>Ga0207693_10002469_pt1 | contig 16070 bp, 15 predicted proteins | sample LARL81metaG_FD_184347 | JGI IMG/M metagenome (GOLD analysis project Ga0207693, IMG submission 184347) | Corn, switchgrass and miscanthus rhizosphere microbial communities from Kellogg Biological Station, Michigan, USA - LAR L8-1 metaG... | ecosystem: Host-associated > Plants > Roots >...
GGTACTGGCGCCCGTCTACATCTTCTACGGCTTCGAGTCCTGCGGCGACATCGCCGAGGAGACGAAGGACGCCGGCAAGAAGATCCCGAAGGCGATGCGCTGGGCACTGATCTGGGGCGGCATCGGGTCGCTGATCCTGACCGCCGCGCTCCTGCTCGCGATGCCGAAGCACGATCCGATCACGGCGACCTTCAAGGGCGGCGGCATCCCGGCGATCCTGGCGCAGCTCTCGAGCGGGATGCAGGACTTCCTGCTCCTGCTAATCATCTTCGCGTTCTTCTCCTGCGGGAGCGCGGTCCAGGGTGCGGGCAGCCGGCTCGCGTTCTCGTTCGGACGCGACGGTGCGCTTCCGGCCTCGGCGTGGCTCTCGAAGGTGCACAAGCGATTCCTGACCCCGGTCAACGCGCTGATCACCGGCGCGCTGGTCTCGGTGCTGTTCGTGCTGCTCGTCTACTACCAGCCCAACCACAACGTCGACCTCGGCTTCATCACCTACCCCGCGCACACGACGGCGCTCTACTCGCTGATCTCGTTCGCCGTCAGCGGCATCTACCTCTCGTTCCTGCTTGCCGTGATCGCGGCGATCATCGCGCGGCTGCGCGGCTGGGTTCCTGAGGGCGCATTCAAGCTCGGGAAGTGGGGTTGGACGGTGACGATCATCGCCGCCGCCTACCTCGGGCTGATGCTGGTGAACGTGGTCGTGCCGACCGGGCTCTCGAGCGGCCGCGCGCTCTTCAACCTCGACTGGATCACCCTGCTCGTGATGGTGATCATCGCGGTTGTCGGCGGCCTCTACTTCATGTTTGCGCGACCCGACCGGAAGGTCGGCAAGCACGTGCACGACACGCTGGAGCCGACGGGCGCCGAACGCGCGTAGGCTCGGCGTGCTGCGCCCCGTAGCCGACGGCGACCTCGACGCGCTCTTCGAGCAGCAAGCCGACCCCGAGTCGTCGGCGATGGCCGCCGTGCCGAGCCGCGAGCGCGCGGCGTTCGACGAACACTGGCGCCGGATCCGCGCCGACGGCACGACCGTGATCCGGGTGATCGACGTGGACGGCGAGGTCGCTGGCCACGTGCTGAGCTGGCCGGCTGACGGACGCCGCTACGTCGGCTACTGGCTCGGGCGCGAGTTCTGGGGTCGCGGCCTTGCGACCGCGGCGCTCGCCGAATACGTCACGGTGGTGACGGAGCGGCCGCTGCACGCGCTCGTCTCGACCGACAACGTCGGGTCGATCCGCGTCCTCGAGAAATGCGGCTTCGTCGAGATCGGCCCGGCCGACGACAAGCACGCAGACGAGGGCGTCCCGGGGCTGCTCTACGAGCTCCGGGACGCCCCGCCTCCAGGCGGCTAGCCGGCGAGCGGCTTGCCGGTCTCGAGCAGCGTCTTCACGCCGCTCAGCACCATCATCCAGCCGGCGCCCGAGACGCTCTCGGCGGTCTTCGGCGACGCCTCGAGCCCTTCGTGGGTGACCGTCAGGAGCGCGAAGCCGCCGTCCTGCGGCTCGATCTCCCACGTAACGCGGCTGTCCGGCTCGGCTGCCATCTCGGGGTCGTAGAAGGCGCGCCAGCCGTGGACGAGCCGGCGCGGCGGCTCGAACTCGAACACGTCCGTCACGTTCTTGAGCTCCGACCCGTCGTAGGTCTTCCGTTCCTCCGGCGACGTCTCGATCGCCATGCCGTAGAAGTACTTCGAGGTGAACTCCGGCTTGGTGATCGCGTCCCAGATCGCCTCAGGCGTCGCCTTGATGAACACCTGGTAGACCTGGGTCGCCTGTGCCGTCATGGTCGTCATGCGGGCTCCTCCAGTCTCGTCTTGAGCTCCGCGAGCGCGGACACGCGGTGCTCGGTGTACTTGTCGATCCACCGGTCGTGGATCAGGCGGATGGGGACGGGGTTGAGGTAGTGCAGCTTCTCGCGTCCCTGCCGCTCCGTCACGACGAGGCCGGCGTCCTCGAGCACCCGCAGGTGCTTCATCACCCCGAAGCGGGTCATCTCGAGCTCCGACTCGAGCTCGGTGAGCGTTCGGCCGTCACGCTCGAAGAGCCGGTCGAGCAGATGCCGGCGCGTGGGGTCGGCGAGCGCCCTGAAGGCACCGTCGTCGTCGTTCATGTCGATCACGTTACGTGACCATTAGGTCACATGTCAAGGAACTGGTATGACCTTCGCGTGGCCTTTCTGGCGCGGTTCTTCGCGTGGCTTCGGCGCAAGCCGCCGGAGCCGGTCTACGACGAGCGGGCCGCGTATGAGCACTCCTACGGCGAGCGCGCGACCGAGATCGTCGTCTCGCCCAAGCCGCCGCCGAAGCCGCGTGTTCTGCCGAAGCTCCGCGGCGACTATCTACGCCGCTGCTTCGAGGAGCGCCTCGAGTCGCGGCGCGCCTCAGGCCACCGCGTCGAGGGTGCGGGCCAGCCGAAACCCCTTGGCGAGGGTGGGGTCGGGCCGGAGGATGAGCGTCTCGGTGGGAGCGTGGACGAGGATCCACTGGAGCTCCTTCGGCGTGAAGCCGTGGCTGCCGTTGATCGGAGCCGGCGCGACGATCCGGTCGAACCGCTCGGCGTCCCAGAGTCGGTGCAGGGCGTGGGTGGGCGTCCGTCCGGTCTCGACGCGGGCGTCCACCGCTAGCCCTGCGCGCAGGGCGGCGTGCTCGACGGCCTCGAGCAGCGGCATCGCCACCGCGACCTCGTGCTGCATGGGAGTGTCGAGCGCGTACTCGAGCGGCGTGACGATCAGGTAGGCCGGCACCAGGGTCGCGTCCTCGGCCTGTGCCACGCGGATCGCTGCGTCGAGCACGACCGGGTCGAGCTCGCCTCCGGTGAAGGGAACGAGCACGCGCTTTGGGCCGGAGTGGCGCGGCGGCCGGCGGCGGAAGAACGTCAGCACGCTCACTCGGCGCGCTCCTCTCGCTTGGCGCGGTCGGCGACGACGCGGACGTCGAGACCGGGCAGCTCGCGCACCATCCGCGAGAGCAGCGAGCCGCCGAAGATCTCGCGCCGGCGCGACTCGTCAGGCGTGCCGACGAAGACGTAGGTCGAGCCGCGCTCGGCGGCGACGCGTCTGACCGTGTCGACCAGGTTGCCCCCGTCGACCTCGAGGAAGTGGATACCGAGGACGCCGGCCAGCCGCCGCAGCGCGGCAAGCTGCGTCGCCTCCTCCTCGCTCGGCTCGTGCCCATCCGGTCGCACCCAAACCGCGTCGATCTCCGCGTTCAGGCGCTGCGCCGAGCGCCAGGCGCGGCGCATGATCCGCTGCGACTTCGGCTGCGGTTCGACCAGCGCGAGGATCCGCTCTGCAACGGCGTACTTGCTGAACGGCTCGAGTGCAGCTGGCTGGCGGCGAGCCTCGACGTCCTCGGCTACCTCGCGGAGGACGAGCTCGCGCAGGGCGGCGAGATTGTCCTTGCGAAAGAAGTTCTCGAGCGCGACCTCGGCCCGCGCGGCCGGATAGACCTTGCCCGTGCGCAGCCGCTCCTGCAGCTCCTCGGGCGAGAGATCGACGAGCACAACTTCGTCTGCCTCGTCGAGCACCCGGTCCGGAAACGTCTCGCGCACCCGCACGCCGGTCAGCTCGAAGATTGCGTCGTTCAGGCTCTCCAGGTGCTGGACGTTGACGGTCGAGATCACGTCGATCCCGGCACCGAGCACGTCCTCGATGTCCTGGTAGCGCTTCTCGTGACGCATCCCGGACGCGTTTGTGTGGGCGAGTTCGTCGACGAGCGCGAGCTGTGGCTTTCGCGAGATCACCGCGTCGACGTCCATCTCCTCGAGCTCCAGTCCGCCGTGCTCGGTCCGCAGACGCGGAACGACCTCGAGGCCGTCGGCGAGCGCTGCCGTCTCGGGCCGGTCGTGCGGCTCGAGGTAGCCGATCACCACGTCGCGGCCCTCGTCCTTGGCCCGTCGGCCCTCGAGGAGCATCCGGTAGGTCTTGCCGACGCCGGCAGCCATCCCGACGAGGATGCGGTAGTGGCCACGCTCCACGAATTCATGCTCCGAGCAGGTTGTGGACGACGAGGTCGATCAGCTTGATGCCGACGAACGGGAGGATCATCCCTCCGAGGCCATAGATCAACAGGTTGCGTCGTAGCAGGGCCGTCGCGCCGATCGCGCGGTACTTGACGCCGCGCAGGGCCAGCGGGACGAGCGCCGGGATGATCAGCGCGTTGAAGATGATCGCCGAGACGATCGCGCTCTTCGGCGTGCCGAGCTGCATCACGTTGAGCGTGTCGAGCGGCCCGCGCTCGCCCGGCTTCGCCGCGTAGGTGAACGCGAACATCGCAGGCAGGATCGCGAAGTACTTGGCGACGTCGTTCGCGATCGAGAACGTCGTCAAGGCCCCGCGCGTGATCAGCAGCTGCTTCCCGACCTCGACCACCTCGATCAGCTTCGTCGGGTTGTTGTCGAGGTCGACCATGTTGCCGGCCTCCTTCGCGGCCGACGTACCGGCGTTCATGGCCACGCCGACGTCGGCCTGCGCGAGCGCGGGCGCGTCGTTCGTGCCGTCGCCGGTCATGGCGACCATGCGGCCCTTCCCTTGCTCCTCCTTGATCAGCGCCATCTTCGCCTCGGGCGTCGCCTCGGCGAGGAAGTCGTCGACCCCGGCCTCCTGTGCGATCACCGCAGCAGTGACGCGGTTGTCGCCGGTGATCATGACCGTCCGGATGCCCATCCTCCGCAGCTCGTCGAAGCGCTCGTTCATCCCGCCCTTGACGACGTCCTTGAGGTAGATGACGCCGAGCACGAAGTTGTTCTGCGCCACGACGAGCGGCGTGCCGCCTGCGCGCGCGATCGTGTCGACCTCCCGGTCGAGCTGCTCGGGAACCTGGCCGCCTTGCTCCTCGACGAAGTGCTTGATCGCGTCGGCCGCGCCCTTGCGCAGCTGCCGGCCGTCGAGGTCGACGCCGCTCATGCGCGTGGTCGCCGAGAACGGGATGAAGCTGGCGTCGAGCTCGGACAGCTCCCGCCCGCGCAGGCCGTAGCGATCCTTCGCGAGCACGACGATCGAGCGCCCCTCCGGCGTCTCGTCGGCAAGGGACGACAGCTGCGCCGCCTCGGCGAGCTCCTTCTCGCTGACGCCGTCGACGGGAACGAACTCCGTCGCCTGCCGGTTGCCGAGCGTGATCGTGCCGGTCTTGTCGAGCAGGAGCACGTCGACGTCGCCGGAGGCCTCGACCGCGCGGCCCGACAGGGCGAGCACGTTGCGCTGGACGAGCCGGTCCATGCCGGCGATCCCGATCGCGGAGAGCAGCGCGCCGATCGTGGTCGGGATCAGGGCGACGAGCAGTGCGATCAGGACGGTCGTCGACGTCGGCGTGCCGGCGTAGATCGCGAACGGCCGCAGCGTGACGACGGCGGCGAGGAACGTGATCGTCAGGCCGGCGAGCAGGATGTTCAGTGCGATCTCGTTCGGTGTCTTGCGGCGCTCGGCGCCTTCGACTAGGGCGATCATCCGGTCGAGGAACGACTTCCCCGGCTCCTGGGTCACGAGCACGACGAGCTGGTCCGAGAGGAGCTTCGTGCCGCCCGTGACAGCCGAGCGGTCGCCGCCCGACTCGCGGATCACCGGCGCCGACTCGCCGGTGATCGCCGACTCGTCGACCGAGCCGACGCCCTCGATCACCTCGCCGTCCGCTGGGATCACCTCGCCGGCGGAGACGATCACGACGTCGCCCTTCTGCAGTTCCGGCGCGGGGACATCCTCGACGCCCTCGCTGTCGGTGCGGCGGTGGGCGGTGGTGGTCGTGCGCGTGGCGCGGAGCGCGTCGGCCTGCGCCTTGCCGCGCCCCTCGGCGATCGCCTCTGCGAAGTTCGCGAACAGCACCGTCAGCCAGAGCCAGACGGCGATCGTGCCGACGAACCAGAGACCGGCTGTGTGGCCGCGCGCGAGGTCGAGCACGAAGATCGCTGTCGTGATCACGCTGCCGAGCTCGACGATGAACATGACCGGGTTCTTGAGCTGCAGGCGTGGGTCGAGCTTCGGGAACGAGCCCCGGATCGCGGCGACTACGAGCTCGCGCGAGAAGACGCCCGAGCGTCTCGCCGTCGTCAGCTGCGACGGCGGCTGCGGCTCAACTGCTGGCGGCGTGGCCGTCGCCGACATCTACCGCCCTCCGATCCGGTCGAGGGCGAGGTTGAGCTTCAGCACGTTCACGCCCGGCTCGCCGAAGAAGCCGAGCGAGCGGCCGTCGGTGTTCTCGTCGGCCAGCTTCTGCACGGTCGCCAGCGGCAGGTGCCGCACGGCCGCGACGCGCCGAGACTGCAGTGCTGCGTTCGCCGGCGAGATGTCGGGGTCGATCCCGGAGCCCGACGTCGTCACGGCGTCCACCGGGATGTCGTGGATCGTGAGTCCCGGGTTGTACGGGCGCTCGAGCTTCAGGATCGCCCGCGCGGACGTCCTGACGTTCTTCGCCAGGTCGGAGCTCGTCGGCCCGAGGTTGGCGAACGTCGTGCCGCCGGCGTTGTAGGCCGGCGCCGTGCCCGACGGGCGCGGGTGGAAGTACTGCGGCATGGTGAACGCCTGGGCGGCGAGCCGGGAGCCGACGACCTTGCCGTCGACCTTGACCAGGCTCCCGTTCGCCTGGTTCGAGAAGGCGACCTGCGCGAAGCCGGTGAACGCCGCGGGAATGGCGAGGCCGAACAGGAGCGTCAGCACGACGACCGCCAGCACCGACGACTTCAGGTCGCGCAGCATCAGTGCGCCAGTCCTTCGACGATCGGCCCGAGCGTGAGCGCGGGGAACACCATCAGGCCGGCGGTAAGCAGGATCACGCCGACGAGCAGCACGACGAAGGTCGGGCCGTCGGTGCGGAACGTCCCGGCCGAGACCGGCGCCGTCTTCTTGCCGGCGAGCGAGCCGGCGAGGGCGAGCGCCGCGACGAGCGGAGCGAACCGGCCGAGCAGGAGCGCGACCGTGCCGAGCTCGGCCGAGAAGTTCGTCGCGCCGTAGCCCGCGAACGCGCTGCCGTTGTTGTTCGCCTGCGACGTATAGGCGTACAGCGCCTCGGTGAATCCGTGCGCCCCGGAGTTGAAGATCGATGAGAGCCCCGAGGCCGTCACCACCGAGAGCGCGGTCAGCGCGAGCACCATCGTCGGCACGAACAGCGCGCCGACCGCGGCGTACTTGATCTCCCGCGCCTCGATCTTCTTGCCCAGGTACTCGGGCGTTCGGCCCACCATCAGCCCGGCTATGAAGACCGCGATGACGATGTAGAAGAACATCCCGTACAGGCCGGAGCCGACCCCGCCGAAGATCACCTCCCCGAAGAAGATGTTCACGAGCGGCACGGCGCCGCCGAACGCCGTGAAGGCGTCGTGGCCGCCGTTCACCGACCCGTTCGAGGCATCGGTCGTGACCGTTGCCCAGAGGGCGGTGTCGGCAATGCCGAAGCGCACCTCCTTGTCGGCCATGTTCCCGCCGCTCTGGCCGTGGCCCTGCGTGATGTTCACGCCCGAGGAGCGGAGCACCTGCGAGCCGTGCTGCTCGGCGGGATAGGCGATCGCGACGCCGAGCGCGAGGACGGCAAACATCGCCGCGAAGACCATCCAGGCGTGGCGCCGCGCGAGCACCATCTTCCCGAACATGAACACCTGCGCCGCCGGGATCAGCAGAATCGCGATCGACTCGAGGAAGTTCGTCAGCCCGTTCGGGTTCTCGAACGGCACAGCCGAGTTCGAGTTGTAGAAGCCGCCGCCGTTCGTGCCGAGCTGCTTGATCGCGATCATCAGCGCAACCGGACCGCGGGCGATCGTCTGCGTCAGACCCTCGAGGGTGTGGGCCGTCACATGGCCGGCGAAGGTCTGTGGTATCCCCTGCGAGACCAGAATCAGCCCAAGCAAGAGCGACAGCGGCAGCAGGATGTAGGTGAGCGAACGGTAGAGGTCGACCCAGAAGTTCCCCAGCTCTGTCGCCGACCGGCGGCTGAACCCGCGGATGACGGCGACGAGCACGGCCATTCCCACGGCCGCGGAGACGAACTGCTGCACCGCGAGCCCGGCCATCTGGCTCAGGTACGACATCGTGTACTCGCCGCCGTAGTACTGCCAGTTCGTGTTCGTGGTGAAGCTCGCAGTCGTGTTGACCGCGATGTGGGCCGGCACGCCCGCCAGGTGGTCCGGGTTGAGGAAGAGGTGGCCCTGCAGTCGCAGGATCAGGTAGAGCAGACCGAAGAAGACGACCGTGAAGACGATCACGGTCTTCGAGTACGACTTCCAGTCCTGCTCCTGCGCAGGGTCGGTGCGGACGAGGCGGTAGAAGCCGCGCTCGATGCCCGACAGCCAACGCGGGCGGAATGCGGGCGCATAGACGCGGGCCATGTAGAGCCCGAGCGGGTAGGAAAGCGCGATCAGCACGACCGCGTAGACGAGGATCTGGGCGATGCCCTGGCCGGACACCTAGAAGCGCTCCCCGCGGAACAGTGCGTAGACCAGGTAGGCGAAGACGGCGATCGAGATCGCCAGGCCGAAGATGTCGGAGGCCGACATCAGACCCGCTCCAGCACGTGGAGCAGGAGCACGATGAACGCGAAACAGGCGGCTGCAATCGCCAGCGCAGCAAGGTCGAACATGGCTCGACGCTACGCCGGTCGGTCTGAGGGCCGCCTGAAGGTTCGCCCAGGCGGTCTGAAGAAAACCTCAGCGCCGGTTCGGGGCGACCAGCCGGTAGCCGGCGCCCGGCTCCGTGATCAGGTAGCGCGGGCGGGCCGGGTCGGGCTCGATCTTCCGGCGCAGCTGGGAGACGTGGACGTGAAGCAGGTTCGAGGCGTCGCCGTAGCCGGGGCCCCAGACCTCCTGCAGGATCGTGCGGTGCGTGAGCAGCTTGCCCTCGTTGAGCGCGAGCAGTCGGAGGAGCTCGAACTGGTGCGGGGTGAGGTGAACGGGCTTGCCGGTGACCAGCACCTCCCTCTTCTCAAGGTCGAGCTGGAGGTCGCCGATGTGGAGCACCGGCTCGCCGGAGGGTCCCGCGCGCCGCAGTACGGCCCGCAGCCGCGCGATGAGCTCGTCGATCCCGACCGGCTTGGTGACGTAGTCGTCGGCGCCGGCGTTTAGCGCCTCGACCTTTTCGCGCTCGTCGCCGACAGCCGAGAGGACGATGACGGGCGCGGAGCTCCAGGTCCGCAGCTCGCGCACGACGTCGGTCCCGGTGCCGTCCGGCAGGACGAGATCGAGGATCACCGCTTCCGGAGGACGCATCGCGGCCGCGGCCAGCGCGTGCCCCGCCGTCTCGGCGGTCTCGACCTCGTAGCCGGCCCCGCGCAGGCTCGTCTGGAGGGCTCTCAGGATCTGGCGCTCGTCGTCGACGACGAGGACCCGCGCACCGGTCACTCGTCGTCCGCCATCGGCGCGCCCTCGAGCTCGAGCACGAAGGCGGCACCCTGGCCGGGGCGCGACTCGGCCCACACCCGCGCGCCGTTTGCCTCGGCGAAGCCGCGTGCGATCGCGAGACCGAGGCCCGCTCCGTGCCCGTCGGCGCCGCGCCGGAACGGTTCGAAGATGCGTTCACGCTCGGCGCCCGCAACCCCTGGCCCGTGGTCGACGACCCGAACGAGGACGTGCCGAGGCGTGCCGCCGATCTGGACGTGCACGGGCTCCCCGCGCGGCGAGTACTTGAGCGCGTTCTCGAACAGGTTGACGAGCACGCGCTCGATCTGTCGTGGGTCGGCGCGCACCCCGAGCGGGCGCTCCGGGAGCTCCACCGCTATCCGGTTGTCCGGGTCATCCGTCTCGTCGAGCGCTTGAGAGATCAGCTCGTCGACGGGCCAGACGTCGGTTTCCGGTGTTGCTGCACCGGCTTCGAGACGCGAGAGGTCGAGCAGGTTGTCGATCAACCGGCTGAGGCGACGCGTCTCGGCGAGGATGGTCCAGACCAATTCGCGCCGGTCCTCGGGAGCGAGCTCCAGCTCGTCCTGGGCGAGCGCGCTCGCAGACGTGAGCATCGCCATCAGCGGGGAGCGCAGGTCGTGCGTGACAGCGCGGAGAACAGCCGTCTTGACGGCGTCGCTTCGTCGCAGTGTCTCGGCCTCGAGCGCCTCCGCCGCGAGGCGCTGCCGGTCGATAGCGACGCCGAGCAGCGACGCGAGCGCGGGGAGGAGGCGGCGTCGTCCCGCCGCGCCGCCGCGCCGCGGGTTCACGAGTCTGATCGTCCCGACCTGCCGGCCGTCCGCGAGCAGCGGATAGCCGGGCGCGCCAGGCGTGAGCGCGATCTCGACGCGTTCGACCTCGAGCGCGTCCGCCGCCTCGGCCGCGATGCGGTCGAGCTCAGTCGTGACGTCGCCGCGCCCGAGCAGGGAGCTGGCGATCTCGGCTAGCAGGGCCGACTCGATTGCGCGCCGGCGCGAACGGGCGGCGAGCTCGCTGACCACGACCGAAGTGACGACGAAGACGCCGAGGGCGAACCAGTTCCGCGAGTCCTGCAGCGTCAACGTGTGCGTGGGCGGGAGGAAGTAGAAGTTGAAGGCGAGCATGCTGGCCAACGAGACTGCGACCGCCAGCGCGAGCCCCCAGAAGACGGCGATCGGGAGTACCGCGAAGATGTAGAGCACCCCCAGGCTCAGCACCGGAACGTGCGGTTCGAGCAGCGCGATCACCGCGGTGACCAGGGCGACGAGCGCCGTTCCTGCGAGCAGCCCGAGCGACCAGCGGCGGGCGCGCCTGTCGATCCCGTCCGCAGCGCGGTGTGTGAGCTCGGCCGGCAGTCGGAGCGTGCTCATGGCGTCATGATGGCAAGCCCGCGGTTGCAGGGGATTTCCGGTGGCACGAGGAACCGCAACGGTGGTAGACCTCTCGTCGTGCGCACCAACACCCTCCTCACCCGGATCGCCGTCAGCGTCGCCGCAGTCGCGGTGGTGACCGGCGCGATCTTCGCGCTGAAGCACGCAGCGCCGGTCTTGAGCCTCGGGGTGCTCTACATCTTTGCCGTGCTGCCGGTTGCGATCTGGTTCGGGCTCCCGTATGCGGTCGGAGTCGCCGTCGGGAGCATGCTGGCCTTCAACTTCTTCTTCCTCCCTCCGGTGCACACGTTCGCGCTGCGAGACTCCGCCAACTGGGTCGCGCTCGCGGTGTACCTCGTCACGGCCGTGGTCGTGAGCGAGCTGGCGACGCGCGGCAGGCGGCGTGCTTTCGCGGCCGCTGAGGCGGACGCGCTCAGGCGCAGTGACGCGGCGAAGACGGCCGTGTTGCACGCCGTCAGCCACGACCTGCGCTCGCCGCTGACCGCGATCCGCGTCGCGGCCGGCGGGCTCGAGAGCGGCTCGGTCGCACTCGGCGAGGAGGACAGCGCGGCCCTGCTCGAGACGATCCGCCTCGAGACCGCGCGGCTCGAGCGGCTGGTCGCAAACCTGCTCGACCTCTCGCGTCTGGAGGCCGGCGTCGCCCCGGCCAAGCGCGAGCTCTGGCCCGTCGACGAGCTCATCTCAAGGGCACTGGAGTCGCTCGGCGCGGAAGCTGCGCGCGTCGAGGTGACGCTCGACGGGGACGCGCCGCTCGTCAACGTCGACGCCGCGCAGCTCGAGCGCGTGCTCGTCAACGTGCTTGAGAACGCGCTGCGCTTCTCGTCCCCCGCCGATCCGGTCGAGCTGGTAGTCGGCAGCACCGGCGACGAGGTGCTCGTCCGCATCTCCGACCACGGGCCGGGCCTTGCGGGCACCGACGCCGAGCGGATCTTCGAGCCGTTCGAGCACGGCCGCACCGGCGGCGAGGGCACCGGCCTCGGCCTCGCCATCGCGCGCGGTTTCGCGGAGGCAAACGGCTGCCGGCTCTGGGCCGAATCGACGCCCGGCGCCGGCGCCGCCTTCACGCTCGCGCTCCCGTCGGCGGCGGCCCGGCCGACGCTCGTGCGATGAGCGAGGCGTTGGTGCTCGTCGTCGACGACGAGCCGCAGATCCTCCGGGCGCTGCAGACGAACCTTCGCGGCGCGGGCTACGACGTCGCGACCGCGGCCACGGGGCAGGACGCGCTCGCCGCTGCGGCGATGCGGCCGCCGGATGCCGTCATCCTCGACCTCGTGCTTCCTGACGGGAGCGGGGTCGACGTCGCCCGCGAGCTGCGCTCGTGGAGCGCTGCGCCGATCCTCGTTCTCTCCGTCGTCGGCGACGAGGCGGAGAAAGTCGCGGCGTTGGACGCGGGCGCGGACGACTACGTCCAGAAGCCGTTCGGGATCGACGAGCTGCTCGCGCGGCTGCGTGCCCTGCTGCGGCGGGCAGGCCCGTCGACAGAGCCGGTGCTCGAGGTCGGCGGGCTCGTGATCGACCTCGACAAGCGGCTCGTCACCGCGGACGGCCGGCGCGTGCAGCTGACGCCGAACGAGTTCGACCTCCTGCGCGTGCTCGCGCAGAACGAGGGCAAGTTGATGACGCACCCGACGCTGTTGCGCGAGGTCTGGGGCCCGGCGTACGGCACCGAGTCGCACTACCTCCACGTCTACATCTCGCAACTGCGGCGCAAGCTCGAGGACGACCCCTCGCGACCGCGCTACCTGCTCACCGAGCCGGGCGCCGGTTACCGGCTCGTGAACCCGATCGCGCGGTCTTGAGCATCTCCTGAGGCGCGATCGAGAACCTTGAGGCTGCGCTGAGCGGCTCGGGGCTACCGTCGAGGCATGGCCACGCATGCCCTCTCCGACGCTGTCTTCGAACGGGTCGCCTACCGGCGGATCGTCGTCCCCATCGCCGGCGACGACGAGTCCGAGGCCGGCGTCGCCCTCGCCGCGCAGCTGGCGCCCGAGCACGGCGCGGCGATCACAGCCGTGTTCGTGATCGAGGTGCCGGCCGAGCTGCCGCTCGACGCGCACATGCTGGCAGAGGAGTCCGAGGCGCGGGCCGCGCTCGAGAAGGCACACGCGATCGCCGCCAGCCGCGGCGTGCGGCTGAGCGAGCGGATCGTCCGGGCCAGGGCGCGCGGGGAGGCGATCGTCGCGGTGGCCGAAGACGCCTGCGCCGACCTGGTCGTGATGCGGGCGGCGCCGCGCGAGCGCAAGCGGCTCTTCGGCCACACCGCCGACTACGTGCTGCGGCATGCGGGCTGCCGCGTCCTGGTCACAGCGCCGCCGAAGGCGTGAGCGCCGAGCGGGTCGCGCACCCGCCGCTCAAGACGCCGCTCGTCGCGCGCACGAAGCGCGTGCTGATCGGGCGCCCGCGGTCGAGCCGCGAGCTCGAGGACACGCTGCTCTCGAAGACGCTCGCGCTGCCGATCTTCTCGTCCGATCCAATCTCGTCCGTCGCGTACGCGACCGAGGCCGCGATGGCGGTGCTCGTCGGCGTATCGCTCTCGGCGCTGCACCTCGTGTTCCCGATCTCGATCGCGATTGCCGCGCTACTGGCGATCGTCGTGCTCTCCTACAGCCAGGGCGTGAAGGCCTACGCCTCCAGCGGCGGCTCGTATGTCTTCGCGCGCGAGAACCTCGGCACGTTTCCGGCGCTCTTGGCGGGCGCGGCGCTGCTCACCGACTACGTGCTGACGGTCGCGGTGTCGGTCGCGGCCGGAGTCTTCGCGCTGACCTCCGCGGCGCCGGCGCTCGCATCGCACCAGCTGGCCCTGGCGCTCGCCTGCGTCGTGATCCTGACCGTCGGCAACCTCCGCGGCGTGCGCGAGTCGGGGCTGCTGTTCGCGTTCCCGACCTACGGCTTCATCGTGATGCTCTACCTGACGCTCGGGATCGGCGTCACGAAGTGCGCCGTCGGCTCGTGCCCGGTCGCGGACGTGCATCACCCGCTCGTCGCCGGAACGGGAACGATCACGATCTTCGCGCTGCTGAAGGCCTTCTCGTCGGGCGCGGCCGCGCTGACCGGCGTCGAGTCGATCTCAAACGGGGTGACCGCCTTCCGCCGCCCGCAGGCGCAGAACGCGGCGCGGACGCTCTACGTCATGGGCGGGATCGCGATCACGCTGTTCATCGCGACGTCGTGGCTCGCCGTGCAGATCCACGCTCGGCCGAGCTCCACGGAGTCGGTCCTGTCACAGATCGCGCGCGGCTCGTTCCCGGCCGGCTCGCCGGGGTCGGTCGGCTACTACCTCGTGCAGGCGTTCACGCTGGCGATCCTCGTGCTCGCGGCGAACACCTCGTACCAGGGCTTCCCGAGGCTGGCCGCGCTGCTCTCCCACGATCGGTTCCTGCCGAGCCAGTTCGTGAACCTCGGCGACCGGCTGGCGTACTCGAACGGGATCCTCGTTCTCGCCGGGCTCGCGACCGTTCTCCTCGTCGCGTTCCGCGCGAACGTGAACTCGCTGATCCACCTCTACGTGATCGGCGTCTTCACCGCGTTCACGCTTGCCCAGGCGGGGATGGTGCGCCATTGGCACAAGACGCAGGAGAAGGGCTGGCGCTGGCGTGCGGGCGTGAACGCGCTCGGCTCGGCCACCACCGCGCTCGTCACGGTGATCGTGGTCGCGACGAAGTTCCTCGACGGCGCGTGGATGGTGATCATCGCGATCCCCGTCCTGATCCTGGTGTTCTACGGCGTGCGTCGGCACTACCGCAGCGTCGGGCGGCGCCTACGCGCCAAGGCGCGCGCCGTGCAGGCGAGCCGCGAGGTCGAGAACGACGTGATCCTCTACGTGGAGCGCCTGGACGCCGCCACCCGCGAGGCACTCTGGTACGCGCAGACGATCTCGAAGCGCTCCCTCCGTGCGATCCACGTGCCGTTCCCCGGCAGCGACCCGGGCATCGGCCCGCGCTTCTTCCACTGGACCGACGGCGAGCCGCGGCTGGAGATCCTGCCCGCCGACGGCGACCCGCTGAACCCTGTCCTCGAGGAGGTCTGGGCGATCCCGCAGGGCGAGAGCCGTTTCGTGACGGTCGTCGTGCCCGAGCTCTTCCGCAAGCGCTCGCTGCTCTCGGCGGTGATGCACCGGTCGACCTTCTCGTTGAAGCTCGGCCTGCTGCGCGAGCCCGGCGTTGCGGTCACGGACGTGCCGAAGCTCGGCGGAGACGACGTGCTACCCGAGCGCGCGCAGGTGATCGTGCCGGTGTCGGCGATGAACGCCGCCTCACTGCGGGCGCTGCAGTACGCGCGCTCGCTCGGGATCCGCGACACGACGGCCGTCTATTTCGCCGACCACGAGGAGGAGGCCGAGGCGATGCGCGACGACTGGCGGCGCTTCCCGACCGGGGTCCCGCTCGACGTCGTCGAGGATCCCTACCGCGACGTCGGCCAGCCGCTGCTCGAATACCTGCGCCGGGTGACCGCCGACCCCGAGGCGGTGGCCGTCGTGGTCATGCCCGAGCTGATCGTGCGCGGCACCGACCGCCTGCTGCACAACCAGCGGGCGCTCTACCTGAAGCGGCTCCTGCTCTTCGAGCCGCGGGTGATTCTGACGTCAGTGCCCTTCCAGTTGACCTAGTCGATGGTGAGCACGATCTTGCCGAACTGCTCGCCGGCCTCCATCCGCTCGTGGGCGGCCCGCGCCTGCTCGAGCGGGAAGACCGAGTCGACGACCGGCTTCGCGCGGCCGCTCTTGACCAGCTCGTAGGCGGCTTCGAAGTCCTCGCGGGTGCCCATCGTCGAGCCGTAGATCGTCAGCTGCTTCCACCAGATCCGGTGGAGACCGGCCGGAGGGTTCGGCCCTGTCGTCGCACCGCATACGACGATGCGGCCACCGGCGCGCGCGGCCTGGAGCGAGCTCTGCCACGTCGCCTCGCCGACATGCTCGAGCACGACCTCGACGCCCTTGCCGCCAGTCGCCTCTGCGACCGCCTCGCGCACGTCGCCGCTCGCGTGGTTCACGGCGGCATCGGCGCCGAGCTCACCGGCCCGCTCGAGCTTCTCATCGCTCGACGACGTGACGAGCGCCTTCGCGCCGAGCGCCTTTGCAATCGCCAGGCCGGCCGACGCGACGCCGCTGCCGATGCCCCAGAGCAGCACCCACTCGCCCTCGCGCAGCTGAGCCTTCGTCACGAGCAGCCGGTAGGCGGTCTCGAAGACGAGCGGGAACGCCGCCGCCTCCTCGAACGAGATCTCGTCGGGCAGCGGGTAGACGTTCCCTTCGGGCACTGCGACGAGCTCGGCGTGCGTCCCGTCCATGTGCTCGCCGATCACCGTGATCTTCTCGCCGTGCTCGATGCCCGGGTTGATCACGACCCGCTCG
>Ga0207693_10002470_pt1 | contig 16067 bp, 15 predicted proteins | sample LARL81metaG_FD_184347 | JGI IMG/M metagenome (GOLD analysis project Ga0207693, IMG submission 184347) | Corn, switchgrass and miscanthus rhizosphere microbial communities from Kellogg Biological Station, Michigan, USA - LAR L8-1 metaG... | ecosystem: Host-associated > Plants > Roots >...
CAGGCGATGACCTATGCGCTGATGCTCGCCTTCTTCCGCAACGACATGGGATTTGGCGGCAATAACGGGATGACCGATTACAAGGACATCCTCGGCTGGGATGTCCACCAGAAGGCAACTCGGCTCGGGCTCTATCTCGCTTCGGTGGTCGCTCTCGGGCTCGGCTATCTGCTGTGCCGGTTTATCACGTCGTCCAAGCTTGGCCGCGTCCTCTTCGCTCTGCGCGACGCCGAGAGCCGGGTGCGGTTTCTCGGCTACTCGGTGACCAATGCCAAGCTGTTCGTCTTCACGGTTTCGGCGATCCTGGCGGGCATAGCGGGTGCGCTTTATGTCCCGCAAGTCGGCATCATCAACCCCGGCGAGTTTTCGCCCGGGAACTCGATCGAGGTCGCGATCTGGGTCTCGGTCGGCGGGCGCGGCACGTTATCGGGGGCGATCGTCGGCGCGATCCTCGTCAACGCGGCAAAAACCTGGCTGACCGGCGCGGCCCCCGAAACCTGGCTGTTCGTGCTCGGTGCCCTGTTCGTCCTGACGACATTGGTGTTTCCGCGGGGGATCGTCGGGCTTTTGCGGCAGGCTCGCTGGACCCGGCCGCGCGCGCCGGCTCCCGTCCCGGCAGGAGGGCAGGCGTGAACGCGGCCGCCACCACCGACGCCCTTCTCTACCTCAACGGCGTCACGGTCAGCTTCGATGGGTTCAAGGCTCTGAACGAGCTTTCGCTGATCGTGGAAGAAGGCGAATTGCGCACGATCATCGGCCCGAACGGCGCCGGCAAGACCACCATGATGGACGTCGTCACCGGTAAGACCCGGCCCGATTCCGGCGAGGTTTTCTTCCAGGGCACGGCGGACCTGACCCGCCTCGACGAGGCGGAAATCGCCAATCTCGGCATCGGCCGCAAATTCCAGCGGCCGACCGTGTTCGAAAATCTGACCGTCTTTGAGAATCTCGAACTCTCGTTGGCGGACAGCCGCACCACCTGGGGAACCCTGTTCGCCCGTCTGACCGCCGAGCGCCATGATCGCATCGCCGCTACCTTGGCTCGCATCGGGCTGACCGAGCAGAGCGGTCTGCCGGCCGGCGCGTTGAGCCATGGCCAAAAGCAATGGCTGGAGATCGGCATGCTGTTGATCCACGACCGCACGCTATTGCTCCTCGACGAGCCGGTCGCCGGCATGACCGACCGCGAGACCGAGGAAACCGCCGAATTGATCCTCGCCCTCGCCAAGGACCGTACCATCATCGTCGTCGAGCACGACATGGCGTTTGTCCGCAGCCTCGGCGCGCGAGTAACCGTGCTGCATGAAGGGTCTGTCCTGGCCGAAGGTTCGATCGACCACGTTCAGGACGACCCCCGCGTGATCGAAGTCTATCTCGGCCGTTGAGTCGATGCTTTCGGTCGAAGCCATTGACCTCTATTACGGCGCAAGTCATGCGTTGCGCCGCGTCGGCCTGACGGCGCGAAAGGGCGAGGTAACCTGTATTCTCGGCCGCAACGGCGTCGGCAAGACCAGTCTGCTGCGGGCGATCTGCGGTCTGCAACCGATCCGCGCCGGCCGCATCTGTTGGGAGGACCAAGTCCTCAACGGACTTCCGCCGCATGAACGCGCGCGCACCGGCCTGGCGCTGGTGCCGCAAGGCCGCGAGATCTTTCCGCGGCTCACGGTGCTCGAGAACCTGGCAACCGGCTTCGCCCCGCTAGCGCGCGGCGCGCGCGGCATTCCGGACGAGATCTTCGCGCTCTTCCCGGTGTTGAGGGAAATGCTGCACCGCCGCGGCGGCGACCTGTCGGGCGGTCAGCAGCAGCAATTGGCGATCGCGCGAGCCCTCGTCACGCGGCCGCGCCTATTGATCCTGGACGAGCCGACCGAGGGTATCCAACCTTCGATCATCAAGCAAATCGAGCGCGTCATCCGCAGCCTCGCCGCACGCGGCGACATGGCGATCCTGCTGGTCGAGCAGTATTTCGACTTCGCCCGCGACCTCGCCGCCTCGTACCTGGTGATGCAGCGCGGCGAGGTCGTGTTGTCCGGCCGCCGCGACAAAATGGACGAAGCCGCGGTGCGTCGCTATCTAACCGTCTGATCGACCTAGGTCACTTCGACCGCCGGCGTAAAGATGTAGCCGGTGCCGCGCACCGTCTTGATCATCATCGGCCTTTGCGGATCATCCTCGAGTTTTCGCCGCAACCTTCCGACTTGGACGTCGATTGTCCGGTCGAAGGGCCCGGCCTCGCGGTTGCGTGCGAGGTCGAGAAGCCGATCGCGAGTCAGCACTTGATTGGCGTTGTTCACAAATGCCGCGAGGAGGTCGAATTCGCCGGTGGTCAGCCGGACCTCTTTCCCTGAGGGCGAGTACAGCTCGCGGCTCGACAAATCGAGGTTCCAGCCGGCAAACCGTGCCTTCAAACGTGAGGGAGCGGTCTGCTTGTCAGTGCTGCGTGACGACGCACGGCGCAGCACGCTTTTGACGCGCGCCAGCAGTTCGCGCAAATGGAAAGGCTTCGGCAGATAATCGTCGGCGCCCATTTCCAGACCGATGATGCGATCGACGATCTCGCCGCGGCCGGTCAGAATGATAATTCCGACGCTCGACTCCTGGCGCAGCGAGCGAGCCAAGGTCAGTCCGTCCTCCCCAGGCAGCATCAGATCCAGGATCACGAGATCGACCTGAGACTGGGTCATCACCCTGCGCATCTCAGCGCCGTCCTGAGCGGTCGAAACCCGGTAACCCTCGCCTGACAGGTATTCCTGGACGAGATCACAGATTTCCCGCTGATCGTCGACGATTAGGATGTGACCATTGTCATTCATACCGGCCAGCTTCCGCTACCTCCCACCGTAGTCCGGCCCCGCCGATCAGAGCCCGGCCGGGCAACCGGGATCCCGCTGTTGAGCACCATACATATGGTTACAAAATCTTACAGAAAACGAGTCTAGCTGACATCATCGGATTACGCCTCACCCAATACATTCGGTCCTGTCGGATCGGCCGTCGCGGCCGATTGAAAAGAGCAAGGGGACTGCCTGTGGCCGATACTCACCACGGAATCGAAGCCGAAATCCCGCGCCTGCGGCGGTACGCACGGGCACTTACGCGCGACGTGGTCGTCGCCGACGATCTCGTACAGGATTGCCTGACGCGCGCGCTCGGCAAGATCCACCTGTGGCAGGAGGGATCCGATCTTCGCGCTTGGTTGTTCACGATCTTGCATAATCAATATGTAAATCACATCCGGCGTGCGGTGAGGGAAGGCCCCGCGGTTGCCTTGATCGAAACCGAGCCGATGCTGAGCCGTGCGCCACAACAGGGGAGGCGGCTCGAACTGCGTGATCTGGAGCGCGCGATTGCTCGGCTTCCGGAAGAACAGCGCTCGGTCATTCTGCTCGTCGGATTGGAAGGGATGCGGTACGAAGAGGTTGCCGCGGTTCTTGATGTGCCGGTCGGAACGATCCGCTCGCGATTGTCCCGCGGCAGGGAAGCCCTCCGGAGGCTCACTGGCGCGGTCCCCGACGAGAAGGCCGAAGCCGTCATGCGCGAATCGAGGTCGCGCTGCAGGGTACCCCGACATTCAAAAGGAGGCGCGTTGGGTCAGCGGCACGCGGTAAGGCGCTCGGATCCCCCATCGCGCTTGCGCCCCGGCTCCGCCGCTAGGACGGGACATATAGCAAGCTCGGTGTAGGTCTTGGGAACTCCTGCCGATCATCGCGTTTTGTCTGTAACGGCCTGGAACTTTTCTGACGCTCGCGAGTTATCGGGCTAGGCGAGGCGCCGGACACTCGCCTCATTTTTTGCAGTCCGGCTTGGCAAAGTCTCCCTGTCGCGGGTTTGCCACCCGCAACCTTGCCGGTGTCGGCTTTCGCCGACGCCGGTTTTTTTCAGACGCTTGCTCGGAACGATCGCAGAAGAATGGCTCTCCGGGAGTGACCCCGTCATCGGGTAAGGGCCCGAGCTTATCGCGTCTCTCGCCGCTCGCGAGGCGGATCTAGGATTTCTCTCTGCGAGGTGGTCGCGGCGAAGGTCGTTGCGATGCTCCTGCTGCATAACGAGCGACCCACGGGCCGGAGCATCTGTAGCGCGAGGGCAGCCGTGGGTGTCGTCATTCAGTCGATGCTGCAGTATCCGGATGAGCTATCCGGATGAGCCGGAGAATCAGTCGAGACGTTTGTTTTCGATCTCGTTCCTCGCGCGCTCACTTTCGCGCAACTCCCTGGCGCGCTCTTCCTTGCTACGCCCGAAGCGGATCCGATTTTCCTTGGCTTCGGCCTCGGCCGCGGCGCGCCGGCGGTTCTTTCGATATTTATTGAGATTGATGATCATCGCGCCTGAATCCTCTGCTCGCGGCATATGCCGCTCAATCCACGCACATTAATTGTCTGTGGTCGCAACGCTATCTCGTTTTCCGCTAACGCGCCGTTGAGGCATCTGCGGCAGAATGTCATTTTAAGGCCGATCCGATGGTCCGGACGCCCGATTGACGAGGGCCACGGTTAGGATTGCTCGCAGCCTTGGGTTCTCGCTCCGATGTTTGGAAGAATGTTGGGTTTGCTGTCCGCCGATATGGCCATCGATCTCGGCACGGCAAACACGCTGGTCTACGTCAAGGGACGGGGTATCGTGCTGAACGAGCCGTCGGTAGTCGCGATCGCCAGCGTCAAGGGCCGCAAACAGGTCCTCGCGGTAGGCGAGGAAGCCAAGCTGATGCTCGGGCGGACTCCAGGCAATATTCAGGCAATCCGCCCGCTGCGCGACGGGGTCATCGCGGATTTTGAGGTCACTGAGGAGATGATCAAACATTTCATCCGCAAAGTGCACAACCGCCGCACTTTTGCTACGCCACAAATCGTCGTATGCGTCCCCTCGGGCTCGACCGCCGTCGAACGCCGCGCAATCCAGGAATCGGCGGAGAGCGCCGGCGCCCGGCGGGTATTCCTGATCGAAGAGCCGATGGCGGCGGCGATCGGCGCCGGTCTCCCGGTGACCGAGCCGACCGGCTCAATGGTGGTTGACATCGGCGGCGGAACTACGGAAGTGGCGGTGCTCTCGCTTGGTGGCATTGTCTATTGCCGGTCGGTTCGGATGGGCGGGGACAAGATGGACGAGGCGATCATCGCCTATATCCGCCGCAATCATAATCTCCTCGTCGGCGAGAGCAGCGCCGAGCGGATCAAAAAGGAAATTGGTTCCGCCTGCCTGCCTGAGAATGGAGAGGGCCGTGGCATGGAGATCAAGGGGCGCGACCTGATGAACGGCGTGCCGAAGGAGATCGTGATCAGCGAGCGCCAAATCTCCGAAAGCCTGGCGGAACCGGTTGGCTCGATCATCGAGGCCGTGAAGGTGGCGCTCGAGCACACCGCGCCTGAGCTCGCCGCCGATATTGTCGACAAGGGGATTGTGCTGACCGGCGGGGGAGCCTTGCTAACCAATCTGGACCTGGTCATTCGGCACGCCACCGGTCTCCCGGTCTCGATCGCCGACGACCCGCTCAGCTGTGTTGCGCTCGGCACAGGCCGCGCCCTCGAAGAGATGAAAACCCTGAGGAACGTTTTGATCAATGCATGGTAAGTGTCGTGGTCCAGCGGAAGATACGGTGATGGGCCGGCACGAGGCTGCAATTTGATGTTGATACGGATCTCGCCGGCCCGACGTGCCGCGATAGAGCGTCTTTCTTTGCCGCTGCTCGTCGTGATCTCGATGTTGCTGATTATCGTCGGCAAGGCCGACCAGATCGCGGTGCAATCCTTGCGGTACTCTGTGATGGATGCCGCCGCTCCGGCCCTGGACATGCTCTCCCGGCCGGCTGCTGCTCTCAACGCCACGGCGGATCGGGTTCGCCGCTTTGTCGCCGTTTACCGCGATAACGCCCGGCTCGCCGAGGAGAACGAGAGATTGCTCGGCTGGCAACAGCTCGCGCTCAGGCTTTCTGCCGAGAATGCCGAATTGCGCGAACTGTCGAAGCTGGTATCCGAACCCACAACTTCCTTTGTCACGACGCGGGTCATCGCAGATTCGGGCGGCGCCTATGCTCGCAGCCTGATGGTCAATGCCGGCCGTGATAGCGGGGTGACGCGCGGCCAGGCAGCTATCACCGGAGAGGGGCTCGTCGGCCGCGTCTCCGATGTCGGAAGCCGGGCGGCGCGCATATTGCTGATTACCGATTTGAATTCGCGTGTGCCGGTCATCGTCGAAACTACCCGCCAGCGGGCAATCCTCACCGGTGACAACACCGCTCGGCCCATTCTGCGTTACGCGGACGCAGGCGCAGTCGCACATATCGGCGATAGACTTGTCACCTCTGGCCAGGGGGGCGTTTTTCCGCCGGGGCTTCCGGTGGGTGTCGTCGCCAGCGTCGATAGCGAAGGAGCCCGAGTCGAACCTTACGCGGCGTTATCACGGGTCGACTATCTCCGTATCGTTGACTACGGTCTTGCGGACGCGCTGCCCGGCCCGGTGTCTATCGCCGCACGCGGTATTAAGCGCGCCGAAGCAGGCACCGGCGGCCCGCCGCTTCGGCGCTGAGCGGTGAGCTGCGCAGAGCGATCCCGCTTTGACCCCTTGGGCGTCGGGACAATGGCATGGTCAACCTGCTGCCGGTCGCGACAACAGTATTGGCGGCGCTCCTGTCGATCGAGCCGTTCCATATCGGCGGCTCCGCGGTGCTGACCCCGGCCTTCACGTTGATGGCCACCTATCACTGGACGATATATCGACCGGATCTATTGCCCGCCCTGATTCTGTTTCTGGTCGGCATGGTCCAGGACCTGCTGTCAGGCGGACCGCCCGGGGTAACGGCGGTCACGCTGCTGCTCGCTCGCGCCATCATACTCATCCATCGGCGTCATTTCGTTGACCGGCAATTCCCTTTCGTATGGGCCGGTTTCACCGTGCTGGCCGGGGGGGCGACGTTCTTTTTATGGGCGCTGCACTCGCTGCTCGCCGCAGACTTTCTGGATTTGCGCGGCCCAGTCTTTCGCGGGGTGCTGACTATTGCGGTTTTCCCGATCGCAACCTTCCTCTTGGGCCGCAGTCAACGCGCGCTGCTCGGTGCGGGCTGACCGGCAATGCGGCGGGAGGCGCTTCGGCAGCGGCTGTTCACCCGGCGCGCGGCAGTTCTTGCCGGCGGTCAGGCACTACTCCTCGCCGCCATCAGCGGACGGATGTACCAGCTTCAGATTACGGAATCGGAGCGCTACGCCGTTCTTGCCGACGAAAATCGAATCAGCCTGCGGCTGCTCGCGCCGTTGCGCGCGAGAATTCTCGATCGCTTTGGGATCGCGCTCGCCGAAAACCGACAAAACTATCACCTCGTCGTCGTCCCCGAGCAGGCCGGGGATATTATTGCGACCCTCGACGCGCTCGGAACGCTGATCGAGGTCGGCGAGACCGACCGCCGCCGTGTTTTGCGGGAGATCCGGCGCAAACATTCCTTCGTGCCTGTGGTCGTTCGCGCCAATCTGAGCTGGGACGAGATGGCGCGTGTCGAAGTAGCAATCCCGGAACTGCCCGGTGTGTCGATCGACCAGGGCGTGACCCGTCACTATCCCTTCGGCGAGACCGCGGCGCACGTCGTCGGTTATGTCGCTGCGGTGTCCGAACAGGAGCTCGACGGCGATCCGCTGCTCGAACTCCCGGATTTCCGCATCGGCAAAAGCGGCGTCGAGAAGTCGCATGATCTGGAGCTGCGCGGCACTGCGGGGACCAGTCAAGTCGAAGTCAATGCCGTCGGCCGGGTTGTCCGCGAGCTCACCAGAGTCGCCGGAAAACCGGGACAGGACGCCGTCACCAGTCTCGATATGGTTATGCAGGAGTTCGTCACTCGCCGCTGCAGCGCCGAACAGAGCGTCGCGTGCGTGCTGCTCGATGCTGTCACCGGCGATGTTCTGGCTCTTGTTTCGAGCCCGAGCTTCGATCCGGTGCCGTTCTCGATGGGGCTCACCTCGGCAATGTGGCAGGAGCTTTCCAATGATCCGCGCAAGCCGCTTTCCAACAAGGCGATCGCCGGCGCCTACCCGCCAGGCTCGACGTTCAAGCCGGTCGTTGCGGCGGCTGCGCTGACGTCCGGCGTTCTCACCCCCGAGACCTCGTTCACCTGTCCCGGATATCTCAAATTCGGCAACGTGACGTTTCACTGCTGGCGGCATGGCGGTCATGGCACCCTGCGCCTGCGCGACGCGATCAAAAAGTCGTGCGATGTGTTCTTTTACGAGACGGCGCGCCGGGTGGGGATCGATCGCCTCGCGGCGATGGCCCGCCGGTTCGGTTTTGGCGGCCTCCTCGGCATCGATATCCCGGGCGAGCGGCCAGGCCTGATCCCCAGCCGCGAGTGGAAGCTCGCTACCGGCGGTAGCATCTGGTCACAGGGAGAGACATTGATCGCCGGGATCGGCCAGGGGGCAGTGCTGGCCACTCCGTTGCAGCTCGCCACGATGGTTGCACGCCTCGTCACCGGCCGGGCGGTATCACCTCGGCTGGTGCGCGCCGAAGGGTTGATGCAACGGAGTGTCGACCTCGCGTCCCGCAATTTTCCCTCCCTCGACCTCCACGCTCGCACCCTTGGGCTTGTGCTCGACGGAATGAACGCGGTCGTCAACGAGCAGGGCGGCACCGCCTATGGCGCGCGGATTCAAGAGGCGGGTTTTGCGATGGGCGGCAAGTCCGGCACTTCGCAAGTCCGCCATATCAGCGACTACGAGCGGGTGCGCGGCGTGCGCAAGGCTCGGCAGATCCCATGGAAGCAGCGCGATCACGCGCTGTTCGTCGCCTTCGCGCCGGTTGGCGCGCCGCGATATGTTTGCGCGACGGTGGTGGAGCACGGCGGCTCGAGCGGCGGCGGCGGCTCGGCGGTCGCGGCGCCGATCTGCCGCGACGTCTTGCTCGAGGTGCAACGGCGCGATCCCGCGCGGCGGGTCCCCGGTGACAATGGGATCGCGCTTCTTGACGCCCTTCGAAACCGGTCTGCGCCTCCGGGCGGCTGAGCCGTGCCCCGTCTGACCTCCGGTCTCGGGCACGAGCTCGGCTTTCTTGCCAAGCTCCGCGGCATAAGCTGGGGGTTGGTGCTGCTGGTATCGCTTGCCGCGGCCTGCGGCATCGCGGTGTTGTACTCGGCGGCCGATGGCGAAATGCAGCCCTGGGCCGCAACCCAGACGGTCCGCTTCGGGATAGCGCTCATCCCGATGATCGGCGCGGCGCTCCTCGGCATCCGACATTGGTTTCGCGCGGCATATTGGGCTTATGCGATTGCGCTGGGCCTGGTTGTGGCGGTCGATTTGCGCGGGTTTGTCGGCATGGGGGCCCGGCGCTGGATCGATCTCGGGTTGATCCAGCTTCAGCCGTCGTCGTTGATGAATATCGTCTTGGTGCTGGCTCTGGCGCGCTATTTTCATACCCGCTCCGATGAGGAGATCGCCCATATGCGATCTTTGATGCCGCCCGCGCTGATGGTTCTGATACCCGCGGCGTTGGTGTTGAAGCAGCCCGACCTCGGCACCGCGATCGTGCTGCTGACGACCGGGGCCGCGCTGTTCTTCATCGCCGGAGTGCGCCTGCGCTTCTTTGCTCTGATCGCGCTTGCGGTTGGGGCGGCCGTGCCTGCCGGATGGCATCTTCTGCGCGATTACCAGAAAAGCCGGATCTACACCTTTCTCGACCCGGAGAGCGACCCGCTCGGCGCCGGCTATCACATTCTGCAATCGAAAATCGCGCTCGGCTCTGGCGGCTTCTTCGGCCGGGGGTTTCTCAACGGCAGCCAGAGCCATCTGAGCTTCTTGCCGGAAAAGCAGACCGACTTCATCTTTACGACCCTGGCCGAGGAATTCGGCTTTATCGGCGGAATCGGCCTTCTGGCGCTCTATAGTCTGATGATCGGCTATGGGTTCGTGATCGCCCTGCGATGCCGCAACCACTTCGGGCGCCTGCTCGGGCTCGGGATCGTGACGAATTTCTCATTTTATGTGTTCATCAACACGGCAATGGTTATGGGCCTCATCCCGGTGGTCGGGGTTCCTCTGCCGCTGATCTCCTATGGCGGGACGGCAATGCTCGCCGTCATGTTCGGCTTCGGCCTGTTGTTGAACGTCGGCGTCCACCGCGAAGTGCGCCTCGACCAATACGGCGCCATCCCCTCGGTCGGCTGACAGACGATCGCGCCGAGCCAGCGCTGTTAAACTGCGTGTTTATTTCGGTCGCGTACTGTCCGAACACCATTTACATTTTAGCGGGCCGCCGATCGGCTTGATGCGGGAGGACAATTATGGCGGAGAAGGATCCGGCGGATAGCGGCCGCCGCCTGCATGTCACGACGCTTCTCGTCGCGTCGCGTCGCGCACTTGACAACGCATTGTCGGAGCTCGGCTTTGCGGAGGATGACGACAGAATCGTCGAGCACGACGGTCGTCTCGCCTTCCTGACCTGCTCCCATGAAGAGGATTGTGACGACATGTTCGCGCTGATTGGCGAATTGTCGTCGCGTGGTGAAAGCTGGGAGCTGCAATCCCGCATCGACGCCGAGCCCGGACGCGCCGTTTACCAATCCTTTGCGCGATTCCGCCCGGTCGAGGCGGTCGATGCCGCGGTCGAGGATGAACCGGAACCGGACACCCCCGAGACGCCGCTGCATGATGTCGAGACCGCCGAAGGACTGCAGGCGTTGAAGCGCATTCTGAAGCGCATCGAGCCAGCAGACGCGTTTGCGACGATCCGAGCCGGCCGCGACGGCCGCGCCACCGCCCGCATCCTGCGCCGCGGTTCGCGGCGGCTGCTGGCGGCAGCGACCGCGGCAGACGAATCGACATTACGCAGCGTCATTCGAGAGATTCTGCCCAATGTCATGCTCGATGTCGCGATGAAGCCACCCGGTTAAGCGGCGCCGGAAAACAGGGGACGTAAGGGGATCCTGAGTCACCTGTCAGGCTGAGCGACACTCATTTACTTTTTGCTTGGAGCTCGGCTCTGCGCGCGCCATCGCCGAATACCTTCTTTCAAGAAATCGGTCCCGGCTGCGTCAGCTTGCCAAGCTTTCGAGAATTCGGCGCTATCGCTGCGGGGACAACGATCGGGCGGCAGATCGTCGAAGCGAATGTGCATCGGCAACGGCACGCCTTCTCCAAATGCGATCGCCTCCTGGGTGCGCATGCTCGGCAATGCGGCCAACATTCCGCGCGCCGCATCCGGCAATGCCGTCTGCATGAAGCGGTGATCGAGGTAATGGCCCAGGCGCAGGGCAAAGACTGTGCCGCATTGCGACAGCGCCTGAGAAGACAGCTCGGAAGGCAGCTGCGTGATCAGGGCGAGTGAAATGCCGTATTTGCGCCCCTCCCGAGCGAGCCGGGTGATCGCCCGGCCGGCCGCCGCGAACCCGAGATCGGGAGACGCGGGGACATAGCGGTGGGCCTCCTCGCAGACCAGCAGAACCGGCGGCATCTGCTCGCGCTCGGACCACAAGGCGAAATCAAAGGTCAGGCGGCACAGCATGGAAACCACGACATCGGCGATCTCTGTCGGAACTCCGGACAAATCGACAATCGTCAGTGGCTTCTCGTCCACCGGGATGCGCAGCAATCGTCCGACGATTTGCGCAAGGGTGTCCCGAGTTACGAGCCAGTCGGAGAACATGAATGCGAAACGCCGGTCGTAGCGCAGAGACTCCAGGCGTGTCCTAAGCCGCAGGTAAGGCGCCGAGCTGTCCGGGTTATCCAGCTTTCCCATCGCTTCATCGATCAATTGGAGAAGATCAGAAGCTTTGAACGGCACCGGTGTATCGACCGTGATCGATAAGGCGGTGAGGTCCTCGCCCACAAAGCGGCGGCGGGCGCGGGTGATCGCATCTTTCAGAATGATCGCCTGGGATTCCTGCTCCTGCGCGGTTCCCCCGCGGACCAGAACTCCCACGGCCTCTTCGAAATCGAGCAGCCAGAACGGCAGCTGGAGATTGTCGACATTGACGACCTCGGCGAGGTCTCCGAACGCTTTCCCATATTCGTTGTGCGGATCCAACAAGACGATATGCGCATTACGATGCTCGGCCAGTATTGCCGATAACAACAATGTCACCGCGCATGATTTTCCAGAGCCGGTCGCCCCGAGCACCGCGAAATTCTTCGACAGCAGCTCGTCGACCATGACAAAGGCTGAGCGTCTCGGGTCATGATAGAGGGTGCCGATGCTGACGTTGGTAGCCGACGGCCGGGTGTAGACCACTGTCAGGTCGGCATCCGTCGCGGCTCGAACGGGTGTTCCGGCAACCGGGTAGCGCGTCACACCGCGGTTGAACTGCGGCCGGCCTTCTGCCACCGGAACAATCTCGCCCAGCAGATCTACGACAATCAGGCTGCGCGGCGGAGAACCGCCTCCTTCGGCATTTACCGCCCCGATGGTTCCGATCACGTCGAGGTGAGCGCTTCTTACCTTGACCATCGCGCCAATGCGCACCGGGTCCTCGGTGAGAGTGTCGACTTCGAGGGTTGCGGTCATTTGAGATTCCGCCACCGCCACGACACGTCCGATAGTGCTGTCCATACACGAAGTCCTATTTGATGCGTGGCAACTTCCCGCACTCGTTTTCGCCACTCAATCTCAATTTCAGCTGTCGAAAGTTTCCATTTCGTCATCGAGATCGGCAGTGTCGCTTTGCCTGGAAAGACTGCGGCGATCGATTGCTACCGTTTTGATGACGGCGAACACCTTGCGGCCGGCCGCGAGACCCAGCGCCTCGCCCGAGCGTCTGGTGATTCGCGCTAACAGGCGCTCGCCCCCGAGGCGGAGTTGCACTTCCACCGCTCCCTCCTCGATCGGAACCAGCCGTTCGACCTCGGCCGCCAGCACGTTGAGCGCACTGATGTCGGTGGGGCGAGTGATCGCTAGGATAACGTCGCGCGCGCGGATGCGCACGCGCAAGGCGGTGCCGACGGGTGCATCCAGACGGGGCACGGTGAGCCTGCCGAATGCCCCGGTGAGCTCAGTCAAACTCCAGCGCGGGTCGTGTTCCGCGATACGCATTTCGAGAACCGCTCCGGCTTCGAAACGGCCTGCCAACGGATACAGCTCGGCGCGTCCCATCACCTCCCGCACCGCACCGACGGCGTGCACCCGGCCGGCCGAAATCAGCACGATCGTCGTGGCGAGGCGGGTGACTTCCGCGATGGAATGGCTGACATAGACGATCGGTACCCTGGCCTCGTCCCGCAGCCGTTCGAGGTAGGGTAGGATCTCGTCCTTTCGCCGCGCATCGAGCGACGCCAGCGGTTCGTCCATCAGCAGCAGCCGCGGGCTCGCCAACAGTGCGCGGCCGATCGCAACGCGCTGCTTCTCGCCGCCCGAGAGGCGGCCCGGCCGGCGGTCTAGCAGATTGGCGATGCCTAGCAGATCGACGACATCGTCGAGGCTAGCGGCGCGCCTCTCCCCAGCCGGGGCGAACCAGCGGCCAAATGTCAGGTTCTGCCGGACCGTAAGGTGCGGAAAGAACCGGCCCTCCTGGAAGACATAGCCGACCCGCCGCCGATGCGTGGGGACGCAGATGCCGTGCTCGGTGTCGAGCAGCACCGAGCCGTCCATGACGATGCGCCCCCGGCGCGGACGGAGCAGGCCGGCGATCGCGTTGACGACGGAGGTCTTGCCGGCTCCCGAACGGCCGAACAGCGCGGTCAGACCGCGCCCGGCGCGAAAGTGGATGTCGAGGGAGAAATCCGCAAGCCGGTGCTCGATATCCACTTCCAGCATCGGCTTCAGGTTCCGGAAAGACGAAAGCGATCTTCGTTCCGTCGGCTGTTCAACGTGAAAACACCCGATGGCGTAAGCAGGACCATAGTCGGGACGGCTCCAGCCGTGGTAGATTGCGAGCGGTTGGTCGCTCGACGAGGTGGCTGAGATGAAGGTCAGGATCGAATATTGCGTGCCTTGAAACTATGAACCTCGGGCCCTCCGTGCGAAGGCCAGGCTCATGGAACGCGGTGCAGAGGAAGTCGAGCTCGTCAAAGGCGTAGCCGGCGTGTTCGAAATAACCATCGACGGAAAGCTTGTATTTTCAAAGAAGCAGCTCGGCCGGTTTCCGGAAGATGCGGAGATCGATGCCCTAGCAGGCGGATAGCGAGAAGGCCCGGACCGTCGCCTGCGATCGGGGGGAGGGTCCGGGCCGAACTCCTCTCATTGGTGCGCCTCGAGCTCGTCGAGCATCGCGAAGACGCGGTCGATGTAAGTGCTCTTATCGTAGAGGCCGTAGAGCGTGCCGGCGAGCCGCACCGGGTCGCCCGAATAATATCGTTCATAGAGCTGTTGACGGCCCGAGAAGGACGAAACCGCGGCGTCGAAGGCTAGGCGGAACAACTTGATCCTTGTGGCTGCATCGGCGTTTGCCGCTTGGAAATAGGTCGCAACGTCGGCCGCCGCCGGGCCGGTGAGTTCGGCATAAGAGGGGACGGCGACGAGACCGCCGGCGCCGAGGAGCTGGATGATCTCGCACATCCGCACGAACATTTTCGGGAACATCATCCGGACCGTCCACAGCGGCATCGCCGCCGGGGTCATCACCCCGGACGGACCGGGCACGGCATCCGCCTCACTCGCCCGAAGGCAGGCCCGGGAGAACTCGGTGAACTGAATCAGCTCGGCCAGCATGCCCTGGACATGCAAATGCTGGTCGATATTGGTCGATTTGGCGATCGCGAAACCTAGCCCCATCATGAATTCAGCCTTGGCGAGGTTCTTCGTCGCGAATTGATGCATGATCTGCGGCATGATGCCGGTGCGGTTGTAGAGGCCGTTGCACAGTTCCGGATCGCGGTGAATAAAGACGCGCTCCCAAGGCACGAGCACATCATCGAAAATGACCATCGCGTCGGTCTCGTCGAAGCGCGCCGAGAGCGGAAAATCCATCACCGAGGCGGCGTTCTGGTGAATTACCGAAGGGCGGCAGATGAACCGCAACCCCGAAGCGTTCACGGGGACGCTGAAGCCGAAAGCGTAGGGCTCGGCCTCTTTGCTGTTGGCGAGATAGGTCGAGGGCAGCACCAGTAGGTCATGCGCATAGGCGCACAAGGTGGAAACCATGCGGGCACCGCTAACGACCATGCCGGCATCGGTTTCCTTGACAATTTTCGCGGCGAGATCCTTGTCCTGCTTCTCGACCGGGCGCGAGCGGTCGACCTGCGGATTGACCAGGGTATGCGTAAGGCAGATGTCGTTTTCGCGGATATGGGCGTGATAGCTGCGGACGTGCTCGGCGAAACGCTTGTCGCTCTTGCCGAATTCATCGGCCGCCGATGCAAAGCCGGTGAAGAAGATGTTCATGAAATCCGGGCTGCGGCCGAACATGCCGCAGGTTGCATCCATCCACATCTTCACCATGCCGCGACGGCGGATCAGATCCTCGATCGAGCGCGGCTCGATGAACGAAAGCCCGACCCGTTCGCCGCCGGCTGGCGAGGGAAACGTCATCCGATCGATCAGCGCGGGGTCGTGCTGCATCTGGTAGAGCTCGGCGAGGCTCTGCGCCGCAGCTGCAAAGCGCGGGTCGGTCGTAACGTCCCCGACCTGCTCGCCGTCGCTGAACAGCTGCCGGCCGTCCCGCAGCGATTCCAGCAGTTCGGCGCCGGTACGAATGCCCATTGCCCGGCTCCTTTCGGCTAGGCCTCGCCATCGAGCTCCGGGTAGTGCCGAAAAATGCCGTGCTCGTTGAAGCGGATCCGGCGGTCCGAGGCGAGATAGGCCGCGATGCGAGGCCGGGCCGCAACGCGGTCGTGCAGCGCAACGACGTGCGGGTGTTTCGGCTCGAGCCGCGCCATCGCGTGCGGAAAGGCGTAGCGCAGACCCGCCACTACTTGAAAGAGCGACAGATCAGGATAGGTCAGCTCCGCTCCGACGAGATCGGCTGGGCCTGCCGAGTCGCGCTCCAGCACCCGTTCGAAATATCCGAGGTACTTAGGCGCCCGCGATTTCACAAAATCGGCAGTGCGGGCGCGTGCTTCCGAGCGTTGGTCTTCGTAATAGAGGCTGCTCGCGATCGGATGATGGGTATCGTGAACCTCGTCCACAAAATCGGCGATCGTCAGCTGCAGTTGATGGGCCCACAGCCGGCC
>Ga0207693_10002471_pt1 | contig 16065 bp, 16 predicted proteins | sample LARL81metaG_FD_184347 | JGI IMG/M metagenome (GOLD analysis project Ga0207693, IMG submission 184347) | Corn, switchgrass and miscanthus rhizosphere microbial communities from Kellogg Biological Station, Michigan, USA - LAR L8-1 metaG... | ecosystem: Host-associated > Plants > Roots >...
GAACAGGGCGCCACCGTCACCAGGGACACGCCCTACGGCGAGGTCGAATCCGTCAAGGCCGTGTCCGACGTGATCGCACCGCTGTCGGGCGAGGTGGTGGAGGTGAACGCCAAAGTCGTCGACGCGCCCGAGATCGTGAACGAGGAGCCGTACGGCGACGGCTGGCTGATCCGGATCCGCCTGAGCGACCCGTCCGAGGTGGACGCGCTGCTCGACGTCGACGCGTACAAGCAGGTCGTCGCGGAGAGTTGAGCTACCTCTCGCTCACCGAGCGAGACCGCGAGGAGATGCTCCGCACGATCGGCGTCTCTTCGGTGGAGGAGCTCTTCGCCGATCTCCCGGACGCGGTGCGGCTCGGCCGCGACCTGGAGCTCGAGCCGCCGCTGTCCGAGCAGGAGCTCAGCCGCCACCTCGAGCAGCTCGCCGCCCGCAACGTCGATACCACGCGCGAGCTGTCCTTTCTCGGCGCCGGGATCTACGACCACTACGTCCCGGCGGTCGTCGACGCCGTGCTTCAGCGGGGCGAGTTCCTGACCGCCTACACGCCGTACCAGCCGGAGCTCAGCCAGGGAGTCCTGCAGGCGATCTTCGAGTACCAGACGGCGATCTGCGAGCTGACCGGGATGGACGTCTCGAACGCTTCCGGCTACGACGGGACCACGGTCGCGGCGGACGCGTGCTCCATCGTCAAGCACGCGACGGGCCGGTCGAAGATCGTCGTGACCGAGGCGACGAATCCCCAGGTGCGCCAGGTCGTGAAGACGTACGCGCCCGGGTTCGGTCTCGAGATCGTCGAGGTGCCGCACCGCGGCGGGACGACGGACCCCGACGAGCTTCGCCGACATGCGAAGGACGCTGCGGGCGTGCTGTTCCAGCAACCGAACTTCTTCGGCTGCCTGGAGCCGGCGCCCGACCTTGCCGCTGCCGCGAACGACGCGGAAGCCGTCGCGATCGCACACGTCGACCCGATGTCGCTGGGAGTGCTCGGGGCTCCCGGCCACTACGGCTGCGGGATCGCGATCGGAGAAGGACAGGGCGCGGGCAACTACCAGTCCTTTGGTGGGCCGCATTACGGATTCATCGCGGCGCGGAGCGAGTTCATCCGCCGCATGCCGGGCCGGATAGCCGGCGAGACGGTAGACGCCGCGGGAAACCGCGGCTATGTCCTCACCCTGCAGACCCGCGAGCAGCACATCCGCCGCGAGAAGGCGACGTCGAACATCACGACCAACCAGACGCTGCTTGCGCTCGGCGGCCTGGTCTATATCTCGTGGCTGGGACCGCAGGGCCTGCGCGAGGTGGGGGAGACCTGCATGTCCCTCGCGGCCTATGCGAAGGAGCGCCTCGGGTTGGAGCCTGTGTTTCCAGATCGGACAACGTTCAAGGAGTTTGGCGTCCGCGTCGGACGAAGCGCCTACGAGGCGATCGCCGCGGCGAAGCGGCAGGGCGTCCACCCTGGCTACCCGCTCGGCCGCGACTACGAAGGGCTCGACGACGCGCTGCTGATCGCAGTCACAGAGCGGCGCACGCCAGACGACATCGACCGGCTTGCAGAGGTCCTGGGCCGATGAAGCTCATCTTCGAACGGTCGCAGCCGGGCCGTCGCGCTGGCACCCTCCCGACGTACCCGGACCTACCGCGGGCAGAGATTCCGGAGGAGCTGCGACGCGCAGCCCCACCGCGTCTTCCCGAGCTCGCGGAGCCCGAGCTGGTACGCCACTTCACGGAGCTCTCCACGCGCAACTTCGGGATCGACACGGGGTTCTACCCCCTCGGCTCGTGCACGATGAAGCACAACCCGCGCGTCAACGAACGGCTCGTGATGCTGCCGGGCTTCCGTGACCTCCACCCGCACCAGGAAGAGCGCGATGCGCAGGGTGCGCTCGAGCTGATGTGGCGGCTCCAGGAGATCCTCGTCGAGGTGTCGGGTCTCGATGCCTGCTCGCTCCAGCCCGCCGCCGGGTCGCAGGGCGAGCTCACCGGGCTCATGCTGATGCGCGCGTATTTCGCCGACCGCGGTGAGGGCGACGTCCGCGACACGATCGTCACTGCGGATACGGCGCACGGGACGAACCCCGCGAGCGTCACGATGGCCGGCTACAAGCTCCAGAAGGTGCGGACGGACGAGCGGGGCAACCTCGACGTCGCCCATCTCCGGGAACTCGTCGATGAGCACACGGCCGGGCTGATGCTGACGAACCCATCCACGCTCGGCCTCTTCGACGAGCACATCGAGGAGGTCGCGGCGATCTTCCACGATGCCGGTGCGCTCCTCTACTACGACGGGGCGAACCTGAACGCCGTCTGCGGCATCTCTCGGCCCGGGGACATGGGCTTCGACATCGTGCACATCAACCTGCACAAGACGTTCTCCCAGCCCCACGGCGGCGGCGGTCCGGGCGGAGGCCCCATCGTCGTGCGCGAGCGGCTGGAGCCCTTCCTTCCGGTTCCGGCGGTCGTGCGCGAAGGGGACGAGTTCCGCCTCGACTACGACCGCCCGAAGTCGATCGGCAAGGTGCGCGGGTTCACGGGGCCCTTCGGCGTGTTCGTGCGCTCCTATGCGTACATCCGCTCGTACGGGCCGCGGCTCCGCGAGATGTCCGAGGTCGCCGTCCTCAACGCGAACTACCTGCTTGCCCGTCTCAAGGACACGTACGACCTGCCATTCGACCGCCTCTGCATGCACGAGTTCGTGCTCAGCGCGAGGTCGCTCAAGCGCGAGCACGGGATCGCGGCGCTCGACGTTGCCAAACGGCTGATGGACTACGGCTTCCATCCGCCGACCGTCTACTTCCCGCTCGTCGTGCCCGAGGCGCTCATGATCGAGCCGACCGAGACCGAGCCGAAGGAGCGCCTGGACTCCTTCGTCGACGCCATGCTGGCGATCGCGGCGGAGGCGGCCGAGGATCCGGAGGTTCTACGGTCGGCGCCGCACGGCCGTCCGGTAGGACGGCTCGACGAGGTGCGGGCGGCTAAGCAGCCGATCGTGAAGTACGGCTTCGAGGAACATCCCGAGACGGGGCCGGTCGCCGCGCAGGACGTCGGCGAACCCCGTCAGCTCGAGGCTCAGAAGGGCGCTTGACCTACGCCGCGAGCGGCAGCGCGAGTTGCGTCAGCCCGAGACGCTCGAAGACCCGCTCGACCTCGAGCGCGACGGGCTCGAACTCGTCGGCGGGCCAGACGAATGGATCGTCTGCGCGTAGGAGAGCCTCGAGCTGCCCGAGCAGCCTGGAGTCGTCCGAGCGCACGAGCACGGTCTGCGTGTACGTCCGGGCCCAGACCTCGTGCGCTGACTCGAAGTAGCGGCGGCGCGACCGTCCCCCGGGGAAGGGGCGGCTCTTCAGCGTCGACGCTGCCGCTCGCCACGGGGAGAACGCAGGGTGGACGGCGGAGGCCCAGATCCGGGCGCGTGGGTCGTAGCCGAGTTGATGGTCGACGAAATGCCCGAGCTCGTGCAGGAAGCCGAGCGTGACCCTGCCGCTCCGTGCGGAGACGCGGATGTCGATCGGCTCGAGCTTCCGGAACCGGTACGCGCCCGCCTCGCTCGTCGTCGCCGTCGGCCGGACCGGAACCTCGACGACGTCGGTCCGGAAGCCGTGAATCGTCGAGGCGGCACCAAGTGCCCGGGTCAGCTCCGGCGTGAGCGGGCTCCTGCGCGGCAGCGAGATGACATCCTCGAGCGGACGCAGACGTGCGCCGCCCCGGCGGGCGACGCAGTCCGGATACCGGCGGCGCGCCATGCGCGCATCGTCGGCATCTGTCCGGACGGAACTGAGCTCGGTGCTAGACGAGGTCGTCGAGCTCGTCGTCGCCGAGTGTCGCGCCCACGCGCCGATAGCGCAGCCACAGCACCGCCGCGAGATACGGCAGCACCAGTGCCACGGCCAAGCTCAGCCATGTGATCGCGAACCAGCAGACGAGCGCGAGCGCCAGCGCGAGCAGCCGGGCGACTGCGTCCTCGCGGATCAACTGCCAGAAGACTCGAAAACGTGTCATCGCTCCCCTCCTTCAGATCTCTAGGATCGGCAGTGCCATGGAGCGTTCGCATCCCTCGGATCGGGGCGGTGTTCGGCGGCGGCGCATGCTGCTCGTCGCGACGGCCGTCCTCGTGGCGGCGGCCGATCTCGCCTATAAGGCGTCCGTTGACGCCCCGTACCACCATCTGCGCTCGACGGCGGTCGTGGGGATCGCCGCCGTAGTGATCGTCGCCCTGATCGCGCTCGTGCCGCGCCTGCCGTCCCGCGCCGCCGCCGTCGGAGCCGGCCTGGCTGCCGGCGGGGCGCTCGGCAATCTCGTGTCTGTGCTCGCATGGTCCGAAGGCGTCCCGGATCCGCTCGTGGTCGCCGGCGCGCGCTACGGCGTCGCGTTCAACCTGGCCGACGTCTTCGCGCTCGGTGGAGATGCGTTGCTTCTGTCCGCGGCTGTCCTCTATGCGATGAGGAACCGTGGACGGCTCCGCGAGCCGGCGTAACGCTGGACGCGTTCGCGAGACTGTTCGAAGACACGTAGAGGAGGACGATGACGAAGATCCAGAAGTCCGACGCGGAGTGGCGCGCGGAGCTCACGCCCGAGCAGTACCGCGTGCTGCGCGACAAGGGCACCGAGCGGCCGTTCAGCGGCGAGTACGACCACACGTTCGAGCCCGGGACGTATCGGTGCGCCGGGTGCGGCGCCGAGCTGTTCAGCTCCGACACGAAGTACGACTCGGGCTGCGGCTGGCCGGCGTTCTACGCATCGGCAAGTGACGACGCGATCGACGAGGAGACTGATACGAGCTTGGGCATGACCCGCACCGAGGTGATGTGCGCAAGCTGCGGCGGCCATCTCGGCCACGTCTTCCCGGACGGGCCTGCTCCGACCGGGACGCGCTACTGCATCAACTCGGCTGCACTAAGACTGGAGGAGGAGTAAGTGGAGAAGAAGGCAACGTTCGGCGCCGGCTGCTTCTGGGGCGTCGAGGCCGCGTTCCGGCAGATCGAGGGCGTGACGCGCACGCGCGTCGGCTACTCGGGCGGGACGCTCGAGAATCCGACGTACGAGGACGTGTGCTCGCACACGACCGGTCACGCGGAGGTGGTCGAAGTGACCTACGACCCCGAGCGGGTCTCGTACGACGAGCTGCTCGAGGTGTTCTGGCACAAGCACGACCCCACGCAGCTGAACCGTCAGGGCTGGGACATCGGCGACAACTACCGCTCGGCGATCTTCTTCCACGACGACGAGCAGCACGAGGCAGCCATGCAGTCCAAGGCTCGCGAGCAGGCGAACTGGTCGAAGCCGATCGTGACGCAGGTCGAGCCGGCGCAGTCGTTCTGGGAGGCCGAGGACTACCACCAGCAGTACCTGGAGAAGCGCGGCCGCTCGAGCTGCACCGCCACGCTCGCACACGCGGGCTAGCGCTCGCCGGGAGGCATTTGCGGGACGGCGCGGCTGTTCGTCCGCCGCGGCCGTCCCCCAATGCGATCGGGCCTGAGATCGAGGCACTTTCGGCGCTGTCCCGTTGCGGACACGTGACGGATTCGACGCTAGCCTGACGGCTGGTGGGCGGGGTAAGGGGCGCCCGGTAGGCGCGTGTACCTGAGAGGGATCGGGGGCTGCCGGGGACCCGCGGGTCAGGCGCGGGCCGGCTCGCGCGGTGCCGCGGCCAGCTGGCCGCACGCGGCGGCGATGTCCCGGCCCCGCGTCAGCCGGACGGTCGCCGGGAGTCGCGCCTGGTCGAGAACGTCCTTGAACGCGGCGATTGCCCTCCGCGACGAGCCGTCGTACATCCCAGTGGGGTTGTAGGGGATCAGGTTGACCTTGAACGCCTTCGGGTCGAGGAGTTCGGCCAGGGCCCTCGCCTGCTCCACGCGGTCGTTGACGCCGCGGAGCATGACGTACTCGACGAAGATCTTCCGCCGCCGTCGCTCGACATAGCGACGGCACTCCGCGAGCACGTCGGCCAGCGGGTAGCGGTCGTTGACCGGCATCAGCTCGCTGCGCAGCTCGTCCGTCGGCGCATGGAGGGACAGGGCGAGACGGATCGGCTCGTCGACCTCGTCGACGAAGCGCCGCAGGCCGGGAAGCCAGCCGACCGTCGACACGGTCGTCCGGCGGTGCGTGATGCCGATATCGGGCAGGGCCCGCGCGGCCTCGAGCACGGCGTCCAGGTTGAGCATCGGCTCGCCCATCCCCATGAAGACCGCGTGGTCGACCGGCTCGAGCCGGCGGAAGTGCAGGGCCTGGTCGAGGATCTCCGAGGACGTGAGGTTCCGGCCGAAGCGCATCTGTCCCGTGGCGCAGAACGAGCACGTGAGCGGGCAACCCGACTGGGACGAGAGACAGAGCGAACGCCGTCCGTCCCGGTAGCGCATCAGCACGGCCTCGACGGGGTGGCCGTCGCGCGTCCGGAACAGCGCTTTCACCGTGCCGTCGCGCGACTCGGCGACCTTCGCGACGGCCAGTGTCGAGAACGGCACCTCGCCGGCCAGCTGCTCGCGCAACGCGCGCGGGAGGTCGGTCATCTCGTCATAGGCGCCGGCGCCCCGGGCGGCCCACGTCCACACCTGGTCGGCGCGGTACCGGGGCTGTCCGAGTGCCGCGAGCCGTTCCCCCAGGAGCACACGATCCACGTCGAACACGGTAGCGTCGGCCGGTGCGACCCTGGTGGCAGCGCGCGGTCTTCTACCAGGCGTACGTCCGGTCGTTCGCCGACTCGAACGCGGACGGCGTCGGCGACCTGCGTGGCCTCATCCAGAAGCTCGACTACCTGGAGTGGCTCGGGATCGAGTGCGTCTGGCTGAGCCCGATCACCGTCTCGCCCGACCGGGACTGGGGTTACGACGTGGCCGACTACGCCGCCGTCCAGCCCGTCCTGGGATCGCTCGACGACCTGGACGAGCTGATCGCCGATGCGGGTCGGCGCGGGATCCGCATCGTGATCGACCTCGTCCCCAACCACACGTCCGATCAGCACACGTGGTTCGTCGAGTCGCGCTCGTCGCGAGACAATCCGCGCAGGGACTGGTACGTCTGGCGCGATCCGGGGCCGCAAGGACTACCTCCCAACAACTGGCGGTCGACGTTCGGAGGCGGGCCTGCGTGGACGCTCGACCCCGCCACGGGCCAGATGTACCTGCACAGCTTCTTGCCGGAGCAGGTCGACCTCGACTGGTGGAACGACGAGGTTCGCCGGGCGTTCGACGACGTCTTCCGCTTCTGGCTCGATCGCGGCGTAGCGGGATTCCGGCTCGACGTAGCCCACGCGATCGTGAAGGACCGCGAGCTTCGCGATCTGCCCGAAGGGTCGGAGACAGCCGTCCGCGTCGACCTCGACGAGACGTTCGAGGTGCTTCGCCGCTGGCGCTCGCTCACCGACGGCTACGACGGCGACCGCGTGCTCCTCGGCGAGACGTGGGTCATGGAGCTCGAGCGGCTCGCGCGCTTCTACGGGCACGGCGACCAGCTCCACCTCGCCTTCAACTTCCCGTTCGTCTTCTCGCCGCTCGAGGCAGAGGCGATGAGTGACGTCGTCGCGGCGACGGAGGCCGCGCTCCCGCATGAGGCCTGGCCCGTCTGGACGTTGTCCAACCACGACGTCCCGCGTTTCCCCACCCGTATGTGCGACGGCGATCCACGCAAGGTGCGCTGCGCGCTGACGGCGCTCCTGACGCTTCGCGGTACACCGGTCCTCTACTACGGCGATGAGCTCGGGCTCGGGCAGCAGGACCTGCCCACGGAGGCGATCCGCGACATTGCGGACCGCGACGGTGCGCGGACGCCGATGCCGTGGAACGGGCCCTGGACCGACCCGTGGCTGCCCGTCGGGGGCGGGACGACGGTCGCGGAGCAGCGGGACGACCCCGGATCGATCCTGTCGTTCACGCGAGACCTGATCGCGCGCCGCCGTTCGACGCCCGACCTCCTCGACGGCGCCTACGAGCAGCTCGAGGCGCCACCGGGGGTGTGGGCGTATCGCCGCGGCGGCTCGACCGTCGTGGCCCTGAACCTGTCAGACGACGCGGCCAGCTTCGGCGGGCAGGAGCTCGCTCCGTGGGACGCCGTCGTCCTCGACGCCTGAGCTCTCAGACCCGCTCGGCCGCGACCCTGTAGTCCGGGAGCAGCTCCGCGAAGCGCGTGTCCCAGTCGGGGCGGCTGCTGGCGCCCAACGCGGCTAGCGCGTCGAGATGCGAGTGCCAGCCCGCGCCGTATCCAGCAGCAGCGGCATCGGGCAGCCTGCGATGGTCGAGCACCAGCAGCGTGCCCTCGCCCCGCGGCTCGAGCTCGAGCCGGAGGACGCTCTCCGTCTCGCCGGGGTACGTCCAGTCGTACTCGAGCAGGCGAGGCGGGTCGAGCTCGCGGATGATGCCCTCGGTGATCTGCTCGCCGGAGTCGTCGAAGCGGATGACGACCCGGCCGCCGACCCGCAGGTCGATCTCCACCTCGCCGAGCCAGCCACGCAGCTGCTCCGGCTCGGTGAGCGCCGCCCAGAGCTCCTCCAGGCCGTAGTCGTAGACGCGCTCGAAGTGGACGGTCGCACGGCCGTCGCCCTCCCGCGTGATCCGTCCGAAGGTCTGCGCGAGCATCGTCACTCCTTTCGTCGCCGGCGGGCGCGCCGGAGTTGCACGTCGAGGGCGTCGAGGCGGTTCGTCCAGAAGCCGCGGTACTGGGCCAGCCAGGCGTCGATCTCCTCGAGCGGACCGGGATCGAGGGAGTACACCCGGCGCTGCGCCTCGCTGCGCGACTGCACGAGGCCGTGCTCGCGCAGGACGCGAAGGTGCCGCGAGACGGCCGGGCGGCTGACGTCGAAGTGGGACGCGATCTCGCCCGCATCGCGCTCGCGCTCGGCGAGGAGCTCGACGATGTGACGCCGGATCGGGTCGGCGAGCGCCTCGAGAGCCTGCACACCACTTATGTAGCAGAGTCGTTACGTAACCGTCAAGTTACGGAACACCACGTGGTTGAATTGGCGCGTGATCGATCTCCGCTCGGACACGCTCACCCAGCCCACGCGCGCGATGCGGGACGCAATGGCGAATGCCGAGGTCGGCGACGAGCAGAAGCGCGAGGACCCCACGGTCAACGAGCTCGAGCGGCGCGGTGCCGAGTTCCTCGGCCAGGAGGAGGCCGTCTTCGTGCCGACGGCGACCATGGCGAATCAGATCGCGCTCAACGTGCACGGCCGGCCGGGCGACGCGCTCGTGGCGGAGCGCCACTCGCACATCCTCCTCTCGGAGCTGGGCGGTCCGGCGGTGCACTCGGGCCTGCTCACGCTGGGCGTGCCGGGGACGGCAGGCCGCTTCTCGCCCGAGCAGGTCGTCGCAGAGATCCGCGACCGGACGAGCGTCCACGTCGCGCCGACGAGGATCGTGACCGTCGAGAACACGCACAACAGCTCTGGAGGCCGCGCCTGGCCGATCGCCGAGATCAAGGCGCTCTCCGCAACCTGTCGCGACCACGACCTGGCACTCCATCTCGACGGCGCCCGGCTCGTGAACGCGGCGGTCGCGACGCGGCTCACGTCCGCGGAGATCGGCCGCGAGTTCGACACCGTCACGATCTGCTTCTCGAAGGGGCTCGGCTGCCCGCTCGGCGCCCTGATCGCGGGCCCTCCGCTGCTGATGCAACGCGCCCGGCGCGGCAAGCATCTCTTCGGCGGCGCGATGCGCCAGGCGGGGATCGTGGCAGCGGCAGCGCTGTACGCGCTCGACCACAATGTCGACCGGATCGCGGACGATCACGAGCGCGCGCGCAGACTGGCCGAGGGGCTCGTCGAGGCAGGCGTTAGCGTCGACCTCGAACAGGTCGAGACGAACTTCGTGCAGATCGACGTCGGCCCCGAGCGTGCGGCCGCGATCGACGCGATGAAGCGGGAAGGGGTGCTCGTGTCGACGACGGTCCATCCGACCGTCGTGCGCGCCGTGACGCATCTCGACATCGACGACGACGACATCACTGCGGCGATCGAGGCGATCCCGCGGGCGCTGGGGGTTCTTGCAGCCTCGGCCTGAGCCGCCCGTCGCCGAGCTCTCGCGGACCGTCCGCGAGGCGCAGTCCGAGCAGCGAACCCCGTCGGTCAGCGCCGCCGCGGTCGGCAACGGCGAGGTCGTCTGGCAGGAGGCACTCGGCCTCGCCGACGTCGAGGGCGTCGAGGCGACGACGGACACGCAGTACCGCGTCGGTTCGATCACGAAGACCTTCACCGCCGCCGCGGTCATGCAGCTCCGGGACGCCGGGGAGCTCGACCTGGACGACCCGCTCTCGAAGCACGTCCCCGAGGCAGCGCACGCCCCGACGCTCCGGCGTATGCTCGCGCATGTATCCGGGCTCCAGCGCGAAATGCCGGGCTACGTCTGGGAGACGCTCGACTTCCCCGACCGGGAGGGCCTCGTCTCCGGGCTCGCGGACGCGGAGCAGGTCCTGAAGCCCGGGGCGCGCTGGCACTACTCGAACCTCGCATTCGCTCTCCTCGGCGAGGTCGTCGCGCGCCGGTCCGGCCTCGAGTACGAGGACTACGTTCGCCAGCGTCTCCTCGAGCCGCTGGGGCTGGAGCGGACGACGTTCGAACCCGAGCCGCCCACGGCGAAGCCGTACTACGTCGAGCCCTACAGCGACGCCGTGCGGCCGGAGCAGAGCGTGATCAAGGGCGCGCTGGCCGCGGCGGGGTCGCTCTGGTCGACGACCGGCGACCTCGCCCGCTGGGGGACGTTCCTCGTCGAGGGCGCCGACGACGTGCTCGCGCGCGAGACGGCCCAGGAGATGGGCCGGTTCCAGGCCATGGCAGACCTGGAGCACTGGAGCCTCGGCTGGGGCCTCGGCGTCATGCTTTTCCGCGAGGACGATCGGATCTTCGTCGGGCACGGCGGTGCGATGCCCGGGTTCCTGGCCGGACTGGCCGTGTCGCCGAAGGAGCGGTCCGGCGCCGTCGTGCTCGTCAACTCAGGCGCCGGCGTCAAGATCGAAGAGCTCCTGCGCAAGCTCGCCGTCAAGGCTGCGGACGCCTATCCCTCGGAGCCGGAGCCGTGGCAGGCGGCGGACGGCGTCCCCCCAGAGCTCGAGCCGCTGCTCGGCCGCTGGTGGACCGAGGGCAGCGAGGTGGTGATCCTGTTCCGGAACGGCGCACTCGAGCTGCGTGCCGCGGCGGCGCCGCCGTCGCTGCCGCCGTCGGTCTTCCGTGAGGAAGGAGGCGACCGCTTCCGCGGCGTCTCAGGGCCCGAGGAGGGTGAGCTGCTCGAGGTGGTCCGCGACGGGAACGGGGACGTGGCCAAGCTCTACTGGGCCACGTACCCGCTCACCCGCGCGCCGCAGACCTTCGGCGCATAGCCGTTACTCGTACTGAAGCGCCTGCAGCACGTTGAGCCGTGCCGCCCGTCGCGCCGGGAAGATCGCGGCGAGGACGCCCACGATGATCGAGGCGATCGCGAAGATGATCAGCTGGCCGATCGGGATCGAGAGCACGATGAAGTCGATCCGCGCGATCAGCAGGCTCGCGAGCACGATCCCGAGCGCGATGCCGATCACGGCGCCGATCAGCGCCGTGATCACGCTCTCGTGGCGGATCATCCGCCGCGTCTGCCGGCGCGTCATCCCGATCGCCCGCAGCATCCCGATCTCGCGCGTGCGCTCGAACACGGTGAGCACGAGCGTGTTCACGATCCCGAAGAGGCTGACGACGACCGACAGCGCCAGGAGCACGTAGAGGATGTTCAGGATCGAGCTCAGGCCGGAGATCTGGTTGTCGATGAACTTCTGGCGCGTGACCGCCTTCGCGTTCGGGAAGTCCTTCAGCGTCTGGTCGAGCGCCACCTGATTGGCGTCGGTCTGGCCGCCGTGCGTGCTCACGAACGAGTAGAGATTCTCCGGGTCCGGCGTGTGGCGGTCGAACGACTTCGTACTCACGGTGACCCGGCCGAAGGGTGACCCTCCGGTCGGCGGGTTGAAGATGCCGCGGATGTGGAACGTCTGCTGCGAGCCGTCGGCGAACGTGAGCTTCACGGGCGAGCCGACCCGGAGGTTGTGGCTGTCCGCGTAGTCGTTGTCGATAAAGGCGCCGTTCGGGCCGAGACTTCCGAGCACGGCCGGCGAGCCGGCGGTCCAGTCGAGGTTGAAGACGTTCCGCGCCGGAGGATCGACCGCGGTGAGCCCGATCTTGTTCCCGAACGCCAGCGCCTCTCCCGCGCGAACGTTGGCGACGGAGATGACCTGCGGCGACTTCGCGACCGCCTCGGCCGCCGCGATCGGGATCGGCGAGAAGTTGTTCTGCGCCGTGACCGCGTAGTCGGCGTTACGCCAGATGTCCTTCACGGCGCCGCGGAAGCTCGACACGATCCCGGCCGCAAGCAGCGAGACGAGCGTGACGAGGGCGAGGCCGATCATGAGGGCGGACGACGTCGAAGCCGTTCGCTGCGGGTTCCGGCGGGCGTTGTCGCGGGCGAGCCAGCCACCGACGCCGCCGATCCGCGCCGCGGGCCAGCCGAGCGACCACGCGAGCGGGCCGACGAGCCTGACGGACAGGAGCGCGACACCGAAGAAGACGAGCACCGCGCCGCCGAGCATGTACAGGAGGATCTGAGCCGTGCTGAGGTTCGAGACGAAGAGCCCGACGAGAATTCCGGCGAACCCGAGAGCGGTCAGCACGACCGCCGCGGGCAGGCGGTAGCGCGCGAAGCGGCCCTCGGGCAGCGTCGCGCCCTCGCGGACGGCGGCAATCGGTGGCACGCGCGTCGCGCGAATCGCGGGCCTGAGGCTCGCCAGCAGCGTCACGACGATTCCGACGAGCAGAGCGACGACGACCGTCCGGGTCTCGAGCGTCAGGCCGTTGTTCGGCAGCGTGAAGCCGACCGCGTCGAAGAGCTTGAAGAGGCCGTAGGCGAGCGCCAGACCGGAGAACAGCCCGACGATCGACGCGAGCGTGCCCATGACGAGCGCCTCGAGGATGACCGAGCGGAGCACCTGACGCCGCGAGGCTCCGAGCGTGCGCAGCGTCGCGAACTCACGAGTGCGCTGGGCGATCGTGATCGAGAGGGAGTTCGCGATCACGAAGCTGCCCACGAAGAGCGCCACGCCGCCGAAGCCGAGCAGGAATTTCTGCAGGAACGAGACGAACTGGTCGGTGTCCTTGCTGTCCTCCTGGGACTGGGCCTGGGAGGTACGGACCTGCGTGTGCGGCGGCAGGATGTTCTCGATCGCGGAGGTCAGCTTCGGCTCGGAGACGCCCTGGGCCGCGGCGACGGCGATCTCGTCGAGCTGGCCGGGCTTGCCGAAGAGGTGCTGCGCCGTCGGCAGGTCGAAGCCCGCGAGGGTCGCCCCGCCGATGGTCGAGACGGACCCGAACTTCACTGTGCCGGAGATCCGCAGTCGTTCGACCGGCCCCACGGCCTGGACGCCGATCGTCTGGCCGACCTTCAGATCCTTCTTGGACGCCGTCGCCTTGTCGACGACCACCTCGTTCGCGTTCGGCCACCGGCCGGAGACGAGCTGCAGGGGATTGAACCGCGATGCACCGTTCGCGATGCTGAAGCCGAGGTTCGGGGCGCCGCCGAAGACGATCGCCTTGCCGTCCCGGCCGATCAGCTGGGCCTGGCCGTTGACCTGCCCCTCCGCCTCGGCAACCTCGGGAAGCGCGCGCACCTGCTGCAGCAGCGTCTCGTCGAACGACGGCGCGGTCGCGCCGCTGTCGTCCGTGACGTCGAACGCCGACTTGCCGCTGATCACGGCGTCGGAGCCGGCGCGCGTCTCGAAGAAGATCGAATGGAACGCCTTGTCGATCGAGTCGGTGAGGACGTAGGTACCGCTTACCGTCGCGACGCCGAGGATGATCGCGACCGCAGTCAGGACCGTTCGGAGCTTGCGGCCGAGCAGGCCGCGGAGAGCGAACTTGGTCACGACTCTCCGAGCTCCTCCATCGCCGTGACGATGTCGTGCGCGGAGATCTCGCGTGCCTCACGCACGATCAGTCCGTCGTCCAGGAAGAGCACGCGATCGGCGATCGCGGCGGCTCGCGCCTCGTGCGTCACCATCACGATCGTCTGGCTCAGCTCGCGCACCGAGCGCTCCAGCAGCTCGAGGATCTCGCCGCTCGTCTTGGAGTCGAGGTTTCCCGTCGGCTCGTCGGCGAAGATGATCGAGGGCCTGTTCACGAGCGCGCGGCCGATGGCGACGCGCTGCTGCTGACCGCCCGACAGCTCCGACGGGCGGTGCTTGCGCCGGTCGCTGAGGCCGACCTGCTGCATCAGCTCCTCGATCCACGCCTTGTCCGGCTTCTCCCCCGCAATCGAGAGCGGGAGGAGGACGTTCTCCTCCGCGGTCAGCATCGGGAGCAGGTTGAAGAACTGGAAGATGAAGCCGATGTGCTCGCGACGAAGCTTCGTCAGCTCCGTGTCGTTCAGGCCCGTCAGCTCGGTGCCGTCGATCCTGACCTCGCCCGAGGTGGCCCGGTCGAGGCCGGCGAGGATGTGCATCAAGGTCGACTTGCCGGAGCCGGACGGCCCCATGACGGCTGTGAGTTGGCCTTTCGGGACGTCGAGCGACACGCCGCGCAGGGCGTCGACGGCGGTATCGCCCTCGCCGTACCGGCGGGTGACGTCTCTCGCGGACACCACAGCCCCCTGCGTGGGTGCGTCGGCAGCGGCCGCGGCGGTGGCTGCGCTGTTGCTCACGGTGAGAGATCCTCCTTTGGGTTCTCCTCGAGTGTTCCAACGGTCGTGACGGGACTCAATGCAGGCATCCGGTGTCCGTCAGGTTCGGTTAACCGCCCCTTTCGCCCGCGGCATAGAAGAGCACGACCATTGCAGCGTAGACGCCGATGAGCAGGTAGCCCTCCCACCGGCGCGAGCGGCCGTCGCGGATGACGAAGGCGACGAAGGCGGCGGCGATACCCATCGTCGCGAGCTCGATCGGCCGGAACGCCAGCGTCAGCGGGTGGGCGAACAGGAACGACAGCAGCGTGACGACGGGGATCACGAACAGCGCGACCTGGGCGCTGGACGAGACGGCGATCTCCGTCGCGAGCTTCATCTTCCCGCGGCGCGCGATCACGATCGCGCCGCCGTGCTCGGCCGCGTTGCCCACGATCGCGACGATCACCACGGAGATGAAGAACTCCGACAGGCCGGCCGCGTCGGCGAAAGCGGTGAGCGAGTGCACGAGGATCTCGCTGATCGCGGCCGTGGCCGCCGTTGCGACGCCGAGCGCGACGATCGCGGCCGAGAGGCTCCAGCCCGTCCCTTCCGACTCCTGTGGCTGCTGACGCCGCAGCGAGCGGATCGTGACGACGAGATAGAGGACGAGCAGCACGACCGACGGGCCGATGCTGAGCACGGCGAGCGAGTGCCGGTTCGGGTCGCCGCTCCAGCCCGGGATCGACGGGATCAGCAGGACGAGCACCGCGATGAACACGAGCAGGAGCTGGCCGAGCAGCGAGCGCCGGTCGAGGCGGGCCTCCGGACCCACCGCCATCGCGACCCCGAGGACGAGCAGGATGTTGGAGACGACGCTGCCCGCCATCGAGCCGCGGACGACGTCCGGCAGCTGGTCCGCGACCGCGATCAGGGCGATGATGAGCTCCGGCGCGTTGCCGAAGCTGGCGTTGAGCAGCCCGCCGATGCGCGGGCCGGTGTGCTCCCCGGCGTGCTCGGTGGCCTCGCCGATCAACCAGGCGAGCGGGATCAGCGCGCACGCAGCGAGGATGAAGAGCGGGACCTTCCCCACGTGGAACACCCAGTCCGCGAGCATCGCCACCGGGGCCAGGGCGAGCGAGGCCCAGAGGAGACGGCGCGCCACGGCGGCTAGCCTACCCGCGTGCCGAACGGCCCCTTCGCCGCCGTGCTGTTCGACCTGGGGCACACGTTGATGGACTGGGTCTGGGACGACGACCTGCTCGTCGTCGGCCATCGTGCGGGGCTCGAGGCGATCGGCAGCTACTCGGAGCCGGCGGCCGAGGCGCTCACGTCACGCTACGTCCACGAGGCGCAGCTGCACGACTGGGAGGCTGTCGAGGAGGTCGAGTACCCGACCCTGACGAGGACGATGCTCGCGGACGTCGGCGTCGAGGTGGACGAGGACGGTCTCGTTCGGTTCCTCGAGGCG
>Ga0207693_10002472_pt1 | contig 16065 bp, 11 predicted proteins | sample LARL81metaG_FD_184347 | JGI IMG/M metagenome (GOLD analysis project Ga0207693, IMG submission 184347) | Corn, switchgrass and miscanthus rhizosphere microbial communities from Kellogg Biological Station, Michigan, USA - LAR L8-1 metaG... | ecosystem: Host-associated > Plants > Roots >...
TCGGGCTCGCGCACAGGATCACCGAGACGATCGGTACAAGCGCCATGCCGCAGGTACGCGAGCAGCTTGGCCTGCTGGCGGCGAATGCGGGCATGGTGGCGGCGATGGTTGCGGGCATGGAGGCCGCAGGCGGCCAGCGCGGCGAGTTCTATCTGCCCGACCGGCACATGCTGTATGCCGCGCACGTGACGACCCAGGCGCTCTATCCGCGCCTGATCGATCTGATCCGCGATCTGGCGGGCGGTGCATTGATCATGCTGCCGTCGTCGTTCCGCGACTGGGGCAATCCGGAGCTCGCGCCGATCCTCCACATCTCCAAGCACGACATCCTCAAGAACCTCGACAGCGGCTCGTCGGGCTTCGCTTACCTGGCCCGCGACGCCGACCTGACGGCGGCGGGCAGGATCCGCAAGCTTGGGCTCACCGGCGTGACCACGGTGCCGGCGAGCCGGCGCGTGTACCCGGAGGGCAAGCTCGCCGGCCAGGTCATCGGGACCGTGGGGGTCGACGGCCAGGGGCTCACGGGGCTCGAGGCGGCCGACAACACCATTGTCGGCGCCACCAACGGTGAGCAGCGGGTGGTGCTCGACGGGCTCGGGAAGGCCATCGAGCGCAACACGATTTCCACCGCGACCGACGGCCAGAACATCAAGCTGACGCTGGACGCCGCCATCCAGGCGCGCACCGAGGACGTGCTCGCGAACGTCGCGCAGACCTACCAGCCGTTGGGCGCGACCGCGATCGTGATGAACCCGCGCAACGCGCAGATCCTCGCGATGGCCAACTGGCCGACGGTCGACCCGAGCAACCCGGCCGGAGCAAGTCCACAGGCCCTGCAGAACATGGCCACGGGCTTCACGTACGAGCCCGGCTCGACCTTCAAGGCCTTCACCGTCGCCGGGGCGCTCATGGAGCATCTGGTCACGCCGAGCACCGTGTTCGACCTGCCGGTCGAGCTCCAGGTGGCGGACCGGACCATCTCGGACGCCGAGCCCCGCGGGCCCGAGAGCCTCACGGTCGCCCAGATCCTGGCGCAGTCCTCGAACGTCGGCGCGGTGAAGATCGGCCTCGAGGTGGGCGCCCAGCACTTCTACGACTGGGTCAGGAAGTTCGGCTTCGGCCAGCCGACCGGAGTCGCCTTCCCGGGCGAGGAGCAGGGCATCGTGCCGACGCCGTCCGAGTTCTCGGGGTCGACGATGGGCAACCTGCCGATCGGCCAGGGCCTGTCGGTGACTCCGATGCAGATGGCGGCCGCCTACTCGGCGATCGCGGACGGAGGCATCCTGCGCGCACCGCAGCTGGTCCTCGACGAGGACGGTCATCGCGTCCCGGAACCGAAGGGCCACCGCATCATCAGCTCCAAGTCCGCGGCGCAGATCAGGACCATGCTCGAGGGCGTGCTCGCGCCCGGCGGCACCGCCTCCGAGGTCAGCGTGCCCGGCTACACGCTCGCCGGCAAGACGGGAACCGCCCAGGTGGCCGAGAACGGCACCTACTCGGAGACGAAGTTCGTCGCCTCCTTCGTGGGCTTTGCCCCGGCACAGGATCCTAAGCTGCTCGTCGCCATCGTGGTGAACCAGCCAACCCGGGGCAGCTACTACGGCGGCACCGTAGCGGCCCCGGCGTTCGGCGAGATCGCGAAGTTCGCCCTGCCCTACCTGGGGATTCCGCCGGACCAGGGAACCAGCCCTTAGTGCTCCCCGCCGAAGATACGATCGCGTTTGGCGGCACGCATCGCCCCCTCGCTACGTCATCGTCCTTGGCTTTGCCGCCAGCAAAGCCTGCTCCCTCTGCCTTGCCAGCCGCCGATCCGCGCTCGCCAAGCCGCGACCGTACCCCCGGCGGGAAGCACTGACGACCATACAATCGCGGTGATGAAGCTCAGGGAGCTCATCCTCGGCATGGACTTCGCCGGCGTCGATGGGGATGAGGACACGGACGTCGCCTCGCTCGCCTACGACAGCTCCCGGGTGGCCCCGCGAGCGCTCTTCTTCTGTGTTCGCGGTCAACGGGCCGACGGCCACGACTTCGCTCCCTCGGCGGTCGAGCGCGGCGCCGTGGCGCTGGTGGTCGAGCGCCGCCTCGAGCTGCCCGTTCCCCAGGTGAGGGTCGCCGACGCGCGGGCGGCGATGGCGCCGATCGCGGTGCGGTTCTGGGGCGATCCGACCGCCACCCTCCGGGTCGCCGGGATCACCGGCACCAACGGGAAGACGACGACGGCCTTCCTGATTCGTCACATCCTGGAGGCGCAGGGGATTCAGACTGGGCTCCTGGGGACGGTCAAGAGCATCGTCGGTGGCGTCGAGGAGGAGGTCGAGCGGACGACCCCGGAGGCGATCGACCTGCAGGCCACGTTCCGCAGGATGCTCGACGCCGGCGACACCGCGTGCGCGATGGAGGTCTCCTCCCACGCGCTGTCCCAGAACCGCACGGATGGCGTCCGCTTCGCGGTCGCCGTCTTCACCAACCTCACCCAGGACCATCTCGACTTCCACTCGGACATGGAGGACTACTTCCGCGCGAAGCGCCTCCTCTTCGTCCCGGAGGCGGGTAACCAGATGACGCCGGCCGTCGCCGTCGTGAACGTGGACGATCCCTACGGCGCCCGCATCGCCGCCGACCTCCGCGAGGCCTCCGAGCCTCCCCTGCGGACGTTCTCGCCTTCAGGCTCCAGCGAAGCGGACTACCGGGCGCTGGACGCCTCCTTCGACGCCTCCGGGTCGCGCTTCCGCTGCGCCTGGCCCGGCGGCGAGGCCGAGGTCCGCACGCCCCTCGCGGGCCACTTCAACGTCGAGAACGCCCTGGCGGCGATCGCCGCCTGCCACGCCCTCGGCGTCTCCGTCGAGGCCGCGGCGGCGGCCCTCGGCGATGCGGACCGGGCCCCGGGGCGCTTCGAGCCCGTCGAGGACGGCCAGCCGTTCGCCGTGCTCGTCGACTACGCCCACACGCCGGACTCGCTGGACAACGTCCTCCACGCGGCGCGCCTGCTGACCGAGAGGAGGCTCATCTGCGTCTTCGGCTGCGGCGGCGACCGCGATCGCGACAAGCGCCCCAAGATGGGCGAGATCGCCGCGCGCCTGGCCGACCGGACCGTCGTCACCTCCGACAACCCCCGTTCGGAGGACCCCGAGGCGATCATCGCGGACATCCTCGCCGGCATCCCCGGCTATGCGAGCGGAAACGGACATGGGCGCGAGGACATCGCAGTGGAGCCGGACCGCCGCGCGGCCATCGCCATCGCGCTCGCCGAGGCGGAGCCGGGCGACACCGTGGTGATCGCCGGCAAGGGACACGAGCAGGGCCAGGAGTTCGAGGGCGGCCGGAAGATCCCCTTCGACGACCGCACGGTGGCGGCCGAGCTCCTCGGCGAGGCCGCGGGCCGGCCCCAATGATCGAGCTGTCCCCCGAGCGCATCGCCGAGGGCGCCGGTGCGACGATCGCCGCCGCGGGCCAGGGCGGGCGCCCCGAGCGCGCGGTCATCGATTCACGCGAGGTGGGGGAGGGGGATCTCTTCTTCGGGCTACCGGGCGCGCGCGCCGACGGCGGCGAGTTCGCCGCCCAGGCGCTGGACGCCGGTGCTTGGGGGGTCGTCGTCGATCACGCACGTGCTCGCCTCCTCACTGGGGACAGCTCGAGCGGCTCGGGCTGGGTCCTGGCCGCCGACGACCCGCTGGCCGCGCTCCAGCGCCTGGCGACGGCGTGGCGCCGCGAGCTGGGGTGCCGGGTGGTGGGGATCACCGGCTCGGTTGGCAAGACGTCGGCGAAGGACATCTGCCGGGCCCTGCTGCCGATGCGAGTGCACGCCAGCCGGGAGAACTTCAACACCGAGATCGGGCTGCCGCTCGCAATCCTCGAGGCACCTTCGGAGACCGAGGCGCTCGTCCTCGAGATGGCCATGCGAGGCCGCGGGCAGATCGCGCAGCTGTGCGAGATCGCCGAGCCCGACGTCGGCGCGATCACCAACATCGGTCCAGTTCACCTCGAGCTCCTGGGGACGATGGAGGCGATCGCCGAAGCCAAGGCCGAGATCCTCATGGGACTGCGCGACCGTGGCCGGGCGGTGATCCCGGCCGACGAGGAGGCGTTGGAACCCCACCTCCATGAGCAGTTCGTGACAATCACCTTCGGGCCCGGCGGCGACGTCTTCTGCGTCAGCCAGACCGGCGACGGCCGCTCGATCGACGCCGTGATCGGCACCCCCGACGGGGAGGAGCGGTTCGAGTTCCCGTTCGGGGAGGCCCACAACCTCCAGAACGCGCAGGCGGCGATCGCGATCGGGACTGCGCTGGACGTCCCGCCCGCCGAGATGTCGCAGCGGACCTCGCGGATAACCTTCTCGCGCCTTCGGGGCGAGCTGATCGAGCTCGCCGGGGAGATCGTCGTCGTGAACGACTGCTACAACGCCAATCCGATCTCGATGCGCGCTGCCCTGGAGCACCTGGCATCTCTCGACACGGCCGGACGCCACGTGGCCGTCCTGGGGGAGATGCGCGAGCTCGGGCCAAACGCCGACGGCTACCACCGCGAGATCGGCGCCCACGCGCGCCAGCTTGGCGTCGAGCCGATCCTCGGGGTTGGCGAGCTCGCCCGCGCCTACGCGCCGGACGCCTGGGCGCCGGACGCCGAGGCTGCGATCCCGCTCGCCGAGGCGATGGTCGAGCGGGGCGACGCCGTACTGGTCAAGGGCTCGCGCGCGGTCGGCCTCGAGCTGGTCACGGACGAGCTCGTCGCGCACCGGGGGACCGGAGGCGGATGACGACGATCGCGCTCGCATCATCGGCGGTCGACCGCGGGCAGATCCTGATCGCGGGCATCGCGGCGATGCTGATCACGATCTTCCTCGGCCCGAAGTTCATCGAGTTCCTCCGCGAGCGTGAGTTCGGCCAGCAGATCCGGGAGGAGGGCCCGCAGGAGCATCACGCCAAGGCCGGGACGCCGACGATGGGCGGCCTCATCCTCTTCATCGCGATCGCGGTCCCGTACCTGGTGCTCGGCCCCCGCGACACCCAGAGCCTCGCGGTCTTCGGCGTCGCGATCGGGGCCGCCGCGCTCGGCTTCGCCGACGACTTCATCAAGGTCACCAAGAAGCGCTCGCTTGGCCTACCCGCGCGCTGGAAGCTGCTCGTCCAGATCGGCCTCGCGCTCGCCCTCTGGTGGGTTGCCACCGAGCAGGTGGGCCTGGACCCGCGCCTGCAGGTGCGGATCTTCGACGCGCAGCTCTACATCGGCCCGGTCCTCTACGTGGTCCTGGTGTTCCTCGTGATCGCCGGAGCATCGAACGCGGTCAACCTGACCGACGGCCTTGACGGCCTCGCTGCCGGCTCCTGCGCGATCGTCCTGCTCGCCTACACGGCGATCACGATCATCAGCGGCCAGAAGGGGCTGGCGTTGCTGTCGGCCTGCCTGGTGGGCGCATCGGTCGGCTTCTTATGGTTCAACTCGTTCCCCGCTGCGATCTTCATGGGGGACACCGGCTCGCTTGGCCTGGGAGCTGCGATCGGCGCGTTAGCCGTGATGACGCAGACGGAGCTCCTGCTGATCATCCTCGGCGGGATCTTCGTGATCGAGGCCCTCTCGGTTGCGGTGCAGGTGCTGAGCTTCAAGATGTTCCGGCGCCGCGTTCTCCTGATGGCCCCGGTCCATCACCACTTCGAGATGATGGCCTGGTCGGAAACGAAGATCATGTTGCGCTTCTGGATCGTGGCGGCGGTCTGCGCGGGCATCGGCTTCACGCTGTACCAGCACTCGATCAGCTGAGCGGGGCCGAGCCGCAACCGACCGCGGAGTAGCCTGCGCGCGTGCCCTCGGCCGGGACCGACACCGTTCCCCTCGCCGGGCGCCCCGTGCGTCGCATCGGCTTCGGCGCAATGCAGCTCCCCGGTCCCGGGGTCTTCGGGCCGCCTCCGGATCGCGGGGCTGCGGTCGGCGTCCTGCGGCGGGCTGTCGAGCTCGGTGTCAATCACATCGATACCGCGCAGTACTACGGGCCCGATGTCGCGAACGAGCTGATCCGTGAGGCGCTCCATCCCTATCCGCAGGACCTCGTGCTGGTCAGCAAGGTTGGGGCAAAGCGCGACGCCGAGGGCGGGTGGCATCCGGCGCTGAGCCCAGGTGAGCTTCGCGCCGGCGTCGAGGACAACCTGCGCTCGCTCGAGGTCTATCGCGTCGACGTGGTCAACCTACGCGTCTTCGAGGCACTCGGACCGCCAGCGGAGAATCAGGAGGCGTACGCGGCCTTCGACGAGCGGCTCGACGCGATGATCGCCATGCGGGACGAGGGCCTGATCGGTGGCATCGGCCTCAGCAACGTCTCGCTCGATCAGTTCGAGCACGCAGCCGCCCGCACCGAGATCGCCTGTGTCCAGAACGCCCTCAATCTGATCGAGCGAGCCGCGTTGCCGCTGATGGAGCGCTGCCGCTCGGGCGGGACACCATTCGTACCCTTCTTCCCGCTGGGCTCCGCGTTCGATGCCCGCAAGCGCGTCCTCGAGCACCCCGCGGTTCGCGCCACGGCGGAGCGCCTCGGCGCGTTGCCCTCGCAGGTCGCCATCGCGTGGCTCGGAGCGCTCGCGCCGAATATCTTGCTGATCCCGGGCACGTCCTCGGTCGAGCACCTCGAGGAGAACCTCGCAGCAGCCGACCTCGTCCTCGACGATGAGGCACTCGCCAGCCTGGGCGACGCGTCCTGACGTTCGCCGTTACTGGTTCGGCAGCGGCGACCCCGCGAAGACAAAGAACCACAACATGAAGGCCGCGGTCACCACGACCGTCGTGAACACGAACGCCGACTCGATCGCGGTCAGGCGCTTCTCGCCGGGCCGGTAGGGCTCATCGCGCATGCTGCGGTTCCACGGGTAGCGAGTCGGCGGGCGCGGCTCGGCCTCCTTTGGCTCACCGCGCGCCACGATCCAGCCGGCGACGAACAGCAGCGCGAGGTAGGTCAGGACGATCCCGGCGAAGATGATCGCCGCGGTGCTGCTGTTCACCGTGTCGGCGCCGCCGCCCTGGAGCTTCGAGCCGATCCAGACCCACAGCAGCGGCACCGCGAGGCCGATGCCGAGAGCGAGCACGACTGCGATCGCCAGCCGAATTCCGCGGGCGCGATCGCTCTCCCTCGTGCTGTCCTCGCTATCCGCCACCGTAAGGCGCCGGACGAAGGTTCCCACACAGCCGGCCGCGAATCTAATGCCATGAACGCGAGCACCTCCAAGAGGCTCAGACCCGGCGTGCCGCCGGGCCCGTACCTGGTTGTCGGCCTGGCCCGCTCGGGGCGGGCGGCGGCGCTTTTGCTGGCGTCGCGGGGTGAGGAGGTGATCGGCTGCGATGTGGGTTCGCCGGCGGGGCTGGAAGGGCTTCGGGAGGCCGCCGTCGAAGTTCACCTGGATACGGATGGAGTCCCCCTGCTCGAACGCGCTCGCTGCCTGGTCAAGAGCCCCGGCGTACCTCGCGAGGCGCCGGTCGTGCGGCTGGCTCGGGAGCGCGGGATCCCGGTGCTCGGCGAGCTCGAGCTGGCCTGGCGAGTCCTTCCCAACCGGTTCGTCGCGGTGACCGGGACCAACGGCAAGACCACCGTGACCGAGTTGCTCGGGCACGTGTGGCGCACTGCCTCCGAGCCCGTCGCGGTCGCCGGCAACGTCGGGACCCCGCTCGCATCGCTCGCCGGTGAGGTCGCAGAGGAGGTGACGGTCGTCTGCGAGGCCTCGAGCTTCCAGCTCGAGGACGCCGAGGCGTTCGCGCCGGAGTGCGCCGTGCTCCTCAACGTCACCCCCGACCACCTCGACCGCCATCACGACTTCGAGGACTACCTGCGGGCGAAGCTCCGCATCTTCGCCAACCAGGGGAACGACGACGTCGCCGTGTTCAACGCGGACGAGCCCGCGCTCGAAGGCAGGGACCTGGGCGGCTGCGCCCGGCGGATTCCGTACTGTCGCGGAGCCGACCCCGATTGCGCCGTCTCGATCAACGAGGACGTTCTCTTCGTGGGATCCGAGCCGCTGATGGAGGTCGCCGAACTGTCGCTGCCCGGCCCGCACAACGCCGACAACGCGATGGCGGCCGCCGTCGCCGCGACGGCGATGGGGATCGATCGCGGGTCCATCCGCGAGGCGCTCCGGACCTTCCCCGGCGTCCCGCACCGGCTCGAGCGGGTCGCGGAGATCGACGGGGTCCTCTACATAAACGACTCGAAGGCGACCAACGTGGCCGCGGCGGCGGCCGCGCTCCGCTCGTTTGACGGCGGGGTGCGGGCCATCCTCGGTGGGTCGCTCAAGGGCGGCGGCTTCGAGGGCCTGGCCGAACCGGTCGCCGAGCGCTGCGTCGCCTGCTACCTGATCGGCGAGGCGGCCGATGCGCTGGCGAGCGACCTGGCCGGCTCCGGCGTGGAGCTGCGCCGCAGCGGCGACCTGGAGGCGGCGGTCCGCCAGGCCGCCCGCGACGCCGTTCGGAGCGAGGTGGTCCTGCTCGCCCCGGCGTGCGCGAGCTTCGACGCCTACCGCGACTACGAGGAGCGGGGCGAGCACTTCCGCTCCCTGGTCGAGGAGCTCGAGCGATGAGCGCGTTCTCGCTCGGCCGGCTCGGGCCCCGGACCCGGACCAAGTCCGGCGCGCAGCCCATCGAGTACAGCCTCCTGCTCACCGCGACCCTTTGCCTGCTGGCGTTCGGTGTCGTGATGGTGTTCAGCGCGAGCTCCACGACCCAGCTGTTGGGCCAGAGCGGGGACAGCGCCTACTACCTCAAGCGAACGCTGGCCGTCGGCGCGATCGGACTCGTGCTCATGCGGCTGATGTCCGTGCGCGGCGCCAAGGTGATGCGACCGCTCACGGGCCCGCTGCTGATCGTCTCGTTCGGCCTCCTGCTCGCGGTGATGCTGCCGGGCATCGGCAGCTCGGCGAATGGGGCGCAGCGCTGGATCGGCGCCGGGCCGCTTCAGATTCAGCCCTCCGAGCTCGCGAAGCTCGCGCTGATCCTCTACGGCGCGAACCTGCTCGCGACCCGGCCGCAGATGACGCGCGAGATCCGCACGCTCGTTCCGTATCTCGCAGTCGTGGGGATGGGCTGCCTGTTGATGATGGCCGAGCCGGACCTGGGCACCGCCATCGTCGTCTCCCTGAGCACAGCGGCCCTGCTGGTGGCGTCGGGGGTGAAGATCCGGCACCTCCTGCTCCTGGCCGCCGGCCTCGGAGCGATCGTGCTGCTCCTGATCCTGATCGAGCCGTACCGGATGCAGCGCCTGACCGGGTTCCTCAATCCCACGGGCGACCCGAGCGGCGCCGGGTTCCAGGCGATCCAGGCGAAGATCGCGATGGGCTCCGGCGGCTTCTTCGGCGTCGGCCTCGGCCAGAGCCTGCAGAAGGCCTTCTATCTTCCTGAGGCCCACACCGACATGATCGCCGCGGTGATCGGCGAGGAGCTCGGCTTCGTGGGCATCGGAGCGCTCCTGGGGCTGTTCGGCCTCTACGGCTACGCCGGGCTGCGGACCGCCCAGCGTGCCAAGGACCGCTACACGAAGTTGCTCGCCGCAGGTCTGACCTCGATGGTCCTGATCCAGGCGATCGTCAACCTCTTCGCCGTCATGGGGCTCGCGCCGCTGACGGGCGTCCCGCTCCCGTTCGTCTCGTACGGGAACTCGAGCCTCCTTGTGATGCTCGCCTCGACCGGCCTGCTGCTCAACATCGCGAAGGGCGGCACGGCCGCGGCTCCGGCCCGCACCGGAAGCGGCGCTGCGAGACTCCGGGTCGTCGACGGCGGTCGAGCAGCTCGCGGCAGAGCGAGCACCGCCGCAGGAAGGAAGGCCACGAGCCGTGCCAAGAGTCGTGATAGCCGCGGGGGGGACCGCGGGACACGTCGTTCCAGCGCTGGCCGTCGCCGACGCGCTTCGCGATAGCGGCTCCGAGGTCTCGTTTCTCGGCACCCGCGAGGGCCCCGAGGCGCGGATGGCGCCCGAGGCCGGCTATGAGATCGACTACCTCCACGTCCGCGGAATCGAGCGCGGCTCGCCGCTGAAGGCGATCGCCGCGGGCGCCCTCGCAGTCAGCGCGACCGGGACGGCGCGCGGGGCGCTTCGCCGGCGGGAGGCGGATGTCGTCATGGGTGGCGGCGGCTACGTGGCGGGCCCCGCCGGCCTCGCGGCCCTGTCGCTGCGGGTGCCGCTGGTGCTCACCGAGGCCGACCGCCATCTTGGGCTCGCCAACCGCCTGCTCGCCCGCCGGGCGCGTCGCGTGTGCCTGGCGTTTCCGATCCCGGGACGGGAGGGGGAGCGGTATCTCGTGACGGGCCGGCCCGTCCCGGCGTCCGTGGGCAGGGCGGACCGTGACGGCGCGAGGGAGCGATTCTCAGTCGCCGCCGATGATCGCTGCCTGCTCGTGTTCGGCGGGAGCCAGGGGGCTCGCTCGATCAACCTCTGCGCGCTGGACGCCTTCACCGACGATGGACCGGCGGCCCGGGACCGCGGCTACCACGTGCTCCACATCGCCGGCAGCCGCGACTACCAGCTCGCCCGAGAGCGCATCGACCGCGCCCCGGGGGCCGAGCGCTACACGCTCCTCGAATACGAGCCGAACCTGGCCGACGCCCTCGCCGCCTCCGATCTGGTGCTCGCGAGGGCGGGCGGCTCCGTGTTCGAGGTGGCGGCCGCCGGGCGGGCGGCGATCCTCGTCCCCTACCCGTACGCCACGGCGCAGCACCAGCACGCGAACGCTGCCTGGATGGCCGACGCGGGCGCGGCGCTCGTCATCGAGGACGAGGCGCTCGAAGCGGCGGCGCTCGCCCGCACGGTGGGAGAGCTCTTCACGGACACCCAGCGCCTGCGGGACATGTCGTCGGCCTCCCTTTCCCTGGCCCGCCCGGACGCCGCCGAGCGCATCGCGGCGGCGATCGTCCAGGCTTCCCGCCGATGACCGACTGGCGGGACCGAAAGCTCCACTTCATCGCGATCGGCGGCGCGGGCATGAGCGGGCTCGCCCTCGTCTGCCGGCGGCTCGGCGCCACCGTCTCCGGCTCGGACCGCTCCGACGGCCCCTACATGGAGCACCTGCGAGCGGCCGGCCTCGAACCGGGCGTGGGGCACGACTCCTCCGCCGTCCCTCCCGACGCCGACGTGGTCGTCTCGACGGCCGTCGGGCCCGACAACCCCGAGCTCGCGATCGCGCGCGATCGGGGCCAGCGAATCATGCACCGAGGCGAGTTGCTCGCTGAGCTCTCTTCGATGAAGAGGCTGATCGCCGTCGCCGGGACCCACGGCAAGACGACGACGGCCGGGATGCTTGCCCATGCGCTCGTCGCCATCGGCGCCGACCCGGCTTTCCTCCTCGGCGGTGAGCTTCCGGGGGCCGGCGAGGGTGGCGCCGCCGCGAACGCCGCGTGGGGCGCCGGCGAATGGATCGTCGCCGAGGCCGATGAGTCCGACGCGAGCTTCCTGCGCCTGCGCCCCGAGATCGCGGTGGTGACGAACGTGGAGCTCGATCACCACTCCCACTGGTCCTCGCGGGCCGAGCTGATCGATGCGTTCGGGCGCTTCTGCGCGCCCGCCTCCGGTCTCGCGCTGCCCGCCGACGGCAGCCTCGACGCGCTCGCCGAGGGCCAGCGGGTGGTGGGATTCGACGCCGACGCGCCCGGCCCGCCGCTCGAGCTGCGCGTGCCGGGCCGCCACAACCGGCTAAACGCCCGCGCGGCGCTTGCCGCGGTCAAGCTCGCGGGCCTCGACGTCGACGGTGCGAGCGCGGCCCTGTCGTCGTTTCCCGGAATGCTTCGCCGCCTCGAGCTCAAGGGCCGGCGCGACGGCGCGACCGTCTACGACGACTACGCCCACCATCCCACCGAGGTCGCGGCCACGCTGGCGGCGCTCCGTGAGCTCGGGCCGAGGCGCCTGATCGCCGTATTCCAGCCCCACCTCTACTCGAGGACCAAGGCCCTGACCCCCGGCTTTGGGCGCGCGCTCGCCGCGGCCGACGAGGTCGCCGTGCTCGACGTCTACCCGGCGCGGGAGGAGCCGGTGGGACCGCTGGCCGGCGTGAGCGGGCTGGACGTTGCGCGCGCCGCCGCCGACCACGCCGGCGGCAGGCCGGTGTGGTGGCTGGTGGACGCCGAGCGCGCCGAGCGTGCCCTCGCCCCCCGGCTGCGCGAGGGCGACGTGCTGGTCACGATCGGCGCCGGGGACATCTACCGCCTGGCCGACCGGCTCGTGGGAAGCGAGTAGGACAGCAGTGGAGATCCCCGGAAACGTCCAGGCCGACTATCCCCTCGCGCGGCTGACGACCGTCCGTGCCGGCGGCTCCGCCGACCTGTTCGCGAGGCCCACGAGCGATGAGGAGCTGATCGAGCTCCTGCGCTGGGCGGACGACCAGGGCCTCGCGGTCGAGGTCGTCGGCTCGGGCTCCAACCTCCTGGTCTCCGACGAGGGCGTGCGCGGGCTGGTGCTGAAGCTCGACGGGGATCTGAGCTCGGTCGAGCGGGAGGGGACCCGTGTTGTCTGCGGCGGCGGCGCCCGCCTGCCCTCTGCCACCGCGAAGGTCGCGCGGTGGGGGCTGACCGGGCTGGAGTTCGGGATCAACATCCCGGGGACGGTCGGTGGAGCGGTGCGGATGAACGCCAACGCCTACGGCGGCGAGTTGGATCGGGTCCTCGAATGGGTGGACGTCTGCACCCCGGGTGGAGCCGAACGACGCACCCCGGAGGATCTCGGCTTCTCCTACCGGCGCTCCAACCTGCGACCGGGGGAGGTGGTGTCGCGCGCTTCGTTCGGCCTGGCCGAAGGAGACGTCGAGGAGATCAAGGCCACCCTGGCGGCCATGCGGGCCCAGCGCCGCGAGGCGCAGCCTTCGGGCATCAAGACCTTCGGCTCCACGTTCAAGAACCCGGCTGACGGCGGCCGCACGGCCGGGCAGTTGCTCGAGGCGGCGGGCTGCCGGGGGCTTCAGGTCGGCGGCGCGCGGTTCTCGCTAAAGCATGCGAACTTCGTGGAGAACGCCGGGGGGGCGACGACCGCGGACATCCTGGCCCTGATGGCGGAGGGCAGGCGGCGGGTGCACGAGGAATTCGGCGTCGTCCTGGACCCCGAGGTACAGATACTGGGCGACCTCGAGTGGCCCGCCGGCTGGGATCTCGAGCCCAGCGATTGAGTCCCCAGGCAGGAGCCGTCCTGGGCGGGGGCGAATATGTCGCCAATGAGCACCCCCGCCGCAACGGCCGCGGGCAGGCGGCGTGCCGGCGCTGGGTCCAGCCGATCGCCGGCGCGGCCCAAGTCATCCCGCAAGCCCCCCACTAAGCGATCTCCGCGCAGCAGGCCCACGGCGCGATCCCGCGGCTCCTCCCGCTTCTCGTTGAGCACGTGGCGAACCCGGCTGATCGTGGTCGCCATGCTCGCCGGCGCCCTGGCGATCGCCTACTTCGCCTGGTTTCGCCATTCGTCGTTCGTGGCGGTCGAGAACGTCAAGGTCGAGGGCGTGTCCTCGGCGGACCGCGACCGCGTCACGGCCGCGCTCACCGACGCCGCGAAGGGCATGTCCACGCTTGACCTCGACGCCTCCAAGCTCGCGAGCGCCGTGAGCGGGTTCCCCACCGTCGCATCGGTGACCGCCGACGCCAGCTTCCCGCACGGCCTCACGGTCCACGTGACCGAGCGCACTCCCGTGCTCGCGGCGAGCGACGGCGACCACCAGGTCGCGGTGGCCGCCGATGGATCCCTGCTGCCGGGCGTCGAGGTGGCTGGCAACCACCTCCCGGTGCTCAAGGTCGACCAGCTCCCACCCTCCGGACGCCTGGGGGGAGAGGCGCTCGACGAGACGCACGCGATCGCGGCGGCGCCCAAGCCCCTGAAGCCGCTGATCGAGGGGGTCTCGGCCACACACGACTACGGCGTGGTGATCACGCTTCACGGCGGCATCGCCCTGCGCTTCGGCCCTGCATCGAACTCGACGCAGAAGTGGGCCGCCGCCGCCGCGGTCCTCGCCGACCCGAAGGTCACGACTCTGGGCTACATCGACGTCCGCGTGCCCGCCCGGCCCGCGATCGGTGGCTGAACCGAGCGCTGAGCGGCGTTCCTCAACCGCTACATGAGACTCTCCGCAAACTGTCAACCCTCGACCCGGGGTCGAGTAAAGGCGTTTGCACGATTCCGTGCTATTCCTCTTAGCGTGCGTTGACACACAATCTCGGATGCCCTACCTTCGTGTAGGGCTTGAGGCTGAAACCGAGTCGAAACGCTCGACTACCGCTTTAGCCTCGAGCGGGTCAGATCAACGGGAGAACAGAGGCGAAAGCCAATGGTCGAATCGTCGTATCTCGCGGTCATCAAGGTCGTCGGCGCCGGCGGCGGCGGCACGAACGCGGTCAGCAGGATGGTCGATGCCGGCCTTCGCGGCGTCGAGTTCATCGCCATCAACACCGACGTCCAGGCCCTGCAGGCGTGCGAGGCCGACATCAAGCTTTCGATCGGGCATGAGCTCACCAAGGGGCTCGGGGCGGGTGCGAACCCGGAGATCGGGGGCGGCGCCGCGGCCGAGAGCCGCGACGACATCAAGGAGGCGCTGAAGGGCGCCGACATGGTCTTCGTCACCGCCGGCGAGGGCGGTGGCACCGGGACCGGCGCCGCGCCGGTCATCGCCGAGATCGCCAAGGAGGAGATCGGCGCGCTCACCGTGGGCGTCGTCACCAAGCCCTTCGAGTTCGAGGGCGGGCGCCGCATGCAGCAGGCCCTCGACGGCATCGACAAGCTCCGTTCTCAGGTCGACACGCTCATCGTGGTCCCGAACCAGAAGCTGCTGGAGGTCGTCGAGCGGCGCACCTCGATCAGCGAGGCCTTCCGCATGGCCGACGACATCCTTCGCCAGGGCGTTCAGGGCATCACCGACCTGATCACGACCCCGGGCCAGATCAACCTCGACTTCGCGGACGTCCGCGCCGTCATGTCCGAGGCGGGCTCGGCGATGATGGGCGTCGGCTCCGCCGCCGGCGAGAACCGCGCTGCCGAGGCGGCCAAGATGGCGGTCTCCTCGCCGCTGATGGAGGAGTCCATCGAGGGCGCCACCGGAATGCTCCTCAACTTCACCGGCTCCGAGGACCTCAACCTGTTCGAGGTCCACGAGGCGGCCGACATCGTTGTCGGGACCGCCGACAAGGGCGCGAACATCATCTTCGGCACCGTGATCGACCCGACGATGGGCGACGAGGTCCGGGTCACGGTGATCGCCACCGGCTTCGAGGGCTTCGAGACCCTTGCGCGCCGGCCGATCCAGGTCCGCGACCGGGCACGCCGCCGCGGCGTCAGCGGTCTCGAGGACCGCGAGCGGCGCGAGCTCCAGGTCTCCGAGGGCGACATCGACGTCCCGGACTTCCTCCGCGGCAACTAGCACCCCGCGCCGCTAGCCTGCTGCCGTGGTGGCCACCACGGCTCTGAGGCGCACACCCCTGTTCGAGGCTCACGAGGCGGCGGGAGCGAAGCTCGTCCCATTCGCGGGCTGGGAGATGCCCGTCTCCTATGAGGGAGTGCGGCAGGAGCACGTTGCCGTGCGCACCTCCTGCGGCGTGTTCGACGTATCGCACATGGGCGAGATCGAGACCTCCGGTCCCGGGGCGCAGGACCTGCTCCAGCGCCTGCTGTCCAACGACGTCTCGAAGCTCGAGGTGGGCGGCGCTCAGTACTCGGTCCTCTGCCGCGAGGACGGCGGGATCCTCGACGACCTCTTCACCTACCGGCTCGCCGACGACCGCTACCTGACCGTCACCAACGCCGCCAACCACGACAAGGACTTCGCCTGGTTCGCCGATCACGCCGGCGAGTTCGACGCGGACGTGATCGACGCGATCGACCGCTACGCGATGCTGGCCGTCCAGGGGCCCGACGCGCGCCGCATCGTGGCGGGCCTCGCCTCGGCGGAGCTGCCCGCTCGCATGCACACCGCCGTCATGGGCGTCGCCGGCGCGGAGACGCTCGTATGCGGAACCGGCTACACGGGCGAGGACGGGGTCGAGCTCCTGCCGCCGGCCGACGCAGCGACGGATGTCTGGGACGCGCTGCTCGCCGCGCGTGCGAAGCCGACCGGCCTCGGCGCGCGGGACACACTTCGGCTC
>Ga0207693_10002474_pt1 | contig 16059 bp, 15 predicted proteins | sample LARL81metaG_FD_184347 | JGI IMG/M metagenome (GOLD analysis project Ga0207693, IMG submission 184347) | Corn, switchgrass and miscanthus rhizosphere microbial communities from Kellogg Biological Station, Michigan, USA - LAR L8-1 metaG... | ecosystem: Host-associated > Plants > Roots >...
GTCCGCCTAAACGGCAGCTGCGGGGTAATACTTTAAAAAGCCGGGTCGAAGATTTCGATTCGGCTTTTTTTGTTCTCGCAATCCCGTCATCCCAAGCGAAGTCGAGGGAGGTGTAGAGGCGCTTGTGCCAAGCGCCTTTATTTTGGTTCGGCGCTTGCTACAAGCGCCGCTACAACGCCATCCGCTTCAACCCATCAACGCTTCAACCCTAACCGCTCGCCCCTTGCCTGCGGATTTGAATTTCTTTCACGACCACCGACAATCCCCGCCAACAATGCGCGCTCTGCTCGCCCTTGAAGACGGCCGAATTTTCGAGGGCGAATCGTTTGGCGCCACCGTGACGTGCGTCGGCGAGATTTGTTTCAATACGTCGATGACGGGTTATCAGGAAGTGCTGACCGATCCGTCGTATCGCGGACAAATCGTGGCGATGACTTACCCGTTGATCGGAAATTACGGAACGAACGCGACCGACCAGGAAAGTACCCAGCCGCAGGTCCGCGGTTTCGTTATCGAAGAGCTGAGTGAAGCTCCTAGTAACTGGCGCGCCGAAGAATCGCTCGATGATTATCTGCGGCGATGGGAAATTCCCGGCCTGCAGGGCGTCGACACCCGTGCGCTGACTAGGCATCTGCGCACTCGCGGGGCGATGAAGGCCTGTCTTACCACCGAAATCACTTCGCACGAAGAGGCGGTTCGACGCGCGGTCGACGGTGAAGGCGTGGTCGGAATGGATTATGTGCGCGAGGTCACGACGCCGAATGTTTTTCAATGGGACCCAGATGATCAACTGAGCCGGCAATGGACGTTACAAACCGGCGATCAGGCGCCGCAACTCCCGCCCGTTCGTCATCGCATTGTGGCATTTGATTACGGGATGAAACGCAACATTTTGCGCTCGCTCCGCCAGCGGGGATTCGGCGTGACCGTTGTCCCGGCGACAACCACGGCAGATGAAGTGCTCGCTCTCAATCCAGACGGCGTTTTTCTTTCCAATGGACCCGGCGATCCCGAAGCCCTGCCATATGCCCATGAAAGCGTTCGCGGTCTGATCGGCCGTAAACCGATTTTTGGAATTTGTCTCGGGCACCAGGTGCTTGGCTTTGCCTACGGTGGGCGGACTTTCAAACTGAAATTCGGACATCGCGGCGGAAACCAGCCGGTGAAAGATTTGCGATCGGGCAAAGTGGCAATCACCGCGCAAAATCACGGGTTTGCGGTCGATCCTGAGTCCTTACCAAAAGAGATCGAGGTCACGCATATCAATCTGAATGACGGCACGGTCGAAGGAATGCGACACAAGGAGCTCCCGATTTTCAGTGTACAATATCACCCCGAAGCCGCGCCGGGCCCACACGATGCCAGTTATTTTTTCGAGCAATTCGCGCAATTGATCGATCGACAAAAGCTGTAGCCGGCATCGGTGATTGCCGGCCGCTGGGCTCTCGCGGAGCTCGCCCTCCAAAGTTCCGTCGTCTAATTGCGAATTCAATCCCAGGATGTAGCCGCCTCGCTCGGTCGAGGCGAAGACACGGCGGCAGAGCGCATGGCTATAATTGACCGTTACCAATTTCAGGCGGACGTTTAGAACATGTTCAATTCTACAATTCCAAGAAGTTTGAAGGTGGCGGTCGCAGCTGGATTTATTTCCGCGCTTGCTTTATCGCCGGTCGCCCTCGCGGCCGAGCAAGGGAAAGAGAATCTCGACGCCTCGGCCTCCAAAGAGATCACCGGCGAGGTTGTTGACATGATGTGCTACGTCGATCACAACGCGACGGGTGATAAACATGTGGGTTGCGCGGCCAAATGCATAAAAGGCGGCGGCCCAGTCGGCATTGTTTCCGATGGCAAAGCTTATCTGATCGTCGGTGATCATAAGCCAATGAACGATCAACTGGCGGAATACGCCGGCAAAACGGTCACGATTAAAGGCAAAATGGCGGAGCGCGGCGGCGTCGCCATGCTGGAGAACGCCGAGATCGTTAAGCAATAGTTAGGGTTAAGAATTAAATCGGCGCGCAGTCGAAAGTTGCGCGCCGTTTTTGTTTTCACTCATGCTGTTTGCCGGCGTTCCGTAGCGTCCAACCACGGGAACGTCGCCTATACCTGTCTGTCATCCCGAAGCGCGTAAACGCTGAGAGACCTCCCGATTGCAAGTTACGTCACGCATGCTCGGTTCGGGATCACGGGGTTGTTCGCGCGCAAGGACAGCACCTCATGCAGCATTCGTACACTGTCGTGAACAAACCGAATCTTGCTGCCTTCATGATGGTTCCAGCGCACCGGAATTTCCCTGAGTCGTAATCCGGCACGTTGGGCAAGAAGAAGCAGTTCCACGTCAAAGCCAAAGCCGATGACTTTCGCCGATTCAATAATTGGCCGGCACGCCTCCATTCGAAAGGCTTTGAAACCACATTGCGTATCCCAGAACGGCAGACCCGTTGCCACCCTCACCACCAGGTTAAAAACGCGGCCGCCTTGCTCGCGCCGCCAAGGCTGACGATTTCCGATTAGTTTGCGATCGAGCGCGCGTGAACCAAACGCGATGTCCACTTCCCCGCGCGCGATTGGCTCGACAATTTTTGGAAGCTCATCAATCGGCGTCGACAGATCGGCATCAAAAAAAACTCCGATCGGTTTGGTTGCGCTGGACAATCCCGTTCGCACGGCTGCGCCTTTGCCGCGATTTGGAAAATTCTCCAGCAATCGAATCGCTACCGACGACGGCACCGCCGAGACTTTGCGGATCACTTCGCCGGTCGAATCGGTCGAACCGTCATTGACGACGATCACCTCGCTCGTCGGGCTTTCCTTTTCCAGATAGGCGATCGTTACCGCGACAGTATCGCCAATGCGCACCGCTTCGTTAAACGCGGGAATGGCGACGGAAATTGGAGGAAGCATGAATCGCTACCAAAGTGTGTCGGTTGTGACCGCGGAATTCGCAAGCCAGAAGCTCATCGTGCTTTATTTGTAAATCTCGATTACGAACTTGCCGTCCTCGCCAAGATAACCGCGATACATCCCGCTGGTATTAAAAGGCAGTGTCACATTTCCGTTTTTGTCCACTGCAATCAGACCACCTGTGCCGCCGAGTTTTTGCGCATCGGCCAAGGCGCGTTCCGCCGCTTCCGCCAACGACATCCCGCGCAGCTCCATCAACGCAGAAACCTGGTGCGCGACCGCCGCCCTAATAAAAAATTCGCCGTCGCCCGTGCAGGAGACCGCGCAGGTCGCGTTGTTCGCATAAGTGCCGGCGCCAATGATGGGCGAATCACCCACCCGGCCCGGAAGTTTATTGGTTGTCCCGCCAGTCGAAGTTGCGGCGGCGATGTTCCCTTGCGTATCCCGCGCCACCGCGCCGACGGTTCCGTGAGACTCCGCCTCGGAGATAATAAACTTTTTACCGCCTTCCGCGTCCGCCTTCGCCTTTTGCAACTCCTCCCAGCGATACTGCGTGAAAAAATATTTCGCGTCTACCAATTCGATACCGTTTCCCCTAGCGAATTCCTCAGCGCCGCTCCCGACCAGCATCACCTGCTTCGATTTCCCCATGACGGCGCGCGCCAGGACGACCGGATTGCGGACATGTTCGACGCTGGCGACCGCACCGGCGCTCAGGGTTTTTCCATCCATGATCGCGGCATCCATTTCGTTTGTGCCAGCGCTGGTGAAGACAGAGCCTTTGCCGGCATTGAAATGCGGATCATTCTCCAGCACCTGGACCGCAGCTTCGACCGCATCGAGGCTCGATCCGCCGCGGTCCAGAATTTCACGACCAGCGCGGAGAGCATGCTCGATTCCCGCGCGATATTCCTGCTCGCGTTCCGCAGTCATTTTGCTGCGCTCGATCGTGCCGGCGCCACCATGGACCGCGAGTGCGATTCGATAGGTGTTCTGTTTCATTGTTGGCGAATTTTCCTGGGCAGGCGTGGCCAATCCGCAAAGAGCCAAAGCCAAACAACCAATTGCCAGCGAAGTCAACTTCATGATAGGAATGAAACAACGTGATTGTTTTTAATCCGCGCGCAATCTCGAGGCGGATGCGAAATTTTGTTCGTTGTCACAAATGGCGACTGCGGCCATTGAAGCGATTCGTCCATCGCCGCATTTTCCGCTTTTCCGTCTGAGGAACTAAGGCACGTTCCGTAACATGCCGAGCCAGGAAGCAGATAGCGCGACTATTCCGACCAATCCGGTCGTTGTCGTTCAAGGAGTAGGACATCTCAGCAGCGAATTCATGCGCGAAGTCGGAAGTCTCTTCTGGTTCATGGTTCATACCTTGGAGGAAACGGTGGAGCGGATCCGGGAGGGCCGGGTTCCATTTCGCGCTGCGAGTTTTTTCGAGCACTGCGAGCGTGCCGGTGTCGGTTCGGTTCCGCTGGTCGGTCTCGTTTCGTTTTTTCTCGGCCTAACCATGGCTTTGTTGACGGGTTATCAATTGCAGCGCTTTGGCACCGAGCGCCTCGTTCCCGGGTTGGTGGCAATCGCTTTTACCCGCGAGCTCGGGCCGTTGATCACCGGCATCATGCTGGCTGCCCGAATCGGAGCCGCTTTCACTGCGGAATTGGGAACGATGAAGGTCTCCGAGGAAGTTGAAGCGATTGAGGCAATGGGGATCGGACCGTTACGATTCCTTGTGGGGCCGCGCATGCTCGCGCTTTTCTTCCTGATGCCATGTCTTTCCACCATTGCGAACGTGGCCGCCATTTCCGCGAGTTGTCTCGTTTCGCGCGCCTATTTCAGCATCGCGTTCGTCTACTTTTTTGATCTGGTCCGTGACGCTCTTCTCATCCGTGACATTATCACTGGCGTTCTCAAAAGCTTCTTGTTCGGTTTACTAATTGGTGGGATCGCCTGCTATCGGGGTCTTTCCGTGAAGGGCGGCGCGGCTGGCGTTGGGACAGCCACTACCTCAAGCGTGGTTACCGCCATCGCCACCGTAATCGGATTCGATACTCTATATAATATCGTTTACACCGTTTTCTTTCCGACATGACAAATTCATACGTTGCCGAACTGCGCGATGTAACGATGCAATTCGAGGACAAGCTCGTCCTCGACGATCTTTCATTGAAAATTCAGGCGCAGGATCGTCTCGTTATCCTCGGTCAGAGCGGCAGCGGCAAGAGTACAATCCTTCGCCTCATCCTCGGAATTTTGTACCCCAATTCTGGCTCGGTCTTCTTTAAACAATTTGAAATCACGCGACTGCCACGGCGGAAGTTGCAACGAGTCCGCCGTCACATCGGAATGGTTTACCAATATTCTGCCTTGCTAAGTTCCCTGACAGTTCGCGATAACGTCGCCCTTCCGTTGGAAGAAACGACCGACAAGACGAGGGAAGAAGTTGACCGGATCGTTGATGAAAAACTGGAGCTGGTCGGGATGAAGGATACCAGGAATTTAATGCCATCGGAACTCAGCGGCGGGATGAGAAAACGGGTTAGTCTGGCGCGGGCGCTCGTGCTCGAGCCCGAATTGATTCTTTTCGACGAGCCGGTGGCCGGACTGGACCCGGTCATGTCTTCGGTGATTGATGAACTAATTATCACCCTGAGCGAAAAGTCGAAGGTCACTTCGATCATCGTGACTCACGAAATGGACAGCGCCTTTCGCATCGCCACGCGAATGGCTATGTTGTATCAGGGTAAGATTATCGAGGAAGGTAAACCCGAAAAATTAAAGCAATCGAAAAACCCGGTGGTTTCGCAATTCTTAAGCGGCAGCACCGAAGGTCCAATTCTTGATGAGATAAACCATGCAGATACGGCGTAACGAAGTTCTCACTGGATTACTAGTCGTTGCCACCCTCGCGGCCCTGACGGGGATTCTCGTGCTATTGGGAGCGCCGGGGCTCTTCCGACCGCTGACTACTTACAAAATATATTTTGATAACGCTGCCGGTATTAAACTGGGCGCGCCGGTTTTGCTGGCTGGTCGCAAGATCGGGCAGGTCGCGAAATTGTTTTCCCCCGTTTCAAAGGAGGAAAGTCAACGCGCGGTGGACGTCGCAAAATCTCTGCGGGCGGCCGAGGCAAACGCCACTCCCGCACCCGAGAAGCCACCGCGCTATGAAGTTCGGATCGATGTGCAAGTGGATCGCAGTGCCCTGCTTTATCGCGATTCCAAGGCGCGCATGATTACACTTGGGCTTCTCGGCGAAGTTGCGATTGACTTCACCGAAGGGACAGAGTCTTCCGGCCGCGCAAAATCCGGCGAAGTATTCGCGGGCGAACGTGTGCCGGACTTCGGGGAGGCCATCGCCAAAATGCTCGATATTATCGCGCCGGTGGCGACGGAAGCGACCGCTACTTTCAAGCAACTCGAATTAACTGCGCAAAACCTGAGTCATATCACCGACGAAACCTCGGAACTGAATCTTGCCCTCGGTCAGTTCAAGAATCTGGGCGAACATCTTAATCAGCTGACCGGTCCGGAGAGCGCCCTTTCCAGTTCACTGTCGAACTTGAATCAAATCACCACCGATTTGACCAAAAACGACAACATCGCGGTAACTCTGCAAAACCTTCGCGGTTCTTCGGAAAAATTGAAGTCAGCTCTGACTTCACTCGGACCTTCTCTTCAAGAAAGCGCAGAGAACGTGAAAGACGCCACGGCGACGTTGAAATCGCAACCATGGCGTCTGGTCTGGCCGAGCACAAAGAAGTATCCGGAAAAAGCCCAACCAGCAACTGCGGCTGGACAAAATGTTAAAGCCGCCAAGTCGAACCGATCTCCACGGCCTAGTCCAACTCCGGAGCGCGGAGCTTCCAGATAGCTAAAAAATACCTCAAAAATAGTTGCGAAATTAGTTTGCACATAATTGACAGACTGCTAGGAAAGTCGTCATGGACTTATCACTTAGGCAGTTGGAACAAGCGGTTTCTATTCGTCGCCAGATCGATGTCCTCGAACGAAGGTTCGCGGGTTTAGTTGGTGGGGGACGCGCTACTACCAGCGCGGGGAGAAAAACTGGAGGTGGCCGACGTCGTCGGACCATGTCGGCAGCAACACGAGCCAAGATTGCGGCGGCTGCGCGCAGACGCTGGGCCAGGGTTCGGGGCAAACGTAAAGCTGGAGGTGGCGGAACGAAAACTCGCCGTCGCGGCCGTATGTCTGCGGCAGCGCGAAAGAAACTCAGCGATATGATGAAGGCGCGCTGGGCCGCGCGCCGGAGAGCTGGAAAATAAAGTAATCGAAAACAACAATTCAAAAGGACCGCGTAGTTCGCTGCGCGGTCTTTTTATTTCTGCAAATTAAGGAAGTTCAGAACAGCTCTTTCATCATCACTGAAATCCGGAATTTCTTCAGCTTCATCAAGCTTGGTTTTTAATCCTTCGATTAAATCGCCGTCGAGATACGATTCCACAATTGCCGGATGAACATAACATTTCCGACAAATCGTCGGCGTATTACGCAATAGCTTTGCCGCTGCGGCGATGGCGTTTTTGACGTTCGACTTCGCTTCCTTCTTGGTCGCAAACTTCTCCTGCGCGTTAAGCGCCACTGCCGTCAGAACTGTGCCCGCCCAAGTCCGGAAATCCTTGGCGGTGAAATCTTCGCCCGTTATTTCCCGAAGATAATCATTCACATCCTGGGAGGTGACGTTGCAAAGTTTGCCGTCATCGTCGAAATACTGAAAAAGATCCTGGCCCGGCAAATCCTGTAACTTGCGGACGATCTTCGCGACCCGGCGATCCATGAAATCTACTTCGTGTTCCTGGCCGCCTTTGCCGCGGAACCGGAATCGCAACTTCTTTCCTCGTACCTTGACGTGGTGGTCTTTCATCGTGGTCAGACCAAAAGACTTGTTTTGTCTGGCGTACTCCTCGTTGCCAACACGGATGAAAGTGCGCTCCAGTAATTGCACGACCGCTGCCAATACCTTTTCTCGTTTGAGTCCCGGTAACTTCAAATCGGCCTGAACCCGACGGCGAATTTTTGGCAGCGCCGCGGCAAAGGTCAAAATGCGGTCATATTTATTCTCATCGCGAATGGTCCGCCAGCGCTCATGATAGCGATACTGCTTTCGGCCGCGATCATCGCGTCCCGTAGCTTGAATATGCCCATTGGATAACGGGCAAATCCAGACGTCGTGATAAGCCGGCGGAATGGCAAGCCGCCCAATTCGAAGCAAACGGGATTCGTCCCGAATCAATTTTCCTTCGGTATCAAAGTATTGAAAGGACTCACCGTTGCGTTTGCGAGTGTAACCAGGGCGCGTGTCGCTGACATAACGAAGCCCGGCTTCTTCCGCAGCGTCAGCGGGATCAGTAACAATATCGGAACGCTTCCGACTGCCTTTCCTCACGTTGTTTAATCGGATGCAGCTGGGAAATAGCGTGCACGGCGCCGCTATCGTGCAGCGAGCCGATTAGGCGCCGTAACTTTTGGTGAACTTCTTGCGCGACTCGCCTTCGGCACCAGTCACGGGCGATTCCGGTTCCTGAGCGGCCGGCTCGCCAGCCGGAGCGGTCGCCGGGGCGCTCTTCTCTGGAGGAGCAGCGGAAGCACCTGCCCGGGCTACTTCGACATAAGCGAGCTGCAAGTTAGAGAGCGCGTTCCGCAGCACCGTTGACTCTTCGCTGGTCAAATTGCCGCGCGTTTTTTCCTGAATCATCGCCAGTTGATCGATGAACATCTTTGCCACTTCCAGGTTCACTTCCCCTTTTCCGGTCTGCGGGTTTGGAATCTGGCCGAGAAAGAGAGCGGCATTCTGCGCCTGCATCAGGACGAATTCGATAAATCGCTGAGTCATTTCTCCCGCATTCGTGCTGGTTTGAACTTCCGCCATACTATTTAGATTTCGCTGTTGCCGGCTTTGCTGGCGGTCGCACAATCGCGAGAACGTAGGGTTGTTTCGCGAAATATTTCGCCGCCACGCGCTTGATGTCGCCCGATGTCACTCCATTCACTTTGGCTACCAGCTCCTGACTATGATTAAAGCCTAATCCATAAAGTTCGTCGAGCGCCGTCATGTAAGCAAAGACATCGTTGCTCTGATTCTGGATTTGTTGCTGGCCGATCAGTTTCTTTTTCGCACGCGCCAGCTCAATCGGCGTCAAGCCTTCGGTGGATAGTTTGTGAATTTCATGCAGAAAGGCACTTTTCACCGATTCGATTTTTTCCGGATCGGTGCCCAGATAGAAAGCGAACAGACCAGGAGCAAGGGTTTGGATTTGCGAAGCCCCGACATAATAGGCAAGGCCCATTTGCTCACGAATGCGAATAAAGAAACGCGAAGCGAGATCGCTGCTCGCTTCGTCGATCAGCTCGAGAGCATAACGGTCCGGATCGAAAACATCAGTGCCGCGGAACCCTACGACCAGGACCGCTTGCGCTTTTTCGCGCTCGGCTTCTACCACCTTTGTTTCCGTTAAGTAAGGCGACACTGGCGGACTCTTTAACGCGAGTTCACCTGGAGGCAGTGCGCCAAGTTTTTGCTCGAACAATTCCATCACTTGCTCGGCTTTTACGTTCCCGAAAACCGCGATGACGCCATTCCGTGCTACGATGTAACGATCCCGAAAGGCGAGAAGGTCTTTGGAATCCAGACGCGCTACTGATTCCGGCGTGCCTTCCGATCGAAGCGCAAGCGGATGGTTCGGGAAGAGAGTTCGCTTGAGAAGATTGCGGGCAACTGCAGTCGGCTTTTCATCCTCGTCCTTGATTTTAGCCAACTGAATTTCTTTTTCGCGCGCCACTGCGTCAGGCAGCATGGTAGCGTTGAGCAACACGTCGGCCAAAATATCTGTGCCGAGTGCGAGATCTGGCTGAGTGACATCGAGATTCACTACCAAACTGTTGTTACCACCTTCGGCTGTGATCTCGCCGCCCACTGCTTCCAGTTGATTCGCGATTTGCTCTGCTGTTCGCGTTTTGGTTCCCTTCAAAAGCGACTTGGCGACGAGCCGGGTAATTCCGCTGGTTGCCTCGGTCTCGACTAATAAGCCGCCCCGAAACACCGCCGACATCGCAATCAGAGGCAGACGCGCATCTTCCCGCACCAGCACACGCAAGCCGTTGGACAACTCGAATTTTTGGATTTGCCCAATCACCGCCGGCACCGCCGTCTCGCTTTTCGATCTGAGCGACCCCTTGGGATTAAGAGAAACAATGGTGAGATTTTCGTCCGTCAGATATTGAACCGCGACACGTTTGATATCATCGAGAGTTACCTTCTGAATCTTGTCGAGGTATTTGCGGCTGAAGTTCAGGTTACGAGTGAGAAACCAGTTGGTGCCGAGGTCGGTTGCCTGACCACGCATGGTCCGGAGAGAGGCTAGTTCCTGCGAAAGCACAATCTTCTTGCCCTTGGCTAATTCTTCAGCGGTCACGCCGTCACGCCGAACGTCCTCGATCATTTGCAAGATCAGGTCCTGGGTCGCCACGCGATTCTGCGGATCCAGGATAGCGTCGACCCCGAGAATTCCGGGATCGCCCGGGGTGTAGGAAAATGCCGAGATAGCAAAAGCCAGCCCCGATTCCTCGCGCACTTTGCGATAGAGACGCGAGCTGTGGCCTTCGCCCAGAATCACCGTCAGAAGATCAAGCGCGGGAACATCGGGATGAGAAATTTCCGGGACGTGCCAGGCCATGGCAAAATGAGTCAACTCTGTTGCGAACTCCTGATGCACTTCGCGCCGTCCAAGTTGGGGCGGCTCGGCCGGGATATAAATTGGAGCGAGGGATTTTGCCGGCCGGTCTTTGAAAAACTCTTCCACCTTTTTCCGGACTTCGGCAGCGCTGACGTCTCCCACGACAACAAAGGTGAGATTGTTGGGCACGTAGCGAGTCTCGTAGTATTCCATCACCTGCTCGTGCGTCAGCTGATTGTAGATATCGATTAGCCCGATCACCGGGAGCCGATAAGGATGTCGTTGATAGGCGGTCGCGAAAAGAAGGTGTGTCACCATGCGACCTGGATCATCCATTCCCATGGCAAACTCGCGCCGGATGACCTCCTGTTCCTTGGCGTATTCTTGCGCCGGCAAAGTTGAGTTCATCATCGCATCCGCCAGAATGTCGAGCGCGGTCAACGCCCCATCCTTTGGAACATCGATCCAAAAAACCGTGCGATCGAACGAAGTGTAGGCGTTGATGTAACCACCAACGTCCTGAATTTTTTGCGCAATCTCGTTAGTCGATCGCGTCTTCGTTCCCTTAAAGAGCATGTGCTCGAGAATGTGGGAAAGGCCGGCGCCAAGACGCTTATCCTCGGTGGTACTGCCGGCCACGCACCACACTTGCACGCTCGCCACCGGCGCACTCCGATCTTCCTGAACAATGATGGTCAGTCCGTTCGCCAGCGTCCAGCGTTGCGCAGTATTGGGTGGAAAACTGATGACCGGCGACTCCACCTTTCTCATCGCCTTAAGATTTGCGCGGTTGTGCATGAAAGAGGAAAGGCCGCCTCAGGCGCAAGCGGCTCAACCGGCCTTGGGCGCGGGAAGAGATAATTCCTTGTCGGTGGAAGGCGGCTCGGGCTGAAACGGTTTCACAAACGCATCGCGAAAATCATAGACCGCTTTGAAATCGTCCATCGAATCCTCATCGGTTTTCCCAAAAATCCCGGCCCCGATCAGATTGAAAACCATGCAACCAATATCCTCGCAGCAGTTCACCCCCCAGTGGGAAAGAACGCTCAGTGCCATCGGGCCAAATTCCCTGAGCGCGTACTGTCGAACGCCTTCCAGCAACTCCGGCCCTGCCACATGCTTAATTGACGCACCTTTGAGTTTTTTCTGTTGTTTAGTCGTAAAATCGAGGGCGTCCCGCAGAAAAATGTAAGCGTCACGCTGATAACGCGGATCGCTCGCTACAATCGAATCGAGGGCTTCGGTAAATCCAATCTTTTGCATAATAAATCCTGCGTCGGAGCGCGTTTTACGATAAAGGGCAAGGTTCGCTCGAGCAAATCACACGCCGACTTATCGCTGGAGCTGCGTTTCGAGAACATCAAGATAGACGGAAAGGGCGTCGCGCCGGCGTGGTATTGCATCGTTCTTCGCGGAAGCGTGCAGGTAATCGCGAAAAGCGCCCGACGCAGTTTTCGCCTGCGTCGCCTCATACCAGTTCATGAAATCATCCACCTCGCTCATGCGCGCGGCAATCTTTTCGCGCAGTGCTCTGCTGTTGGCCAGGCGTTTCGCAAGTCCATGTCTCTTCTTCCGCGCAACTGATTCCGCGGCCAGTTGGTAATCGACGACGATTGGTCGCAACAGCGGATGTGCACGAGTCGTCAACAGTATGAGACGCTCGCCCAATTTTTTTGCCGACACAGTATCAATATTCGATCGGCTCGTTCGTACCGTCTCATCCAAAGTTAACGAATCCTTTTTGTCCCGATCCTGCGCAATCTTTGTCAGCAAACACTCGTCGAGTTGCTCCGAAGTTGCGGCAAAGGTAAGCAGCGCAAATCGCCGTTCGCTGGCTACCCGCGGGATGTTCTCGCGCCAGGTTTTTCCCATCGCGCCCGAATCGCTTCCGAGCCACGGAAAATGCGATTGGAAGTCGGCGAGCATGTCGGTCGATGCACGAGGCAGATCGGCGATATAGCGCGCAAGCTGAGCGTGACCATTGTCATGCTCTAACAACATTCTCAACAGCGCGCTGGCACAAGCACAGTAGAGAGCGCGCGACGGAGAATCGAGCAGAGAGGGGCGTTGAGTCAGGAAGTCTTTCAAGGTCGGCGGATTTGTGGCCACAGTGTCGAGACCATCAAATATCTCGGGACTTTCGTTATCCAGCGTCAGAATTCCGTCGATCAGCCAATCCGGCGGGGCGATGTAGGGCGTTCCAGCCGGCAACGAAGGCAGCGACCGGTAACTCATTTCCAGAAGGACCGCGCGCAATATTTCGCGCTGGAGGACTGCCGGTTGAGAGTCAGGTGTTACCAGAAGGTCGAGTTGAATTTTGAGCCCAGCACCCGTCTGACTGAAGTCGAGCAACACCGGGGGAATCTCGGGAATATTCGCCTGCGGCCGCTGGAGATTGAGCAAAATGGGGACGCTCCATTGGTCCCGCGCCTGCAGCAAAGTGAGCACTTTTGATTTCGTCCGTTCCGCTGCATCAGAAACGGCGCTGCGCAGGACTCTGTTTCCACCGAAAATGATGAACTGCCTCGAAGGGCTGACACTGCGCTCGAGCGACGCGGCGAGGAGAGTGTTTGAAGAACAAAGCAGGCCCAAACTCAATAATTTGACGACACGAATGGCGACCGTAGCACAGGAATCTAATGCCAGTCCGGCTCGGACCCTGTGGGGCCGACGGGCGCCTTGCCGGTTGATTGCGAAAGCGCTGTAACTGAAGGAAAGGTTCAACTTACTGAGACACATTTTTTCTCGATTTTATTACTGCATTGGCTCGTCCGTCACCAATTTATCTCTCAGCGGGCGAATAACCAGCACACTTAACGGCATTTCCGAAAATTACGGAAAAATTAAAGATTTTTGTCGGGCAACCGTCTAATTTGTAAAGGACTTATGAAGACAAAATTACTCATTCTTACAGCCATTGCTGCACTAGGCGTAACGACTCCGGCGTTTGCCAAACACCGGGTTGTCCAAACACGAAACGGCCGGGCAGCTGTGGTCAATACTCATCGATACGATTCGCGGAGTAGCCACGTTTTTTGGAACGTCGGAATAGGGTTTCCGTTCTACGGAGGATATTATGGCGGGTACCCGTACTACGGCGGTTATTCCTCGGGCTATCCCTATTACGGAAGTAGCTACTATTACGGCGGTTACCCGTACGGATACGGCTCTTATCCAAACGGTTACAATAACTCCTACTACGGCTCCGGTTATCCGTACTCTTACAACCGATATTCCTATCGGAATTATAACGATTCAGTCGTGATTCGCGTCCAGGAACGGCTCGCCCGCGCCGGATATTACCGCGGCTCGATCGACGGCGTAATCGGTCCGCGAACTCAATATGCCATTCGGGCATACGAGCGCGGCCACGGTCTGCCGGCTGATGGAATTATCGATAACCGTCTGCTCAGGACGATGGGGCTTGCTTAAGCGAGCGAATTTTCGCTACGGCTGTGGAAGTTAGACTTACAGCGATTCGCCAGCCATGCTCGGAACCTCGGCCGACAAGGTTCCAGCTTGTCGCCGGAGAATCGATGGGCAACATGCCCATCGGCCGAGTCAGGGTCTGAGCCTGGCGTTGGTGTCTATCTTCCAGCCGCAAGGGGGGCGCCTTCCAGCCGCAGGGCGGGCAGGCTTGTTATTGCGCCGCTGAGCTGACTTCGACCATTTTGTCGTGCATCTGAATCGATCCGACCTTGTTCAACAACTTGTGCTCGCGATCCATGGCCGCGACCGCGTCACTAAATAGAAATCCCGCGTACGGAAGCACGCTGGGATGAATCGGCATGCGTCCGATAGCTGCGCTTTTCGGCGTAGCTCTGACCTTGCCGTCTTTAACTTGGACGTCGTAATCGCCGGAGGTAAAAATCGAGTAGCCGAAAATCGATCGTTCCATTGTCATGCGACAATTCCCTTCGGTGAACCCAAGGATCGCACGCTCAAAACCGAGCAGAGGATGTTCCAGCTTTTCCTTTTTGTGCTTCATGAGGTTGCCGAGGTAGGCGTTAACATCTTCCTCCGAGAATTGCATCGTCTGGGGCTGCCGGGATTCCGTCAGGGTCTCCAGGCTCAGGTTAATCTGGGGCGGTAATGTCTCCGTTTTCACCGCTGGCGGGACATCGGGCGGAAGTAAAATCTCCACCAGGGCAGCCGCGGCACAGGCAGCGAGGAGGATCTTAACAGTCTTAAAAAGGGCCAGTCGTGCCTTGATCCGGCGCTGGCTGAACATTCCTCGCATCCGCTTGTGTAACTCCTCGGCCGTTTCAATCTTGGCGGTCTTGCGATTAGCCAGAACCGAACGATCTAGCCGAGCGCCGCAATCATGGCAATAGATCCGCTCCGCCTCGTTCCCGCGCTGGCATTCCGGACATATGAGTTGCATTGAAGTTGCAGTCTTCATTCGCTCTTTTTCTCCGGCGTCGGGGGCTTCGTCGCCCTTTCGCCTTTTGCCTCGGCCTTCGGCTTGTCCGAAGAAGGTGCCTCCTTTTTTGCGGCTTCCTTATAGGAGTTGCTCCGGTAATCGGTGCTGTAAAACCCAGATCCTTTGAAGATGATTCCGGCGCCGGTGCCGAGCAGTCGTTTCACCTTGCCGCGTCCCCACTTCGGCAGCCGGCAAAGTTCCTTCGGACACTCGCGAAACGGCTCGTCCCGCATCGACTGAAAAGCATCGAAATGTTGGCCGCACTTGGCGCAGGCGTACTCGTAGGTTGGCATGGAAAGGTTTGGGAGCTGCAAAGTAGATGCGTTCAAAAGCAAAATTCAAGCCCGCGAAGAGGTGACTGCACCGATAACTTATGATATCCAACCCTCCGCCACTTCTTGACTTCAGATGCGTGATAAGGAACGTCCTGACCGATTGATGAAAAACAGGAGCAAAGGGCCCGTCACCGGGCTGATTTTGGCGGTTTCCACCATCCTTCTTAGCAGTTGTGGAGAAGACGCACGGTTTTCCAGCCAGACCCAGTATCTGGGCGGCGCTTACGGCCCGGGACCAGTCTCCGCGGCGGCCCCGCAGGACAATGTTTCTTACTGGGATGGCGACGATATGAGCGGAAAACCGAGCGTGAAGATCAGTCTGGGCAAGCAGCGCGCCTATTTTTACAAAGGCGGGAAACTAGCCGGGATTTCACAGCTATCGACTGGCCGAGAGGGGTTAAATACGCCGATAGGACATTTCGCGATTCAGCAAAAAGACGTGAACCACGTATCGACCAAATACGGCGATTATGTTGATGCGGCTGACAACGTCGTGAAGCCGAACGTCGAGCTCGGCAAAGACCCAATGCCGCCTGGTTCCCATTTTAAGGGTGCGCCCATGCCTTTCTTCATGCGCATTCACGGCGGGGTTGGAATGCACGCGGGGTATTTACCCGGCTATCCGGCGTCGCACGGATGCATTCGGATGCCGGAATTCATGGCCGAAAATTTTTTCAAGTCGCTCAGCGTCGGCACGCCG
>Ga0207693_10002475_pt1 | contig 16057 bp, 15 predicted proteins | sample LARL81metaG_FD_184347 | JGI IMG/M metagenome (GOLD analysis project Ga0207693, IMG submission 184347) | Corn, switchgrass and miscanthus rhizosphere microbial communities from Kellogg Biological Station, Michigan, USA - LAR L8-1 metaG... | ecosystem: Host-associated > Plants > Roots >...
GCCGGTATCCCGAACCGCTTCTCGGCGAGCTGCCGCACCGCCGGTAGCGACGCGTCGTCCGGGGCCAGCGCCATCACCGCCTCCACCGACAGCACGATCGTCGAGGGGTCGCGGCCGACCTCGTCGCAGATCGACCGCAGCACCGACACCTTGTGGTCGAGTTCACCAAGCGCGTAGGTGGGCACGTTCCAGACCTCCGCGTATCGCGCCACCAGCGGTAGCGTGAACTTCTCGCCGACGCCGCCCACGACGATCGGCGGCCGCGGCTGCTGGACCGGTCCCGGCTTGATCGGCATGTCGTGGATGGTGAAATGCTTTCCGGTGAAATCGATTACCTCGTTGGCGAAGGCCTGATGCAGGATCTCCAACGTCTCGCCCAGCCGTTCGGAGCGCTCGCCGAACGTTCCCCAGTCCAGTCCGGTCAGGATGTGCTCGTCTTCGATCGAACCGCTACCGATGCCGAGTTGAAGCCGTCCTCCCGAGATTTGATCGAGGGTCGTGGCCATCTTCGCCAGGACCGCGGGGTGGCGGAATTGGTTGCACAGCACCATGTGTCCGATGCGAATGCGCTCGGTGCGGCTGAGCAGTGCCGTGGCCAGAGTCCAAGCTTCCATCGAGGGATAGTCGGGCGCCCCCGGACCGTAGAGGTGGTCGTAGAGCCACAGCGAGTCGATGTCTAGCCGTTCGCAGAGCAGCGTGCGATGCAGGATCTGGTCGTAGGTGAAGCCCATCTGGGGTAGATAGACGCCGATCTCGGGTTTGCTCAAGGCCGCAGTTCCAATCTTCCGTCGGTGATGGTGGTAGTGCCGTTGACAGCGGCTTCGAAGGCGAACGAATTCTCTTTGATGCCAAAGGCATTCACGGTCAGCTCAGAGTCCATCGGGGTCGGCGCCGCGAACCGGACGGCGATCCGCCAAACCCTGGCCGGGTGCTCGACGCCCAACAGGCCGAGCAGGCGGTGTGTGCAGATCGCCATCGTGCACAGCCCGTGGGTGAACACGAAGTCGAAACCCACCGCGCGCGCCACCTCGATGTCGAAGTGGTGCGCCGCCCAGTCGCCGGACACCTCCGCATAACGGTGGGCGATGTCCTTGTCGACGTGCTGGCTGACGGACCCGAGGGGGTGGGCCCGTGCATCTTCGGGGAACCGGTGGTCTGCCGGCATCGTCCCCAGGTCCGCTACGCCCTGCAGACCGAGCAGCACCATCGTCCACCACTGCTCGACCGCGACCGCGCCGTCGGCGCCGACCTGTTCGAACTGCACCACGATCTGGGTGCCTGCCCGAGTCGTCCGCACCGCGGAGAGCCATGCCGACGTATCCAGACGCTCACCGGGAACGAGTGGTCGGTGTACCACGATGTCGTGTTCCCCGTGCACCCCGCCGCGGACGTGCTGCCACACGTCTTCAGGCACGTCAGCCCTGGCCGCCTCCTCGGGAGTGAAGATCAGGATCACTGGAAACACGGCAGGTACGGCGCGCCCGTCCAACACCGCCGCGGTGTGATCACCGGTCGCCGCCGCGTAGGCCGCGATGGTCTCGGGTGCGAGGCTGCCGCGGAACGGGCCGTGCCGGGCCGGGTTCAGCACGAACTCGCTCATGCACGTGACCTCTTCTAATGCGGGAACGCTGTACTTTCCGTCGTTCGCATGGTAACGACATTCTCAGAAAACGAGAAGAATGTTCTGAAGCGGGGCACCGAAGATGAAGTTCACGTTCACCCATCCGATGCACAGCCATCCGTACAACCCGGAGTTGGTCACCGGGTCGGGCATCGCGACCGTCGCGGCGGCGGCCGAGGCGGCGGGGTTTGACGGCTTCGGGTTCACCGACCACCCAGCGCCCACACAGCGGTGGCTGGAGTCGGGCGGGCACGACGCGTTGGACCCGTTCGTGGCGATGGGTTACGCCGCGGCCCGGACGTCGACACTGCGGCTGATCCCGAACATCGTGGTGCTGCCGTACCGAAACCCGTTCGTGGTGGCCAAGTCCGGTGCGACGCTGGATCTGCTTTCCGACGGCCGGTTCGTCCTCGGCGTTGGCGTTGGCTATCTCAAGCGAGAGTTCGCCGCGCTGGGCGTGGACTTCGACGAACGGGGGCAGTTGTTCGATGAAGCGCTGGAGGTGATCCGGGGCATCTGGACCACCGACGACTTTTCCTATGAGGGCAGGCATTTCACGGCGAGCGGGATCACGGCCCACCCACGGCCCGTGGGCCGCCCTCATCCGCCGATCTGGATCGGCGGCAACACCGCTGCCGCACGTCGTCGAGTGACCACGCACGGTGATGGCTGGTGCCCGTTCCCGGCGCCCGCGATGCTGGCGCAGACCGCGCGCACAGCGGAGATGGACTCGGGGACCCTCGGCGAAGGCATCGACGATCTGCGGCGCCGCCTCGAGGCCGCGGGCCGGGATCCGTCCACTGTCGACATCAGCTTCACCAATGCCGAGGGCGGCAGCCCCGGAGCCGACGACTTCAACGCCGACGCCTACCTCAGCGGGGTGGAAAAACTTGCGGCGCTGGGGGTTACCTGGTTGCAGGTGGGGCTGCCTGGGGACAGCCTGGCGCATGCACTGGAAACGATCGAGCGCTTCGGCAAGTTGGTCGTCGCCCAGGCGCGCTGAGCGGAGCGCTCGACGGCGTCACGCCGCGATCAGCTTCAGCGGTAGTCGCTCGTGCCGGCGGATGATGTTGTTGACCAGTATGCGTGCCCCGGGGGATCGGTGTGCCGGCGATGTCGGTGTCGTGGCACGCTTGACGGCAGAAGGCCCGCAGCGAGGATTCGTACCTGACGATCTCGTTGACCGCGTTGGGAATCAGGCTCGGATCCTCCTTGAGGAGCTGCAACTGCTCGGAGTGCGCCGCGAACAGATGCGTTGCATTGGGGATGGCGCTGATCGTGGTGTCGAGCGAAGGACCGATGTAGTCGACCATCAGCGAACAATGCAGATGCGAGATCCTCCACGCCGTCGACCTCGCCTCGCGCCGCCGCGGCAGCAGACGGTGGGCGACGAGCTTGCGGCGCTGATCATGTTCGGCGCCATCGCTGCTCAACGTGGTGCCACCGGAAACGGGCAGTGCCTACACTCGATGCCTCGCCAGCCACACGACTGGCCCGAACCGCGTAGTGCGGGGACGGGCCGACGATCGCATCGGTCGTGTAGATTTTCGTCCGGTGCACAGGAACACCGCTGGACATCTTAGACATTCGATCGAATCTTTTTCTCTGGCGTAAAGGACGGCAACAGGTCGCAGATCCTCCGCAAATCACGGCCTGCCCACATGACCGTGCGGTCTGGCCGAACGATTGCCGACGCGACACGGGTGCGGCGAAGCCAGTCGGCGAGTTCGTCCCCCGGAGCGGCGATATGGGTAACGGCGCCGCGCTCTCGGAGTAGACGGCGTTGCGTGTCGTCGGGCAGCACTGTGGTAATCAGCGCGAAGCCGTGGCCGAGGACGCTGTCGAGCCGGCGCCCGCCGGCCAGCACCGGATTGGGACAGAGTGTTCCGGCCAGCTGCCGGGGTACGCGCGATCTGTGAACGAACGCCGAGTGATGCAATGCCGACGTGCGACTGTCGATGACCTTGTTTCGCAGTCCCGGGACGAACTTCATGCGGGTGACGACCAAGCGCCGGATGAGATTGCCCAACTCTCCGCCGGCCGTCATCGACCAGCCGATGCTCAATGCGAGTCGAATCATATGGCGGGTATGGGGTTTCCGTTCCTGCTCGTAGCTGTCGAGCGCGGTTCTCGGAAGGTCGCCGGAAATGACACCTGCGAGCTTCCACGCCAGGTTCATCGCGTCACGAAGGCCGGCGCCCATGCCCTGGCCGATGAACGGCGGGGTGAGGTGAGCGGCATCGCCGAGCAGGAAGACGTTCCCCCGCCGCCACCGGTCGGCCATCTGAGCCCTGAACGTGTACTCCGTAACGCGAATCAATTCGAGTTGGTCATCCTGGATGCGCGAGGTCCACGGCGCGATGAGCGGCTTCAGCGCATGCAGGCTTCGGAAGTCTTCGGCGGATTCACCTGGCAGGAGGCGGAACTCCCAGCGGTAGCGAGTCGCACCAATCCGCATGTAGGTGCCGGCCCGCATGGCATCGCAAACCTGGTGTACACCGTCCCACTGGTCGAGGTCGGCCCCGGTGGCCGCATCGACAACCAGCCAGCGCTGTTCGAACCTCATGTCTCGCATGGCTGCGCCGATTCGCGCGCGCACGACGCTGTTGGCCCCGTCGCAGCCCAGCACGAATTCGGCGTACACATCGTGCTCGGACCTGTCCGTTCGATCGACGAACGCGACCCGTATCCGGCCGTCGCTTTTTTCTTCGACCTGTGTGACTTCGACGTTGCCACGGAGTTCGGCGTTCGGGTGGCGCTTCAGATTGGTGCGCAACAGCGCCTCGAATTCCGGTTGGTCGAACATATTGGCCTGGGGGAACCCATGCGCACTTAGCGCGGTGTCGCGCCTGAACTCAGCCAGCACCCGCATCGTCGGATCCAGCAGTCGCAGGCCTTGAGCGGGTCGGGAGATCGCCGCGAACTCCTCGGCGATGCCGAGACGCGCGACGATACGGAAGATCTCGTCATCGAGATGCACGGCCCGGGGCTGCGGATACACGGTGGACCACCGATCGAGCACGAGGCATTCGATGCCGTACTGCGCCAGCAGCGTCGCTGCGGTGATGCCCGTCGGACCGGCGCCGACAATGACGACGGGGATGGTCGTCACGCGTATTTCACCGCGGTGCGTTGGGTACCCAGGTCGATCGCGCCGTCGTCGGTGGCCACCGTGGCCTCCACGACATCGCCGTGCTGGAGATACTTGGGGTTCTTGGCCGCCCGCTTGAAGAAGGCATTCCACTTGACCGCGGGCGGCAGCAATGAGCCGATGATCTCAACAGGCTTCGGCGGAGCGCTCAGCGCGGTTCCGACCGGCGTGCCGGTCATCACGAGGTCGCCGGCGCTGAGACGCTGGAATCGCGAAAGTGCCTGCAGCGCTTGCAGCGGCCTGTAGATCATGTCGCCGTCGACGAGCATGTCTTGACGCACCTCGCCGCTGACGCGCAACCGCAGGCGAAGGTCACCGAATCGCTCGAACTCGTCGGCATCAAGAAGCACCAGCGCGGGTCCGACCGGGGTGAACGTCGGATACGACTTAGCCTCGTAGAACTGCGTTTGCGGGAGCTGAATATCGCGGGCCGACACGTCGTTGGTGACGACAAGGCCGGCAATGTAGTCCGACAGCTTCGCTTCGGTGATCGTGGTCCCGACGGGGATGTCGCGACCGATGACCAGACCGATCTCCACCTCGTAGTCCAGCACGCGCACGTGTTCGGGCCTGACGATCTCGTCGAACGGACCGCTGATGGAGCCAGAGGCCTTGCGGAAGAACGTCAGGGGAATGGACTTCGGATCCATCCCGGCGTCCTTGACGTGCGAGGCGAAGTTGGTCATTTGCGCGACCACACGGCACGGTGCCGTCACCGGCGACACGAGTTCGAGGCTGTCGAGGGGTACGGGGTCCGCGCCGTGGGCGGCGGCGTTGATGGCCGCCCGGTCAGCCAGCAGCTCACCGGTGGTGACCGCGGTCGTGGTGATCTTTGCTGCGCCAGTGGGTGTCTGGACCCACCAGGCGTCGTTGGTGCGAAGAATCGAAATCGTCATGAGCTGGCCACTTTCAGGAGGCCGACGAGGCGGCTGATATCGAATTCGTTGTCGCCGCGCAGCGCGGTGATCATTGACCGTGCCTCGTGCGGAAGGGATTTGGGGCTGATGCCGAGGAAATCCTTGCTGGCGCGAGGTCCCCACTGGGCCAGCCCCGAGGCGGTGAACGGCGCCCAGCCCGGCTCCAAGGTGGAGTCGAACATGTCGCCGTCGCTGAAGTGCTCGACCATGAAGCCGTCGGGATCGCGCCAGTAGTCGAAGATCTGGCTTCCCTGGATGTGGCGGCCGATGCCCCATGAGCGGTGGTAGCCGCGGTCCGCCAGGTATTCGCCGCCGGCGGCGAGCGCGTCGAGATCGCAGACCTGATAGGCCGAATGAACGTAGCGGTTGCTCGGCCCCAACGCGATCGCCAGCGTGTGATGGTCGGCCGGAGTGGCGCCGCGGTCGCAGCGGATGAAGCTCATTGTCGGCCCCCGCTCACGCTGGCCGGGAAAGAACAGGAAGTCGCTGACGATCATCCCGAGGTTGTCGAGATACCAATTGAGAGCCTCGATGTACTTGGTGGTCTGCAGCACGAGGTGCCCGAGCCGCTGCACCTTGGTTGGCACTCGCGGGGGCCGCTGTGTCCCGTTCACCCGCCACAGCTCGTGACCGAAATTGAAGGCGTGGACCGATTGCGAAGGCAACATCGCGAGGTCATGTGTTCCCGCCACGACATGGACGGGAATGCCGCTCGGGTCGACGAGATCCACGGCCACACCGCCGAGAGGTTCGGGTAGCGCCCGCGTCCGTGCGCCCATCGCCTCGGCCAGCCGAAGCACGTCGGCTTCGTCGCGCGCCTTGAACGCGGCACCGACGAACCGCGACCGCGCTCCGCGCCGCAGAATCACGCACGGTGCTCCGGCGTCGGTGCCGCGCAGATGCAGCTCGTCCGGCGTGCGCGAGACGGTGCTGAAGCCGAACGCGAGGGCGAACGCCTCGGCGCGAACCAGGTCCGGCTTCTCGAACTCCAGCCAGGCGATGTCGTGCACCTTGATCACCGGATTGCGGGATCGCCCCGGATGTTCCCGGGGTCGAGCGCCCTGCTCGCTGTGCAGGTCGTTGTGGGTGCCGACGGTGTCGCTCATTCCAACTCCTTTTTCGTGACTGACGAAATCGTCACATACGACGGGACTATCAGTCAACACTTTCTGACGAAATCCTCAAAACTGACTATCTCTGCTATGGTGAGCCCGTGAGCGAACAGCAGAACGACCCGGTCAACCGGCTTGAGCGGCGCAAACAGCGCACGCGTGCCGCGCTGATTCAGGCCGCGCAGGCGTTCCTTGCGGTGGGCAAGTCCAACGTGCCGGTCCTGGAGATCACTCAGTCGGCAGACGTCGGGATGGGGTCGTTCTACAACCACTTCGATAGCAAGGAGGAACTCTTCGAAGCCGCTGTCGCCGACGTGCTCGACAACCACGGCGCCCTGCTTGATCAGCTCACGGGATCGATCGACGATCCCGCCGAAACATTCGCCTGCAGCTTCCGGCTGACCGGCCGACTCTTTCGGCGCCGCCCGCAGGAGAGCCAGATCCTGCTCGTGAGCGGACTCAACCTCATGTCGTCAGACCGTGGACTGGGTCCGCGCGCGCTGCGGGACATCGAACTGGCCGCCGCGGCCGGACGGTTCACGATCGACGATCCCAGATTGGCGTTGGCGGTCGCTGCCGGCGCTCTGCTGGGGCTCGGCAGGCTGCTGCAGGACGAGCCGGAACGCGACGACGCCGCGGCCGCCGACCGGGTGACCGAAGACGTGTTGCGGTTGTTCGGACTTCCCGCCGACGAAGCACACGAGATCTGCACCCGACCGCTGCCGGATCTCGACAAGGCGGGGACGGCCGCCTGACGGTGCGCGAGAAATCGCGGCTCGTCTGTCAGTGATCCGCGCCTTCGGCGATCATCTGCAGTGCGGTGTCGTAAAGAACGCGGGCGTGCATTTCGAACAAGGCGATCAGGTCGACTGAGTCGCCACCGATCTCCTTCACGATGAACAGGCCGTCCGCACCCGCCATTGCATAGGTGGCCAGCTGATGCGTCTGGGCCCCGGTGAGATCCGGGGTGAGTTCACGGATGACGTCGATCAGTTGGCCGTACGCCTGCGCGCGGGCCCGCAGGAACATCGTCCGCGCCCGCGGTTCTTCCGGGCGGCGCTCCAGCGCCAGCATCAGCCCGAGGCGGATGAGGTCAGCCGCGCCGAGACCGACGTAACGGCGAAATTCACCGGCACTTCTTCGTCCATATGTCCGTTTCGGCGTCAGTGAGTCAGAATGCGGCCTCGGGCAGGTTCATGATCTCGTCGTCGAGGTTCTCGATGATGCCGCGCAGTGCCGCGAGGTTAGGCAGCATGTTGGCGGCGAAGAACGTCGCGGTGGCGATCTTGCCCCGGTAGAACGCCTCGTCACCCTTCGACTCGGCGAGCGCGGCTTGCGCCACGTTGGCCTGCACGAGCAGCCGCCAGCCGATCAGTAGGTCTCCGACGGCGAGGAGGAACCGGACCGACGCGAGGCCGACTTTGTAGATCTCCGTTGGCTGTTCGGCCGCCGCCATGAGGTAGCCGGTCATTGTGGCCGTCATCGCCTGGACGTGTTCCAGCGCGGTGCGCAGTTGGTCGGCCTGGGTTTTCAGCCCCGCGTCGCAGGTGTCGATGGTCTGGCTGATTTGCGTAGCCACGTGTGCCAGCGCATCGCCACGGTCGCGAACGATCTTGCGGAAGAACAGGTCCAGCGCCTGGATCGCGGTGGTGCCCTCGTACAGCGAGTCGATCTTGGCGTCGCGGATGTACTGCTCGATTGGGTAGTCCTGCAGGAATCCCGAACCGCCGAAGGTCTGCAGCGACTCGGTGAGGAGTTCGTAGGCGCGTTCGGACCCCACGCCCTTGACCAAGGGCAGCAGTAGGTCGTCGACACGGTGCGCCATCAACGGGTCCGCGCCCGAAGTCTGTAGCGCTACATCGTCGTTCTGGTGCGCGGCGGCGTACATGTACAGCGCGCGCAGGCCCTCGGCGTAGGCCTTCTGCGACATCAGGCTGCGCCGCACATCCGGATGGTGGATGATCGTCACCCGCGGCGCCGCCTTGTCGGTCATCTGCGTCAGATCAGCGCCCTGCACCCGTTCTTTCGCAAACGCCAACGCGTTGAGGTACCCGGTCGACAGGGTGCCGGTCGACTTGACACCGATCGTCATCCGCGCATTCTCGATGACGGTGAACATTTGGGCGATGCCGGCGTGGACATCGCCCACCAGATAACCCACGGCGGGGATCCCGTGCGCGCCAAACGTCAATTCGCATGTGGGGGAGGACTTCAGACCCATCTTGTGTTCCAGGCCGGTCGCGAAGACGCCATTGCGGGGGCCGAGTTCGAGCGTGTCTGGATCGAACAGATAGTTCGGCACGTAGAACAGGCTCAGACCCTTGGTGCCGGGTCCTGCCCCCTCGGGTCGGGCCAGCACCAGGTGGAAGATGTTCTCGGCGGTATCGCCCACATCGCCACCGGAGATGAATCGCTTCACGCCCTCGATGTGCCATGTGCCGTCGGGTTGGGCGATGGCCTTGGCACGGCCCGCGCCAACATCGGACCCGGCGTCCGGCTCGGTCAACACCATGGTCGCCGCCCAGCCCCGCTCCAGGCCCATTGCGGCCCAACGCTTCTGCTGTTCGTTGCCCTCGACGTAGAGCGCGTTGGCCATGGCAGGGCCCAGTGCGTACCAGAAGGTAGCCGACGGATTGGCGCACATCAGCATCTCGTGGATCGCCCACGTCAGCGCTGCGGGCGCGGGTACACCCCCGATCTCTTCGGCGATGCCGATGCGCCACCACTCGGCGTTCTTGACCGCCTGCACCGATTTCGCCAATTCGCCAGGCACGTTGATGGTGTGACGATCCGGATCGAAGACCGGCGGGTTGCGGTCGGCAGCGGCGAACGATTCAGCCACCGGCCCCTCCGCCAATCGGGCGACCTCGCCGAGCATCGTGCGTGCCGTGTCGAGATCGAGATCGCCGTAGCCGCCCGAAGCGAGAACGTCGTCGAGCTTCAGCACCTCGAACAGGTTGAACTCGATGTCACGGACATTGGCGATGTAGTGCCCCAACGCAATTCCTTCCAGTTAGCAAACTGGAGAAAGTGTGGCGGAGCAGGGAAAACGTACGCAAGCGTAACCAGGCGCGACCTACGGTGACGGAACCGTAGGGTACGAGGTCAAAGCGAATACTGTGATGGGTGTCACACCTCGCAGTCCGGCGCCTGTCCGGATGCCGGCAGCTCTGCGACCACGTCGGCTCGGGCCGCGTCGAAGCTGAGATATCCCTTGATGGGCAGGCATTCGGGCGGCGGGTCCTCGTAGGTCCACGCCACATCGTCGACCACGGTGCCGTCCACCACCGCCGCCCAGTACTTCGCGTAGCCCTTGTAGTTGCAGTACGTGCTGGTCTCGGTTCGCCGCAACATGCCGGTGCGGACGACCGACGGCTCGACGTAGAGGCGAGGCTCCAGCGCGGTTTCGAACACGATCACCGTGTCGGCGGTGTCGACGAGCGTGGCGCCGGCGACGCGGACCCGCAGCCCGCGGTTCGTCGGGCGGCAGTCGACCCGGTGATAGGGATTCGGTGGATAGTGGACGAGTCGGCGCCCCTCCTCGAGCCACATGTCGACGGCGTTCCATGGCACATGGACATATCCCGGCGCCTCTGGTTCAGGGTCGCTGGGTAGGTCGCCGACGACGTCGGCAGGGAATGCGTAGCTGAGCGGGTGATCGCGCCGGTGCACCATCAGCGCCCGTTCGGTGTCGATGACAGTCTGTCCGTTGCGGATGGCCTGAACGCGTCGCGGATGGGGCTCGACGAAGACGAGATCATCGGGCAATGGGGAGGAGAACCAGCCGGCGGGGTCCTTGCTGAGCGGTCCACGCCCGGCGACAAGACTCATTTGGGCCCCCTTGGATCATGCTGCTCGCACCCCAGCTTTACAGAATCTGCACGAAGCGTCACGCCTTCAATCGAATGTTGACCGAAGCCGTGTGGCGGGCATGCACAAGGGGTGGAATGGGGAACCCACGCGCTTGGCCAGCCCGGTACCGCGGGTCAGGAACAACTGTGTCTCCTGCCCGCCGATGGACACCATTGGCACGATCGGCACACCTGCGTCAATGGCGGCGCGGACATATCCGGTCCTGCCGCTGAAGTCGATCACGTTCTGCGACAGCGTCGGCCGCATCGCGTCGACGTCTCCGCCCGGAAACACCATCACCGCGGCGTCCGAGGCCAGTGCGCGCGGCTTTATCGCGGCTGGCCGGAATGAACCCGATCCGTTGAAGGAACTCCTTGGTCGGCTCGACCGACAGGATGTCGTGGCTGAGCGTGTAGAGCCGCCGGTCGTAACCGAACCGGTCGTAGAAGTCCACCGCGAAGGTCGGCAGGTCCGTCAGTCCGCCGGAGTGGTTGGACACCAGCGCAGCGCCGGCCGGGACGCGGCCGAGGTCCCGGATCTCGGAACGGAAGTAGCGCTTGGCGATTGGCCGCAGGAAGCCGACGACGCGTTTGGTCAGCACCGGGTCCCATTTGGCGATCCCCGTCCTCGCCAGGTGCGCGCTTTGGCCAGCGGTAGTGACGGCACGGCCATCAGCGTTACAAATTTGCGCGAAAAGGTCATGCTGTCGTGAGCGATGCCATAGATCAGGTGGCTGGCCGGTTCGGTCTGGGACCGCGGTACGTAAGAAATCGCACCTTTACAGATCATTACAAAAGTGTCACGCTCTAGTTTGTGCCCGCTGTTGGAGGACATCGTGGATAGGACACCCATGGCAACCCGATCCCTTATCGCCGATGACAAGACCGCTGCGGGTGTCGGCCCCGATCGCGTGCTCACAAGCGCGGCCAGGATTCTCCGGTACCAGCTCAATGTCGTAGCCTCCACCACCGAGGACGTCGTGAAGTCGGCGGGCGGATGGTTGTGCGACCGCGCAAGGGCGGGGTGGGACGTCAACGTGCTGGTCGCAGAGGGCGGTGACGTACGCCCGCTTACGATTCTCGGCGCCACGGCACTCGACCTGGACAAGGGGTTCGTGTCGATGGTGCGAAGCGCATCGCGAGTCGGGGCATTGGCGGTGAGTGCCGATGTGTTGGCCGCAGACCCGCACGTCCGCGATGAGGTCCTTCGGGTGCTGAAGCAGGAACTCACCCCAATCACGGTGTGGGGTAGGCAGTGGCCGCCCGAACTCGGTCGTCAGGCCGAATCGGTCCAGCACCGGGTGAGCTCGGCGGCGCGGGCTTTCAAGTCGCACGCGCTTGTCGCCGCCGTTGGTTCGGCGGATGCGGTCACCGCAACCGAGACGCTTTTCCAGATCGGAACAGAATCATTCCGCCCGCTGTACTGCGTCTGAAGGTGCGCGCTACCTAATCCAACCGCGGCGGCGCAGCCACCAGTCACGCACCACCACGATGACGAGGAGGAGGGCGAACGCGATCAGGAATCCGTCCTCAACGTGGCCGACATGGTTGCCCCTCAGCATGCACAGTAAGAACCCCGCCGACAGCAGCCCGCCGATGTGGATCAGCCGGTAGTTCTCCTGCGACCAGCCCCATTTCGCGGAGGGCACATCTTCGACGTCGACGCCGGTGTGTCGTTCCACCTCGGTGCTGGCCACGGTTGCTCCTCACGGTCGGGCTGAGATCTGCAGACATTCTGGCACAGGTCTACTACGCGAGGCCGTACACCCGCCTTGACGAAGTTCGGCATTTGCTGCCGGTAACGGACGCCGAGGCGTAGCGTCACCGTCGCTCGTTAGGGGGTCGACCATGTCGTTGCAGTTGGAAGGGAAAGTCGCCTTCATCACCGGTGCGGCAAGGGGACAGGGACGTTCACACGCGATCCGGTTCGCCGAAGAAGGCGCGGACATCATCGCGTTCGACCTGTGCGAGCAGATGCCCACCGTGCCTTATCCGATGTCGGGTCCGGAGGATCTCGACGAGACGGTCAACCTCGTCGAGAAGACCGGCCGCCGCATCGTCGCCGAACAGGGCGATGTCCGCGACTTCGCGCGATTGAAAGAGGCGGTGGCCAATGGGGTGGCTGAACTGGGCCGTGTCGACTTCGTGCTCGCAAATGCCGGGGTAATTCCGGCAACCGACGAAGACCTCAACGACGTTGCGTGCTACGTCGACGCGGTCGACGTCCTGCTCAACGGCGTGTATTACACCATCGAAGCGGCGCTGCCGCACCTGGTTGAGCACGGGGATGGGGGCGCCATCGTGATCACCAGCTCCACAGCGGGACTGAACGCCCTGTGCCCGCGCTACAGCGTGAGAAGTCACGGACTGGCCGGCTATCAGGCGGCCAAACACGGCGTGGTGGGCCTGATGCGCTATTACGCATCCTCGTTGGCGGAGAAGAACATTCGGGTCAACACCGTGCACCCGACCGGTGTCGCCACGCCGATGTTGATGAACGATTACGTCGAGCGGTACTTCGGCGAGCATCCCGAGGCACTGCCTGCGCTTCAGAACCTGCTGCCGGTTGAGATGATCGACGCCGCCGACATCAGTGAGGCGATGATCTACCTCTGCTGTCAGTCCGGCCGATACATCACCGGCATCTGCCTGCCGGTCGACGCCGGACTCGGCGTCAGGAAATAGCTCTACCCGATCTGGCTGTAGCGGCGCAGCGCCTCCTTGCGCTCGGCCGCGTGGTCGACGATCGGCTCGGGGTAGTCGTCGTCGTCTACCTCGGGCACCCAGCGGTGTACATAGGCGCCGTCCGGGTCGAACTTCTTGCCCTGTGTCGTCGGGTTGAACACGCGGAAGTACGGCGCGGCGTCGGTGCCGCAGCCCGCGGCCCATTGCCAGCCGTGTTGATTGTTGGCCATGTCGCCGTCGACCAACTGCTCGAGAAACCACCGTGCGCCCCACTGCCACGGCAGGTGCAGATCCTTGACCAGAAACGACGCGACGATCATCCGCACCCGGTTGTGCATGAAACCTGTGGCGGCGAGCTGGCGCATGCCGGCGTCGACGATCGGGAAGCCCGTGCGGCCGGCCTTCCACGCTTCGAACCTTCGCTTGGCCTCGCGGTCGTCGTCCACCTGGATCGCGTCGAAGTTGCGGTTCCAGTTCCACCAAACGCTGTCGGGCCATTCGTAGAGCACCGCGGCATAGAAGTCGCGGAAGGCGAGCTCCCGCAGGTACGCCTGCGCACCCGTGCCTCGATCCAGGTCGGCGGCCATGGTGCGCGGATGGATGGTGCCAAACTTCAGGTGCGCCGACATCCGGCTGCTGGCGTCGAGATCGGGGCGGTTGCGGTCGTCGGCGTAGGCGTCGAGGCCGCTGGCCACGAATTTCGGCCATTGCTTGCGGGCCGCCGTCTCGCCGGCCGGCAGCTCCAACTCGACCCCGGCGTCGGGGACGTCCACACCGCCCCGCGCGTCGGCCGGGTCGATCCAGCGCGCTGAGCCCGCGCTCGAGTTGGCCGGGGGCCGCCAGCCGTGCCTGCGCCAGGCGTCGTAGAAGGGTGTGAACACCTTGTACGGCGTGCCGTCATCCTTGGTGACCCTGCCCGGCGACACCAGGTACGGCGACCCCGACTCCTCCAGCGGCACGTCACCCAGTGCGTCGCGGACAGCGCCGTCGCGCCGTCTGCCGAATGGTGAGTAATCCGCCGACACGTGTACCGACGTAGCGCCAATCGCCTTGACCAGCTTGGGAATTCGCCGCTCTGGGCGACCACTGGTCACCAGCAGCCTGCCATCGAGGTGCTCACGTAGGTCGCGCAACGCATCGTAGAGGTACTGCAGCCTGCGCGGGCCTGACGACGCCTTCAGCCGTGGGTCCAGCACATAACAGGCCAGCACCTCGCCGTCGGCTGCGGCCGCGTCCAGGAGGGCCGGCAGGTCATGCAGCCGCAGATCGCGCCGGAACCACAACAGCGTGGGCATGCATTGATGCTGCCCGAAATTCGCGATAAAGAAACAAGATGCAATTTTGGTCTGGCACACCGTTCATGAAACCCGCGGAGATCATTGCGGTGGCGCGGATGTTCGACGATGCCGGCTACGACGGATTGATCTGTTCCGACCACCTGATGTACCCGCGTGAGCTTTCCTCGCCCTATCCCGATTCGCCGACAGGCAGGCCTGGATGGGCACCCGAAACCGCGTGGCCGGATTCCTGGGTGCTCACCGGCGCAATGGCGGCGGCGACGAAGCGGCTGCGTTTCTCCAACGCGGTCTATGTCGCGCCCGCGCGCCCGTTGATCGAGGTGGCCAAGCAGGTCGCGACGGCGTCGGTGCTGTCCGAGGGCCGGGTGTCGCTGGGTGTCGGCGTCGGCTGGATGCGCGAAGAATACGAGCTGATGGGCCAGGACTTCGATACGCGCGGTAAGCGGCTCAACGAGATGATCCCTGCGCTGCGGGAGCTGTGGCGCGGTGGCTGGGTGTCGTGGAGCGGCCAGTATTACCAGGTGCCGGAGATGATGATCGAACCCCATCCCGAGACGCCCGTGCCCATTTTGTGTGGCGGTGAATCCAAGGCAGCGCTACGTCGTGCGGCACGACTGTGTGACGGCTGGGTGGGCTACGCGTACGCATGGGACGACGCGGTCGGTTACGCGGAGAAGCTGAGGGACCTGCGGTATGAGTACGGACGCGAGACCGAGCCGTTCGACATCCTTCTGGGGCTGCTCGAACCGCCGACGCCCGACCTGTACAAGCGCGCCGAGGACGTCGGCATCACGCAGGTGATGTCCGCGCCATGGATGGGCCTGGATCTGCCGCCTGGCGACGCTGAACGCTTCCGGGAACCCATCGAGCGGTTCGCCGAGACGATCATCGCCAAGGTGCGCGCATGACCGGACCCGCCGACTATCCGCGCGACATGGTCGGTTACGGGCCCAACCCGCCTCACCCGCAGTGGCCAGGCGGGGCGAACATCGCCGTACAGTTCGTCCTCAACTACGAAGAGGGCGCCGAGAACAGTGTGCTGCACGGCGATCAGGCGTCGGAGACGTTTCTCTCCGAAATCGTTGGCGCACAGCCTTTTCCGAACCGCCACATGAGTATGGAGTCGCTCTACGAATACGGGTCCCGTGCCGGGCTGTGGCGCGTGTTGCGAGTCTTCGGCCGCCGCGGGCTGCCGCTGACAATTTTCGGCGTGGCCATGGCGCTCGCTCGGAATCCGCACGCCCTCGCGGCGTTCGTTCAGCGCGGCGACGAGTTCTTCACACATCTGCGCGACGCATTCGACGTGCTCTACGCGGAAGGCGGGGCGGGTTCGCCGAAGATGTTGTCGATCGGGCTGCACTGCCGGCTGGTCGGCAGGCCGGCCCGCATCGCCGCACTCGAACGCTTCCTCGATCACGTGCA
>Ga0207693_10002478_pt1 | contig 16048 bp, 13 predicted proteins | sample LARL81metaG_FD_184347 | JGI IMG/M metagenome (GOLD analysis project Ga0207693, IMG submission 184347) | Corn, switchgrass and miscanthus rhizosphere microbial communities from Kellogg Biological Station, Michigan, USA - LAR L8-1 metaG... | ecosystem: Host-associated > Plants > Roots >...
CGAGGGCGATGGGGGCGGAAGTGGTGATCACGCGCTCCGACGTGGGCAAGGGACATCCCGATTATTATCAGGATCTCGCGCAATCCATTACGCAGCGTACTCCCAACGCGGTATTCATCAACCAATTTGCCAATCCGGCTAATCCGCTCGCGCACGAGACAACGACCGGGCCGGAAATTCTGCGCCAAATGGAAGGCAAGCTGGATGCCGTCGTCGTGGGTGTCGGCTCAGGCGGGACCCTCACCGGGGTGGGGCGTTTCCTGCGGCGGGCTTCGCCGCAGACGCAGATGATCCTCGCAGACCCGCAGGGATCGGTGCTTGCGCCGCTGGTCGAGACCGGCAGCATGGGGCAAGCGGGAAGCTGGGCGGTCGAAGGCATCGGCGAGGACTTCGTTCCGCCCAATGCTGATCTCACCCTGGTGCACGAGGCCTTTTCGATCCCCGATGCGGAGAGCTTCGCAACCGCGCGCCAGCTTCTTCTGAGAGAAGGGGTACTTGCCGGCTCCTCATCCGGCACGCTGCTCGCGGCAGCGCTCCGCTACGCTCGAGCGCAAACGCTGCCCAAGCGCGTCGTCAGTCTCGTCTGTGATTCCGGCGCGAAATATCTCTCCAAAGTGTTCAATCCCACCTTCCTCGCGCAGGAAGGTTGGACCCATCAGCATGGGCACGGCACCGTGCGCGACGTCGTCGTGAGCAGCTACAGCGAGGGGACGGCGGTGGTAGTGCGTCCCCAGGACACCCTTCGCACCGTTTTCGCGCGAATGCGGTCTTCCGATGTCTCGCAGCTTCCCGTCGTCGACGAAAGCGGACATGTCGTTGGCCTCGTCGACGAGAGCGATGCGCTCGGCGCGCTTCTCACCGAGAGCGATTCCAACAAGGTGTTTGCGCAACCGGTAAAGGACGTCATGGTGACGCGGCTCGAGACGATCTCGGCAGATGCGCCGATTGCCGATCTCGCGCCGCTGTTTCGCAAGGACTATGTCGCCATCGTCATGGATGGCGATCAGTTCCTCGGAGTGGCCACGCGCCTCGACCTGATCAACTATTTCAGGATCACACGATAGATATGCAAAGAAACCAGCTCGATTTCGCCACCCGCTGCGTGCACGCAGGGCAGGAGCCCGATCCCACGACCGGGGCGATCATGATGCCGATCTACACCACGTCCACCTACGTCCAGCAATCGCCAGGCGTGCACAAGGGCTACGACTATGCCCGCACCAAAAATCCGACGCGCATGGCGTTCGAGCGCTGCATCGCCGATCTTGAAGGCGGAACGGCGGCGCTCGCCTTTGCTTCCGGGATCGCTGCCATCGCGACGACGCTCGATTGCCTGGACGCAGGCTCCCACATCATCGCGGTCGACGATCTCTATGGCGGATCGCGGCGATTGTTCGAGCGTGTGCGCCGGCGCTCCGCAGGGCTCGAATTCACCTATCTTGACCTCACCGATCTCGCTGTAATTGAGCCGGCTATTCGGCCGAACACGCGCCTCATCTGGATCGAGACGCCGACCAATCCGCTCCTGAAACTTGTCGATCTCGCGCGCGTTGCGGCCCTGGCGAAATCGCGCGGCATCTGGGCGGTGGCCGACAACACCTTCGCCAGCCCTTACGTGCAGCGTCCGCTCGAATACGGCTTCGACCTCGTCGTGCATTCCACCACCAAGTATCTCAATGGCCACTCCGATATGGTAGGCGGCGTCGCCGTCGCCGGCACCAACAGCGAGCTGCGCGAGCGCATGCAGTTCCTTCAGAATGCGGTGGGCGCAATCCAGGGCCCGTTCGACTCTTTCCTTGCGCTGCGCGGGCTGAAGACTCTCGCCCTGCGCATGGAGCGCCATTGCGGCTCTGCGCTCAAGATCGCATCGTGGCTGGAGCAACAGCCCAAGGTCCGCCGGGTGTATTATCCCGGGCTTGCAAGCCATCCTCAGCACGCGCTTGCAAGCAAACAGATGCACGCATTCGGCGGCATGATTTCCGCAGAGCTTGCAGGCACGCTGGAGGATGCGCGGCGATTTCTCGAGCGCTGCCGCCTCTTCGCGCTGGCTGAAAGCCTGGGCGGGGTAGAGAGCCTCATCGAGCATCCGGCGTTGATGACCCACGCCTCGGTGCCCGCAGACGTGCGTGCCAAGCTCGGCATTGGCGATACCCTCATCCGGCTGTCCGTCGGCATCGAGGACAGCGATGATCTCATCGCGGATCTCGCCGCAGCGCTTGCCAGAATCGGCTGAGTAAAAGGGCAGCGGTATCGCATATGGACTCAGCCCTGCACCAAGCTCCGCAAGACCTCCCGCTGAAAGGGAGAGGTCGACGAGCCCCGACTTGGTCGGGGGGAGCCGGGTGGGGGTCGTCGCGCGGCCGCGATCATCAGCACATTCAAGCGGCAACGGCCGAACCCCCACCCGACAGCATTTGCCCCGGCGCAAGGCCGGGGCAAATGCTGCCGACCCCGGATCAAGTCCGGGGCAGGCTCTCCCCCTTTCAGGGGGAGGTATGGAGCTGACGCACCATGCGCATGCGCACGCAGGTCGGCATTGTCGGGGCGGGCCCTGCGGGGCTGATGCTCTCGCATCTGCTGCATCTTGCCGGTATCGAGTCCGTCGTCCTGGAGAATCGCAGCCGCGAGTATGTTGAAACCCGCATTCGTGCCGGGCTTATCGAGCAATGGGCGAGCGATCTTCTGGTCGAAACCGGCGCGGGCGCGCGCATGCTGCGCGAAGGCATGTTCCACAATGGCGTGCATTTCGCCTTCGCAGGATCGTTGCACTACATCAACTTTCGCGAGCTCGTGGGAAAAGGTGTCACCGTTTATGGGCAGCAGGAGGTGGTCAAGGATCTCATCGAGCGGCGGATCGCGGATCGCGGACAGATCCTGTTCGAGGCAGCCGATGTGAGCGTGCACGATTTCATCGGCAAGTCGCCCAAGATCCGGTTTTGGCATTCCGGCCGGGAGCAGGAGCTTGCTTGCGATTTCATCGGCGGCTGCGACGGCTTCCACGGCATCTGCCGGCCCAGCATTCCGGCGAGTGCGCTCACCGCCTTCGATCGTGAATATCCCTTCGGTTGGGTTGGGATACTCGCGCACTCACCCCCGCCCGAGCACGAGCTGATCTATTCCTATCACGAGCGCGGCTTTGCGCTTTACACCATGCGCTCGCCCACGCTCGCCCGGCTTTACCTGCAATGCGCGCCAGATGACGACATTGAGAACTGGCCGGATGCACGCATCTGGCAGGAGCTGCACGCGCGCCTGGGCGGAACCCGGGTGCTCGCCGAAGGCGAAATGCTGCAGAAAGGAATTACTGCAATGCGCAGCTTCGTGCTGGAGCCGATGCAATATGGACGTCTGTTCCTTGCCGGTGACTCCGCGCATATCCAGCCGCCCACTGGCGCCAAGGGCATGAACCTTGCACTCGCCGATGTGGTCGTGCTGTCGCGTGCGATTGCCGAATTCTACCGCTCCGGAAACAGCGATCTGCTCGATCGCTATTCGGCGACATGCCTGCGGCGCGTCTGGAAGGCGCAGCGCTTCTCGTGGTGGATGACGCAGCTGTTTCATCTCGATCCCGTTCACAACGCATTCGATCGCAAGCGCCAGCTCGCCGAGCTTGATTATGTCACCAGCTCGCCGGCAGCCGGACGCTCCCTCGCCGAGAATTACGTCGGACTGCCGGTCGAGACGTGAGCGGATCGGGGCGAATGCAGATCCTCGTGGTCGGGGCCGGGGTGGTTGGGCTTGCGGTCGCGCGCGCTCTGGCGATCGCCGGGCATGAGGTGGTCGTCGCCGAAGCGACGAGCACGATCGGAACCGGAGTATCCTCGCGCAACAGCGAAGTCATTCATGCCGGGCTCTATTATCCGAGCGGCTCGTTGCGGGCGCATCACTGTCCGCGCGGCCGGCGTATGCTCTACGACTTCTGCGCCTCGCATGGCGTCCCGCACCGGAAATGCGGAAAGCTTGTGGTTGCGACCAACGCAAGCGAGGTCGCCCGCCTGGAAACGCTGCTCAAGCAGGCGCAGCTCAACGGCGTCGAAGGGATCGAGATCATCGATGGTGCAGCGGCAAAGGCGCTCGAGCCGGAGCTCGCCTGCGTCGCGGCGTTGCGGTCTCCGGAGACCGGCATCATCGACAGTCACAGGTTCATGCTGGCGCTCCTTGGCGATCTCGAGGACCAGGGCGGGGCGGTGGCGTTCAACACGCCCATCGAGCGCGTGCTGCGGGCGCCCGGCGGATGGGGGGCCTGCTTCGGCGGGAACGACCCGCAGTCGGTGTTTTTCGACGGGGTGGTCAATTGTGCCGGGCTGGGCGCACAGTCGCTTGCGCGCGCAACGCAGGAGTATCCGCCCGAGCGCGTGCCCCGGCTCGTTCTCGCCAAAGGAAATTACTTCGGCTTCCTTGGGAGGCCGGTATTTTCGCGGCTCATCTATCCCGTCCCCGTGCCGGGTGGGCTCGGCGTGCACGTGACGCTCGATCTCGCCGGCCGCATGCGTTTCGGGCCGGACGTGGAATGGATCGAGGAGGAGAACTACGACGTCACGCCCGCGCGGGCGGCCGCCTTCTATAAGGGCATCCGCGCGTACTGGCCGAAGCTGCCGGACAATTCGCTTGCGCCAGACTATGCCGGGATGCGGCCCAAGCTGACGGGGGCGGGCGAGCCCGCTGCCGATTTCATGCTGCAGGGCCCACAGCAGCATGGGCTTGAGCGCATGGTGCACATGTTCGGCATCGAGTCCCCCGGGCTCACCTGCGCGCTCTCGCTGGCGGAAGAGGTGGCGGATTATCTGTCGAGCTGAACTCGTTTGCTCTTGGAGGGGCGCGGGGATGCATCGGCTTGTTTGGTCGGCGGAGGAGGGGCGGCGCGTTCCGTTGCAGGCGCGATTTTGGTTTCCGTGAGCTGGCGCCGGAGATCGGACGAAAGCCCGTTATAGGACTCGATCGGAGTGAAGCTTGCCTGTCGGCCAGGGCCGCCGTCATAGGCCATGAGCCCGGTGTTGGTGGCAACGATATCGCCGGGACGCAGCGTCGGGTCATCTGCGACCGGGGTGGTGACCAGGCCGAATGCGTCCTTGCCGTTGCAGGTGCAGCCCGGCACCAGCTTGTCCCGATAGGTGAATGCAGTGCCGAGCTCGCTGTAGCGCTTGCCGTCAGGCGCCGTTGCATGCTCGATGGTGCTGCCGCTGTAGATCTTGGTTGCGCTTGCGGGGCAGAAGGAGCTGCACGCCTGTGCCGGGCTTAGGCCGGCGTGTCGTTGGATCGGAAAATAACGGCCGTCGCAGAGGCGCACGCAATAGGCTGTTCCCGTCGGCTCCGAGCGCGGCGCCTCGCGTCCACCGAACGGGTTGAGCTGGGAGGATGGATCGGCATAGGCGCTCGGTGCAGAGCTCCACGGCCGCCCAAACAGCGCCTCAAAGATTCCCTGAGCGGAAGCTGATTGGAGTGAGCTCGCGAGCGCAATGAGCGCGATCGCAACAGGAAAACTTTTTCGGACGAAGCCGAATCCCAAGCTCGTCGCAAACACGGCGAACCTTGCCCCCAAAGCGCGCAACTCCCCAGCGCTTCTTCGCATACTAACGCGTCCGGGCGGAAATATGTCTCAGCGGAGTCGGGACTGCGACAGGTGCTCGCTTGATATCCTGTAGCAACAAGCTTACGCGACCATGCGTTCCTCGAGTTGGACCGGCTCGCTCGCCACCTCATCGGTGATTACGCTGAATCGCTTCAGCGTGTTCGGCCCAAAGGTGGTGCTGAACGCCACGTCGGCAGCGTCGCGCCCGCGCGCTATGACGATGCGGCCGATGCGAGGCTTGTTGTATCGCGCATCGAATGTGTACCAGCGCCCGCCGAGATAGGCCTCGAACCAGGCGCTGAAATCCATCGGCTCGGGATCGGGGACGACGCCGATGTCGCCCAGATAACCGGTGCAATAGCGTGCCGGAATGTTCATGCAGCGGCACAAGGTGACGGCGAGATGGGCAAAGTCGCGACACACCCCGCGGCGCTCCACAAAGGCGCCCATGGCGGTGCGGCTCGCGTGCGCGTGCGGATAGCCGAACTGGAGGTGTGAATTCACGAAATCGCAAATGGCCTGCACGCGTGCCCAGCCCGGGGGCGAGGCTGCGAAATTGCTCCAAGCAACGTTCATGAGGTGCTCGGTCTCGCAGTATCGGCTCCCGAGCAGAAACATCAGAGCCTCATGTGGCAATTCACTCACGTCGTGCTGGCGTGCCGCCGGCTCGATCGGGTCGGGTAGACCGGAGTCGGCAATGACAGCATCGGTGAAGACTCTGAGCTGGCCCTGCGGCGCAATGAGCCGGGTGCAGATGTTGTCGAACGCATCCCGATAACGCGTGAGCGGCACCGTCGGCGTGACCTGGATGTGATCCGGTTGGATGAGGTCTGGCGCCCGCGATGGATGCACGTTGAGCATCAGCACCACGGAACTCTTTTGGGCGAACTCGTAGACGAGCTCGAAGCCAATGCGGATCTTCATGTACTACGTCTCGGAGTGCGGCAGGACCGGCGTGTGCAAATCGCCCAGGGTCAGACGATTTAGGGGTGGCGCGATACAGCAATATATGGGCGCTGACCAGCCGTCCGAGACGGGGAAAAACAAGAACAAGCTGCAAATACTTTGGGCGCTCATTTATTGGGCGCGTTCGATCTGTGCCTTATATTTGGCAATCGCTTCAATTTATCTTCACGTGGGCAGCGTTGCCGACCACGACCCATTTCCGATATTGAGCAGCAATAAAGGCTGCAAACTCCTCGGGCGAATTCGGTTTCGATTCGCTGGCGAGATTCCTTATCATCGCCTGAACATCTGGGGTCATGAACCCATCGTTGATGACCGCGCTGATCTTTTTCACGATTGGTTCAGGGGTGCCGGCGGGAGCTGCAAGCCCGTAGAAGGTGTTGGCCTCGCAATCCGGATAACCAAGCTCGGCCATGGTCGAAACTTGGGGAAGCAACGGCGTGCGCTCTTTGGTCTGCGCGCCCAACGCCCGCAATTTGCCTTCGTTGATCAATGGACTGAGGATACTCACCCCTTCAAACGTCGCCTCAACCGCGCCGCTTAGCACGCCGGTGAGCGATTCCCCGCCACTGCGATAGGGCACGCCGGTCAATCGAGCACCGCTTCGCAACATGAACAGCTCGCCAGCAAGATGGGGAATTCCACCCGGCCCGGTATGGGAATAATTGATCTTGGCTGGGTTCGCTTTGCTGTCCTCTACAAATTCCGCGACTGTCTTCCATGGTGAAGACGGGAGGACCACCAGTATCAGAAATCCCTCGGTAAGCTTTACGATCGGAACAAAGTCTTTGACCGGATCGTATCCGGCGCTCGTGGACACCGCCGGGATGACGGCGAGAGTGCTGGTGTTGCCGACCAGAAGCGTGTAGCCATCCGCCGGAGCAGAAGCGACGACACGCGCGCCGATGGCGCCGCCCGCGCCCGGTCGATTCTCGACAACAACAGGCTGGCCCAGCTTGGCTGCCAATACTTGCGACGCCAAGCGTCCCGGGGCGTCCGTCGGACCTCCAGGCGCCGCAGGTACCATCAATTTGATCGGCTTGCTGGGATAATCTTCGGATGCGGCAACATCGCCGCGAGACATGTGTGCGAACGCCGCGGCCGTGCCAGCCGTTGCGATCCTGAGGACCTGCCGCCGCGTTTTTCTCCTTGCTGGCGTCATTGCCAGGTCGCAAACGCCATGCCGCTGCCGGTTCCGGCTTCGGAACGATAGCAGGGCACATAGTCCAGGAGCTCCATCTCAAGATTCGCATCAGTGAGCATGCCGGCCACGACCAGCCAGTTCTTTGTCTCCGACGTTCCGGAACGGAAATGAATTTCAGGCTCCTCAACCAGCGCCTTGTAGTCGCGTCGTTTCAGCGCGTTAAGCAGGCGCCAGTCGAACGCTTCGTCGATGACGAAGTGGCTCACCCCGCCCGACGCGACCACCGCAACGCGCGCCTTGCCCGGCCATTCCCTTATCGCGCGCGCGACCGCTCGGCCAAACTCAAGGCAGCGCTTCGCTGTCGGCTGATTGGGCGGATAATAGGTGTTGACCAGGATTGGGATCAGCGGGGTCGGCCGGCTCTTGAGAATCCGCCGATAGATGAAGCCGTAGGAATGTCCGAGCTGGCGCGGCACCCCGCCGTCGTGAGGCTGCTCGCCCAGCGCGGTGGTGTCGAACTCGTCCCTGACCGTGCGCGTGACGAGGTGCGCGGCGAGCTCTGTAGGGCAGGGATAGATCTCATCGCGAGGTGGATGATAGATCTTCATCGCATAGGCTCCGCCATTGGCGATCTTCTCCTGCTCCTCCTGCGGGGTCAGCGCCCGGTTGAAAACCTCCTTCCCGTGGAAGACCGAGAACGCCGGCTGAATGTCGTTGAGGAACCATTCGTGATGGTCATCGCCCACGATGATCAGCACATCGGGATTGACCCGGGCGAGCTGTTCCCCGAGCGCGTCGAGCTGATGCTGACAGCGCGCGTCGCGTTCGCGGCGAACCTCGAGCGTGTTTTGTTTCTCGAAATGCTCGCCCTTGCGCAGCTCGTAGAGCTCTCGGAAATCATAGGTCCCCGCTCCGAAGGCTAGCGCCTTGTTCTTGCGGTCCACGTTGGCGCGCAGGTCCCATTCCTGGGGCGGCGTCGCCAGAAGCGGTCCATGGGATGTTCCAAACCCGAAAACGATCTCAGCCATGACTGCAGTCTCCACAAACCCGCTTGTAGCCCGTCGGGGAGGGGCCCGACCACGCTTATACCGTGGAGCGCGCATGAGCGCAGCGAATTCAATGTCGGCCGGTACTGGCAAACTGATATGCTTCGTGTGCCGGTTCCGGCGCGAACTCGGAGACCAGGAGCATCCCATGAGCCGAACGCGTTTCATCAATCCGCAAACACTCTCGAAGCCGCCAGGCTACACCCAAGTGGTGGAGGCGACGGCCCCGGCCCGGCTTGTCTACGTCGCCGGCCAGCTCGGGATGGACCGAGACGGTAAGTTCAGCAGCGATTTTCGCCTTCAGGCCATCCAGACGTTCGAGAATATCAAGGCTGCCCTCGCTGCCGTGGGTGGGCAATTCCAGCACGTCGTGAAGATGAACAATTATCTCGTGGACATGAAATACCTGCCGGTCTTTCGCCAGGTGCGCGACAGTTATCTCGCCGATGAGAATCGGCCGGCCAGCACCACCATTGCCATTTCAGGTCTGGCGCGCGAGGGCGCGCTGCTGGAGATCGAGGCGGTCGCCGTACTGCCGAAATCCGCGGCAAAGGGAGCAGCCGGCAATGCTCGCAAGAGCCGTTCGGCTACCAAAGTTTCGCGACGGAAAGGAAGGTGAGCAGCGCCAGGATCGGCAGCATGATTGTGCCGGCCCATCCCATGTAGCCGAAGAAGCTCGGCATCTTCACGCCGCGTTCGCTGGCGATCGCATAGATCATGAGATTGGGCGCGTTTCCCAGATAGGTGAGGGCGCCGATGTAGACGGCGCCCATGGAGATTGCAGCGAGCGTCGGCGCAAGCGGGCCCATCAGCTCCCGCGCATTGCCGCCCGCAAGCTCGAAGAACACGAGATAGGTCGGTGCATTGTCGAGAAAGGCGGAAAGTATCCCCGTGGCCCAGAAATAGGCGATGGGAAGCGGCGTTCCGTCCGGCGCAGTCACCGTGACCAGCAACCACGAGAACGCCCCTTGCTTTCCTGCCTGGAGCATCGCGATCACCGGGATGATGCAGGTGAAGATGCCGGCGAACAGGATCGCCACTTCTACGATCGGCTCCCAGGTAAAGCCGTTCGCCCCGCGATGCTCGTTGGGTGTCAGCGCGAGCGAGAGGATGGCAATCAGCACCAATGCCCCATCGCGCACAACATTCTCCAGATCGAGAGTGGTGCCGTAGAGGTTGAAGCTGATGCCCGGCTTCCATGTTCCCGAGGCGAGGATCGCGGCGACCACGGCTGCGACCAGCAATAGATTGATGCCGCCGCTGATCCTGAGGCTGAGCGGCAACACGCTTTCTCCCACGGTCGTGATCCGCCGATCCTTGCGGTAATGCCACAGGTCGAGCAGGACGAAGGCCGCGAGCGCGAGCCCGCCGACGAGCGCCGTTTCTCGCCACAAATTCTGCGTCGTCCAAAAGAAATCGATGCCGCGCAGAAAACCGACGAACAGCGGCGGATCGCCCAAGGGGGAGAGCGCCCCTCCGATGTTACCCACCAGGATGATGAAGAAAACAATCACATGCGCGTTGTTGAGGCGCCATGCATTGGCGCGAATGAGCGGACGAACCAGGATCATGGCCGCGCCGGTCGTGCCGACCACGCTGGCGATGAGGGCACCAAGCGCGAGCATTGCCGCATTGACGAAAGGGGTGCCACGCAGATTGCCCGTCACAAGAATGCCGCCGGCAACGACATAGAGGGTGAACAAAAGCACGATGAAGCTCAGGAACTCCGTCAGCATTGTGTGCACGAAAGCCGCAGCGGCAACCGGCGTGCCGTAGATGGCGGCAAGCGGCGCAACGGTGAACGCGCTCCACATGAAGGCGAGCTTGCCGTAATGCTTGTGCCAGATTCGCGGGAACAGGAGCGGCCCGCTCGCTATCGTGAGCAGGATGCCGATGAAGGGTAGCGCCCAAGGCCATCGCAAGCCGGCGCCGTCGAGGGGGGTAGAGGCCCATGCGTCGTCCGATCCCAGGACGGCCGCAACAACAGCAATGAGAGTAAGCGCGGCTGACCGCCACACCAGCCCACGTTCCGCTCGAGTAGATGCACAAAGGTGCCACAGACTCGGTCGCCCCCTCTCCCCGCTTTTGGGGCGGGGAGAGGGTGGGGGTGAGGGGCACATTGGGCGAGTAAGCCTCCGCCCCTCACCCCGACCCTCTCCCCGTAAGACCGGGGAGAGGGAGCAGACCGAGTATCCCGCGCTGCTGATCACACGCGACCGAAACGGCTGCAGTTATTCCGCCGCCACGCTGACCGGTGGGCCTGCGGGAGGTCCGACCAGTTCCTTGAGCTCCTTTTCGTCGAGCGTTTCCTTTTCGAGCAGGCGCTGAGCAGTGCGCTCGAGCACGTCGCGCCGCTCGCGCAAGATACCTAGCGCACGCTCCATGGCGGACTGCACGATCCCGCGCACCTCCTTGTCGATCACGGCAGCCGTTTCCTCCGCATAATCCTGTTCGCGCGGCGGAGGCGGCAGATCCGGTCCGGTCAGAAAGCTGCGCGGATCCCGGTCATAGGCCACGCTGCCCAAGCGTTCCGACATGCCATACCGCGTGACCATGGAACGCGCGATGTCGGTCACTTTCCGGAGGTCATCTGCAGCCCCGGTGGAGAGATGCCCGAACACGGTGAGCTCGGCAGCGCGCCCACCCAGCAGAACGGACATCTTGTTCTCCAACTCTTGCCGGGTCATCAGGAACCGGTCTTCCGTCGGGCGTTGAATGGTGTAGCCGAGCGACCCGATTCCACGAGGAATGATCGAGACTTTATGGACGGGGTCCGTCCCAGGCAGCGTGAGCGCGACCAGAGCATGGCCCATCTCGTGATAGGCGACGATCTCGCGCTCCTTCGGATTGAGCAGCCGATTGCGCTTCTCAAGACCGGCCACCATGCGTTCGATGGCATTGGTAAAATCCATCATTTGCACGTCGTCGGCGCCGCGACGCGTAGCAAGAAGTGCAGCTTCGTTCACCAGATTAGCAAGGTCCGCGCCGGTAAACCCCGGCGTAAGCGCTGCGACCTTTTCCGGATCCACATCCGTAGACAGCTTGGCCTTTTTAAGATGCACGCGAAGGATATCCACGCGGCCCTTCTTGTCGGGCCGGTCGACCAGGACCTGACGGTCGAACCGACCAGCACGCAACAAAGCCGGATCGAGAATCTCGGGCCTGTTGGTTGCCGCAAGGATCACCAGCCCGCTCTTTGAATCGAATCCATCCATCTCGGCCAGGAGCTGATTAAGCGTCTGTTCCTTCTCGTCGTGACCACCCGCATAAGGGCCAATGCCGCGGGCGCGGCCCAATGCATCGAGCTCGTCAATAAAGATAATGGCCGGCGCCTTTGCTCTTGCCTGCTCGAACAGATCGCGCACGCGCGCAGCGCCGACCCCGACGAACATTTCAACGAATTCGGAGCCCGAGATGGAAAAGAACGGCACTTTCGCCTGACCCGCCACCGCCTTGGCGAGCAGCGTCTTGCCCGTGCCGGGCGGGCCGACCAGCAGCACGCCCTTCGGCATGCGACCGCCCAGCCGGCTGTATTGTCCAGGGTTCTTCAGGAAATCGACGATTTCCGCCAGCTCTTCCTTGGCCTCGTCGACCCCGGCAACATCGTCGAACCGCACTCCGGTATCGGCTTCCACGTAGATCTTGGCCTTGCTCTTGCCGATCGACATCAGCCCGCCGCCAAGCCCGCGCATGCGCCTTGCGATGAACGTCCACAGGCCAAAGAACAGCGCGACCGGCAAGATCCAGGACAGCAGGTCCTGAACCAGCGTGCTCTCCACTTCGCCGCGATAGGTGACGCCGTATTTCTGAAGCTCGTCGGCAAATTGCGGGTCGACGCGCGTGGTCACGAACTCGCTTTTTCCGTCGGGCAAAGGCTCCTTGAGCTTGCCCTGAATGTAGCGATCGGACACGCCGATCTCGGCAACTTTGCTGTCCCGAAGCAACTGCTGAAATTGGCTGTACGGGATCGCCGCGACCTTTTGCGCGGTAGTGTAGAAATATTGCACGACCAGCAGGAGGAGCGCGGCACCTATCCAGTAGCCGATATGAAAACGGGTTTGCTTGTTCATGCGAGCCCAATACCCTGGTGGAATTCTATAGAAACGACGCCAGGGCCTGTAAAGTTTCCCGGCTGTGCTTAGATGGGACGGAAACGGTCGCAAAGAAAGGGAGAGAAATCCGGCAGGTTTACTCGCTGCACCGATCCCCAAGCGGGCAAAGCTGCCCTAAGCGAAGGGCATTCCATCAGGGAGAGTTACGATGCGACGAAGTGCATGTTTTTTTGCGGCGATTTTCACGGTTGCGCTCACAGCCGCCCAGGCGCGAGACTACAAAGCAGGCTCCATCGATATTGCGGATCCGTGGTCGCGGGCCACACCCAAAGGGGCAACCGTTGCTGCGGGCTATGTGAAAATTACCAATAACGGCAGCACGCCCGATCGCTTGATCGGCGGCTCCTCCGACATCGCACCAACGTTCGAAGTCCACGAGATGACGATGGAGGATGGGGTCGCAAAAATGCGTCCGGTGAAGGGCGGGCTCGAGATCAAGCCGGGCGAGACAGTCGAGCTCAAGCCAGGCTCATATCATGTCATGTTCGTCGGACTGAAAAAGCCGCTTTCGCCCGGCGAGCATGTGAAGGGGACGTTTACATTCGAAAAGGCAGGAACGGTCAGCGTCGAATTCGACGTGCGCGCCATGGGCGCATCGTCCGGGAACAATATGCCAGGGATGCAGATGCAGCACTGATGTTACGAAGCATTAATTCGGCGGAAATGCACTCGTAAGCGTTGGGCAAAACGGCGAGCGGCACGCATCACGGCACCCCGGGAGCGAAGGCACCGCCCCGCTGGGGCTTACCCTTGCCCCGGCCAACAGCATCGCGGGCGAGGGCAGCAAGGGCGTTGTGGTGACCGACGTCAACCCCGACGGACCGGCGGCGGAGAACGGCGTGCGCGCAGGCGACGTGATCCTCGACATTGCGGGCAAGCCAGTGAATGCCCCCTCAGACGTGCGTCAGGCCCTCAAGGAGGCGAGCTCGGCGGGCAAGCACATGGTCCTGATGCGCATCAAATCCGGCGACTCCACGCATTTCGCGGCCATGCCGGTCGCCACAGGCTGAACGGCGGCGCCCGCCTGCACATCTGTCGCATGCGGGCTTCTCGCTCAGAAACCAGAGAGGCCGTCCGATTTGGACGGCCTCGCTCGATGCACGGTGTACTCTCGGCTCAGGTCGACTTGCAGGCGTCGATAGTCCCCAAGGCCGTGGTGGCCTCCTTCTTGCTCGCATAGGCGGTGCCATCACCGACCAAGACCACGGTCTTGCTCTTTTCGGAGGGCTTTGTCCTCGCGACGGTGCATTTGTGGGACTTGGTGTTTTGGACAACGTAGTAGCTTGCGGCAAAGGCCGGAGACGCCAAGCCGACGGCGAGCGCACAAGCGAGGGCAAGTTTAGTTTTCATGAGTACCTCCTTAAGAATCGATGCGCATCTCTAATCAGTGGACCTGGAACAATCAATGGCCAATGTGTTCATCTGTTGTTCATCTGCGCGTAGAATTCATCAGAGCGCTTGCGATTTGTTGAATCCCGCTCACAGTACAAACGCATAAAAAATCTGTAACTCTCGAACAAGTAGCCTGGAGCAGCTTCTTGCAAATCATTCCGCCGCGACGAGGGTGCTCCCGCTGCTTTTTGTCTCTGGCCATTTGATTTCGTCATTCCGGGGCCCGAGCACTCCGATCGGCGCTTTGCGCCGTCCGAGCAGGCCCCGCCAGGGAGCCCGGAAACCAGTAATCACCGACAGAGATGACTGGATTCCGGGCGCGCCGCTTTGCGGCGCCCCGGAATGACATTGATTGAATGAGACGCCAGACACATCGCTCTAGCCGGCAGCCCCCATGCGGGTCGCATCGACGAAGTTTTCGGTGGCATCGTCGATGCTGCGCCCCGCCCGCCCTCGCTGCGAATGAATGTAGAGCTGCGCGGCTTTTGCTGCTCGGGGGACCGCTTCCTGCCGCGGCGGGAGCGGCAATTCGTAATGCACCGGACGCGCATGGTCGGCGAGCATCTTCTCGACGCTGTAGACCTTTTTGTAGTTCATGATCCCGCGAATGAAGTTTGCCTGTCCCCGCGCGAGATTGCCGGCGAGCGCACGAGCAAGCTTGGGCGCGGTCCACCAGTTCATGTGCTTGGCGTAAAGCACCCGCTGGGTGTGCAGAAGCTCGCGATAGAAGTGCTCCAGCGACAACTTGGTCGGAAGCACGGCATGCTGGATGTCGAACAGGCGATAATCGCGTGTGGCCAGGCGGCGTTGCTCGGTGACCCAGGTCTCGGTGCCGGGATAGGGCGTGTTGATGCTGATGTTCACCACTTCCGGGACGTCCATGCACCAGTCGCGCACCACGCGGAAGCGTTCCTCGTCCCAGTCCGGATCAGCGATGATGTTGATCGCCACGTTTATGCCCAGCGAGCGGGCGAACTCCAAAGCCTCGAAATTGCGACCCAGCGGGATGCGTTTGCGGAACTTGCGCAAGCCGTCCTCATCGATCGCCTCGATGCCGAGAAAGATGTAGGTGACCCCGAGCTTCTTCCAGAACTGGAAGACCTCCTTGTTGCGGAGGAGCACGTCGCCGCGCGTCTCCAGGTAGAAGTTCTTGCGGATACCCTTGCGCGCGATCGCTTCGCCGATGGCAAAACCGTGCCGCTCCTGGATGAATGCCACATCATCGACGATGAATACGCCCGGCTCGGGAATCGAGATTAGATCCTCGATGACCCGCTCCGGACTGATGAGCCGATAGCTGCGCCCGTAGAAAGTCCAGGCGCTGCAGAACGAGCAGTCCCAGGGGCAGCCGCGGGAAAATTCGATCGAGGCGCAAGGGTCGAGGACACCGATGAAATATTTGCGCCGATGGCGGACGAGATCGCGCGCAGGACGCACGTCGTCGAGATGTTGCACGAAAGCGGGTGGTGGCCCGTCGTCGTCCGCAGTAACCGCTCCGGGCACTTTGGAAATAGCGCCGCGGTCGCCTTTGATGGCTTCGAGCAGCTTGACGATGGCCGGCTCGCCCTCTCCTTTGAGGACGCAGTCGATGGCGCCCGCGCCATGCTCCAGAATGGCGCGGGCGGTGAAGGAGGCGCTGTGGCCGCCGACGCAGATGAAGGTGTGTCGAAGGGATAGCTTCGTAGCTTTTGCAAGATCGATGATCTCGGGGACATTGGCGAGATAGTTGCAGGAGAACGCGATGACGTCAGGCTGCCACTCCGCCACCATGCGGTGATAGTCGGCGTGGCTCTCCGCCTGCAAATCAATGAGCCGCACT
>Ga0207693_10002480_pt1 | contig 16041 bp, 17 predicted proteins | sample LARL81metaG_FD_184347 | JGI IMG/M metagenome (GOLD analysis project Ga0207693, IMG submission 184347) | Corn, switchgrass and miscanthus rhizosphere microbial communities from Kellogg Biological Station, Michigan, USA - LAR L8-1 metaG... | ecosystem: Host-associated > Plants > Roots >...
GGCGCGCAGGTCGAGCCGGCTCGCGACGTCCGCCGGGGGCCGCTCGACGCCGTAGGCGTTCTGCAGCATCTGGGCGGCGAGATCCCGCACGGCGACGACCGGATCGGCCGACGCCTGCAGCTCGGCGAGCACCGGCAGCGGAACACCCCGCAGGCGCTCCGCCTCCTCGACCACCCGCTCCGGCGCCTGAACCGCACGCCCGCGCAGCCGGCCCTCGACGAAGTCGACCGACCGCCGTTCGAGCCCCGAGAACGGCGAGCGGAGGTAGCGGAAGAGATCGTTCCGGGTCCCCCCTCCCCACGCGAAGCGCAGCAAAGCCGCGAGGGCGTGGACGAACGGCGTCTGCGTGAGCCGGATCTCGCCGTCGACGGCATACGGGATGCCGAACGAGCCGAGCACCGTCTCGAGAGCACCGCGCACCCGGTCGTAGCCCGGCACCACCAGTCCGATCCGCGCGGGCGGAGTCCCCGCGCGGGCGAGCGCCAGCACCTCCTCGCCGACGAGCTCGAGGGTGCCGCGGCTGCCCGCCCCCTCGAAGAAGCGGACCGCCCCGTCGATGGGCGGCGATTCGCCCGGCTCGTCGGAGAACAGCGCGCGCTCCACGTGCGCCAGCGCCGGCGGCGCGACGTCGGCGTACCGCGGCGGCAGCTCCTCGACCGGGCCGTCGGCGAGACCGGCGAGGTCCTCGGCAGTCCGGCGGAGCGCGGCGAAGGCCGGCCGACCCGGCTCGTAGGGGAGCGAGACGGTCACTTCCGTGCGCGCCGCGAGCGCCTCCAACAGCGCCCACTCCGCTCCGGTGAGGTCTTCGAAGCCGTAGGCGAAGACCGGCTCGCCGTGCCACGCGTCGAGATCGGTGCGGAGCTGCTCGACGGCACGTCGCCGCAGCCGGCCGAGATCCCACCGGCCGATCCGGTCGAGCTCCACCTCGTAGGCGGCGTAGAGCGCGCCGAGCTCGCCGTCGACCGCCTCGGGAGCGAGCAGCCCCGCCTCTAGCTCGTCGAGTGCCTGCTGCAGGGAGTCCGCGAAGCCGGACCGGGCGGCGGATGCGGCGAAGCCGCGCAGATCGACGCTACCCACGACACGACGCACGAGCAGCGTCCGCTCTGCGCGTGCCAGTAGCCTGCGGGCGTCGCCGCAGCCTTCTACGATCCGGGAGAAGACGTCGTCGAAGGTGCCGATCGAGCCGCCGAGGAGCGCGGGCCGAAGGGCGAGCAGCTCTCGCTCGACCCGGTCTACGTCCGCCCGGTTCGGCACGATGAGAAACGGTTCGTTCCCCGCCGGGGATTCGAGGGCATCGAGGTAGCGGTCGAGCAGGAGCCCGACCTTGCCCGCGTTGGCAGGCCCCGCGATGAGACGCAGCGGCACCCGCCTACGCTAGCGCGGCCTCCGGCGGATAGAGACTGCTGCGTGTGTCGACGCGGCGGGACTCTCAAGGTGAACTGTGCTACACGCGTCGCGGGGAGCGGCCTTCGCGCCGCTCCCCGCGGGCCATGCTCAAGCTGTGATCGCGGACTTCGGGCGACGGCCCCTGCGGGCGGCGGCGCGGCCGGGCATATTCCCCGAGCAGTTGTCGCAGAGGTCAGCCTGCTTCGCTCCGCGGCGGGCGTCGTTGTACGTGACCCGCATCACCGAGCCCTTGCCCTCTTCCACTTCGCTGCCGCAGCTGTCGCATACGAGCACTGTCTTACGAGCCACTATTTTCCTCCTCGACTGTCGGAACTATGTGCAAAACCCTAACCCAAACTATGCGGCTTTTCGCGCCTCACGAATACGCCACGAACGCAACAAGCTGAGCATCGCCTGCTCCTCCGGCGTTAGCCCGCGATCGCGGGCGTTGACGAGACGCAAATGGCGAGGCCGAAAATCATCGATCGTTCTTCCGTCCAAGTACTGTTCGACGACGGCTGGCGACACGTACGAGCTGCGAGTGACCGCAGGCGTATTTCCGAGCTGCTTCGCAACGCGCTGCATGACTGAAGAGACGGATCGCTTCTGTGCGCTCACCGATTCCGGAAGTCCGTGCTGCTCGTCCAGCTCGGCGAAGTAAATGGCAGCGAGGAGCGTGCCGCCCCAGGTCCGGAAATCCTTGGCACTGAACTCCTCGCCGAGATAGATCTTCACGTAGTCGTTCAGGCGCTCGCTCGTGAGGTTGTAGAGGCCGCCTTCCCAGCGGTACTTGAAGACGCGCGGGCCGCCTCTGACCTTCAGGAGCCCGCGAATCGCGTTCGCGAGCTCCTCGTCGACCAGCTCGGACCGGACTCGAATGCCCGCCTTGGACGGAAAGGAGAGCCGGATTCTCGTGCCACGAACCTCGACGTGACGCCTGAGCAGCGTCGTCACGCCGTACGTTCCTTCGCGCGCAAACCGCTCGGAGCCGACGCGGAACCAGCCGAGCGAGATGAGGCGCAACGCGACGGCGGAAACGCGCTCGCGATCGAGCTCGTCCTCGTCGAGATGCCCGGTCATTGCCGCGCGCAGCTCTGGCAGGTGCTCGCCGAACCGGATCAGCCGGTCGTACTTCGCCTGCTCCTGCGCCGCGCGATAGTCCGGGTGGTACAGGTATTGCTTGCGGCCCGCCTTGTCGTAGCCGGTCGCCTGCAGCTTGGCGCCGGGCCGCGCGGCGATCCAGACATCTGACCAGGCCGGAGGAATGGCGAGCTCTTCGATCCGCTCGAGAACGGCCGGATCCTGGATCGGCTTTCCTCGTCCGTCGAGGTACCGAAATGCGCGCTTGCTTCCAACCCGGCTCGGCATGTCCCTTCCACAACGACACTAGACTGGCCGCCGATGCGCGACGAGCAGACGATCGTCGTCCTCGAGGGCGACGAGACCGGACAGGAGCTGCTGGAGGAGAGCCTTCGCGTGCTCGAGCCGGACGTGATCGGTGTGGAGCTCTCTTTCCCGCGCTTCGATCTCTCGCTCGAACGCCGCCGTCAAACGGACAACGGAATCGTGCACGAGGCTGCCACGGCGATCCGGGAGCATGGGCTCGGCCTGAAGGCGGCCACGGTCACGCCAGAGGGCCGCGGCGACGTCGGCTCCCCGAACCGCATCATCCGCGAGGAGATCGGCGGGCGGGTCATCGTCCGCACCGGACGCCGGATTCCGGGCGTTGCGCCGCTGGGCGGGGTGCATGCGCCGATCTCGATCGTCCGGATGGCGGTCGGGGACGCCTACGGCGCGAAGGAGTGGCGCGAGGGCGAAGGCGACGACGAGGTCGCGTTCCGCACCGAGCGCATCGAGCGGCGCATCTGCCACGGCGTGGCCGAGTTCGCCTTCCGCCAGGCAGAGCGCACCGGCGCCAAGGTCTTCGGTGGCCCGAAGTACACGGTCAGCCCGACCTACGAGGGGATGCTGAAGGAGGAGATGGACGCCGCAGCGGAGCGCCATCCGGACGTGCCGTACGAGCCACAGCTCATCGATGCGACGTTCGCGCTCCTCCTCTCCTCCGCAGGCGACCCGCTCGTGATCCCGGCGCTCAACCGCGACGGCGACATCCTCTCCGACCTGGTCCTGCCGCTGTTCGGCTCGATCGCCGGCTCGGAGTCGTTGCTCGTAGCCTTCGGGGAGGACTTCGAGCCCGCCGCGATCATGGCCGAGGCCGCCCACGGCACGGCGCCATCGCTCCAGGGGAAGAACGTCGCGAATCCGATGGCGATGATCCTCGCCGGCGCGGCGCTCCTGTCACATGGCGACGAAAACGCACAGCGCGCCGGGCGTGCGATCCGCGAGGCCTGCCTCGAGGCCGTGGCACAGGGCGCGCGCACCGCCGACCTCGGTGGCCACCTGGGCACCACCGAGTACACCGACGACGTGATCGGTCGCGTCCGCTCGAAGCTCGAAGTCTGGGCCGCGATCTAGCGAGCTAGGACGCAGCGGCGGCGTGCCAGGTGTCCCAGCCTTCGGCCCACGTCTCGACGAAGAGCTCTGCCGCGATCGGGTCGAACTGGGTTCCGGCCCCGTGCTCCACTTCGGATAGCGCGTGCTCGTGCGTGAGCGCACGGCGGTACGGGCGCGGCGAGATCATCGCGTCGAAGGCATCGGCGATCGCGAGGATCCGTGCTTCGATCGGGATCCCGCGTCCGCTCAGCCCCGCCGGGTAGCCGTCACCGTCCCAACGCTCGTGGTGGAAGAGGACGTATGGAAGCGCCTCGTGGAACCTCCGCAGCGGCAGCACGAGCCGCGCGCCGGCGGCCGGGTGCCTCCTGATCTCGGCCACCTCGTCGAGCGTGAGCGGGCCGGGCTTCCATAGCACCTGCGGCCGCACCTTCACCTTGCCGACGTCGTGGAGCGGAGCCGCGCGACGAAGGGACTTGACCCGCTCGCTGTCCCAGCCGAGCTGCACCGCGACCGGCTCGGCGAGCGCCGCCACGCGGGCGCCGTGGCCCAGGGTCTGGTCGCGTTGCTCGAGCGCGCGGGCGATGGAGGCCAGCATGCTCGGGACGGATTCCGCGCCCAGGCTCGGACTCCTACTTCCAGATGCCGCCGATCGGAGTTCCGTTGCTCGAGTACCCCAGGCGCGGCAACCTCCACGCGTCCTCGATCGTGCGCAGGAGGCCGTAGTGGTTCGTCGCCTTCGAGAACCGGGAGCCGTGCCGCAAGACCGGCCCGAGCGCCAGCGCGTCGATGCGCCCTCCCCCGCGCTCGTCGCTCGTCCCCTCGTCGAAGACCACGAAGACGACACCGCCTCGCAGCTCGGGCGAGTGCAGCAACGGCACGACGTGCGCCCTGAGCCAGGCGTCGCCGGTCGCCACGGGGCAGTCGTGCATGTCGTCGCAGAGGTTCGGGATGAGGAGGGAGAAGTCCGGGAGTCGGTGCGCTGCGAGATCGCGGGCCAGTTGTGGGAACGGCACGACGCGGCCGCGGCGGGCGCGCGAGTTGACGACGTCCTCGAAGTAGAGGAACGGGTCGTGCTTCTTCACGTAGCGGCCCGACGAGCCGCCGGTGAAGCCTGGCGAGGGAAGATCCTCTGCATACGTCTTCCGTGTCCTGCCGGTGGCCGCGAGCGTGTCCGCGAGGCTGCGGGCCCGGACGATGCAATCGGTGCAGTCGCTCGTAATCCCTTGCGTCGAGCCGGAGACGAGGGCCAGGTAGTTAGGCAGGCTCGGATGGGCGACCGCCGTGTAGTTCGTCATCCTCGCGTACCGTCGGGCGAGCGCGTTGAAAGTCGGGGCGGCGGGGCTGCCGACGATCGAGTCCGCCTCGTGGTTCTCGAACACGACGAGGACGACGTGCGTGAAATCCGGCACCCGCACCGAAGGCGGAGCCGTCGCCGGCACGGTCGCGCCCGCTGAGCCTCCGCCGCAGCCGGAGGCGACGACCGCCAACGCCGTGCCGAGCAGGAGCCAGCGGGCTAGAGCCGGCTTTCGAGCCACTTCCTGCCGTAATGCGCCACGAGGAATCCGAGCAGCGCCACAGCGGCGACCACCACAACGGCATAGAGCCCATAGCGCGCGATCGCGTCAGCGGCGGCGCTTCCCGCGTAGTAAGCGAGGAGACCGACGGCGGTGGCCCAACAGATCCCTCCCGCCGCGTTCCAGAAGAGGAACTCTCCCCAGGGCATCCGGGCGATCCCTGCTGCCCAGGCGGCCGTGTAGCGGAGAAACGCGACGAAGCGACCGAAGAAGACGATCTTGCCGCCGTGCTTCGCCATGAGGCGCTCCGCCGCAGGCAAGAAGCGATCCGAGTAGCGACGAAGCGGCCCCCAGCGCTCGAACAGGCGGCGGCCGCCCCAGCGGCCGATCAACCAGTAGCCGAGGTTGTCGCCGACGATTGCGGCCGCGGCGGCCACGACGATCACCACGGCGATCGAGTAGTGGCCCTGGGAGGCGAGCACGCCGAAGGCGATCAGAGCCGTCTCGCCCGGCAACGGAATGCCGAAGGACTCGAGCATGACGACGATGAAGAGCACGGGCAGACCGTGACTCGTGAAGAAGTTCGTCAAGCTGCGTAGGCTACGCGGCAGTGAGGGTCGGGATTCCGCGCGAGACGACGCAGGGCGAGCGGCGGGTCGCGCTCGTCCCGGAGACCGTCGGCAAGCTCGCGGCGGGCGGCTTCGAGCTCGTGCTGGAGGAAGGCGCCGGCACTGCAGCGTCGTTTCCCGACGACGCGTACGCGGAAGCCGGCGCGTCCGTCGGCGATCCGTGGGACGCCGACGGCGTCGTCAAGGTGCGTAAGCCGTCGGCCGAGGAACGCGAGCGGCTCCGTTCGGGGCAGCTGCTGATCGGCTTCCTCGAGCCGCTCTCGGACCCCGACGGGATCGAGGCGCTCGCGGGGCGCGGCGTGACGGCGTTCGCGCTCGAGTCGGTGCCGCGGATCACGCGCGCCCAGGCGATGGACGCGCTCTCGTCGCAGGCGACCGTCGGCGGCTACAAGGCGGCGCTTCTCGCGGCGGACCAGCTGCCGCGCTTCTTCCCGATGCTGATGACGGCCGCGGGCACGGTCCCGCCTGCCAAGGTGCTCGTGATCGGAGCGGGAGTGGCAGGGCTGCAGGCGATCGCGACCGCGCGGCGGCTCGGCGCCGTCACGACCGGGTTCGACGTCCGCCCCGTCGTGCGCGAGCAGATCGAGAGCCTCGGCGCGAACTGGCTCGACCTAGGGATCACCGATGCCGAGGCCGAGGGCGGCTACGCGCGCGAGCTCACGCCTGAGGAGATGGAGGCACAGCAGCAAGCCCTCGAGGGACGGATCGCGGACTTCGACGCCGTGATCACGACCGCCGCCGTCCCCGGCCGGCCGGCGCCGAAGATCATCCCGGCCTCGGCCGTCGAGGCAATGCGGCCCGGGTCGGTGATCGTCGACCTCGCGGCCGAGACCGGCGGCAACTGCGAGCTGACGCAGCCGGGCGAGATCGTCGAGCGCTCCGGCGTCACGCTCGTCGGCCTGACCAACCTTCCGAGCACGATGCCCTACCACGCGTCGACGCTCTACTCGCGCAACGTCCAAGCGCTACTTCTGCACCTTGCGCCGGAGGGTGAGCTCGAGCTCGACTGGAGCGACGAGATCACGAGCGGCGCCTGCGTGGCCGGCAAGCAAGAGGTCGCGGCTTGAGCCACAACACGCTGCTCGTCTTCGAGGTCACGATTCTCGTCCTCGCGATCTTCCTCGGCTTCGAGGTGATCTCGAAGGTGCCGACGCTGCTGCACACGCCGCTGATGTCCGGCACGAACGCGATCCACGGCATCGTGATCGTCGGCGCGATGATCGTGCTCGGCGTCGACCACAAGGACACGTTCACCTGGGTGATCGGCTTTCTCGCGGTCGTGCTCGCCTCGGCGAACGTCGTCGGCGGCTTCGTCGTCACCGATCGGATGCTCGAGATGTTCAAGAAGCGCGAGCCGCCGAAGCGGGACGAGTAGCAGTGAGCACGAACCTCGCGAACCTGCTGTACCTGATCACGATCGTCACGTTCATCCTTGCGCTGCGCTACCTCTCCAGCCCGGCGCACGCGCGGCGGGGCAACCAGATCGGGGCGGCGGGGATGCTGCTCGCGGTCGTTGTCACCTGGATCCGGATCGGGACGACGAGCTGGTGGGCGATCGCGCTGGGAATGCTGATCGGCGGCGGCTTCGGCGCCGTCGCAGCCCGCAAGGTGCGCATGACGGCGATGCCGCAGATGGTGGCGCTGTTCAACGGCGTCGGCGGCGGCGCGGCGGCGTTGATCGCCCTCGCGGAGCTCCACCGCATCCTCCCCCCGCCGGGCACGCCGACGGACGACGTCTCGCTCGCAATCGTCCTCTCGGCGCTGATCGGCTCGATCTCGTTCGCCGGCTCGATGATCGCGTTCGCAAAGCTCCAGGAGTTGATCCAGGGGCGGCCGATCACCTATCCGGGCCAGCAGTTCGTCAACGGCGCCATCTTCCTCACGGCGCTCGGCCTCGGGCTCGCGCTCGTGGCAGGCGTACAGGACCAGTGGCTCCTCTGGGTGCTCGTCGGCCTTGCACTCGTATTCGGAGTCCTCTTCGTGCTCCCGATCGGCGGCGCCGACATGCCGGTGGTGATCTCACTCCTCAACGCGTTCACCGGGCTCGCGGTCGCCGCGAGCGGCTTCGAGCTCGAGAACAACGTCCTGATCGTGAGCGGCATGCTGGTCGGCGCCTCGGGGACGCTGCTGACGGTGATGATGGGCCGCGCGATGAACCGCTCGATCGCGAACGTGCTCTTCGGGGCGTTCGGCAAGATCCAGGAGAGCGGAGCGGCTGCCGCCGCGGACACCGACGGCGGCGCCGTCCGGAGCGCGAACGCGGAGGACGTAGCGGTCATGCTCGCGTACGCGCACAAGGTCGTGTTCGTGCCCGGGTACGGGCTGGCGGTCGCGCAGGCGCAGCACGACCTCCACCAGCTCGCCGACCAGCTCGAGGCGAAGGGCGTCGAGGTCTCGTACGCGATTCACCCCGTCGCCGGCCGCATGCCGGGCCACATGAACGTGCTCCTCGCCGAAGCCAACGTCCCGTACGACGAACTGCACGAGCTCGACGAAGCGAACGGGGAGTTTCCGCGCACCGACGTCGTGGTCGTGGTCGGCGCGAACGACGTCGTCAACCCCGATGCCCGCAACAACCAGGGCTCGCCGATCTACGGGATGCCGATCCTGAACGTCGACGACGCGCAGGCAGTCGTCGTCCTCAAGCGCTCGATGAACCCGGGCTTCGCCGGGATCGAGAACCCGCTGTTCTACAACCCGAAGACGGTGATGCTGTTCGGCGACGCGAAGGCGTCGGTCGACCAGCTCATCGCCGACGTCAAGAATCTCTGATGGCGATCACCGGCGCCCACGTCCTCCTCTTCAGTCCCGAGGCGGAGGCGCTGCGCGCGACCCTGCGTGACGTCCTTGGCTGGGACTTCGTCGAGGCGCACCCGGGCTGGCTGATCTTCGCGCTGCCACCGGCCGAGCTCGGCGTCCATCCTTCCGACGGGGAGACCAAGCACGAGCTCTGGCTGATCTGCGACGACCTCGACACGACGGTCGCGGAGTTGCGGTCGCACGGGATCGAGTTCATCGGCGATCCGGCCGAAGAAGGCTTCGGCGTCTGGATTCGGATGCGGCTGCCGGGCGGCGTCGAGGTTCCCCTGTACGAACCGAAGCACCCGCTCGCAATCGACGCCTAGGAGGCGCGACGGTAGACGCCGTCGTGCGCGACGGCGCGGCCCTCGAGCTCGAGCTCGACGAGCGCGGCTGCGACCTCCGCCGCGGGAAGGCCCGTCTGCCGGACGAGCTCGTCCGCGCTCGCCGGGAGCAGGTCGAGGAGCGGCGAGCTCTCCCCCGCCTCCGGCTCCAGCTCGATGCCGAACGAATGGAGGACGTCGGTCGCGCCTGTCAGCGGGGCGGCGCCGAGCTTGAGGAGCGCGTTTGTCCCGGCCGAGAGGGCAGACGTGATCTCGCCGGGAACGGCGAACACCTCACGACCCTCCTCGAGCGCGAGGTCGGCGGTGATCAACGCCCCGCTGCGTTCACGCGCCTCGACGACAACGGTGGCCGCGCACAGGCCGGCGACGATGCGGTTGCGCGCGGGGAACCGCCAGGGAGCGGGCTCGACCCCCGGCGCGTACTCCGAGACGATCAGGCCTGCGTCCGCGATCCTGCGCGCGAGCTCGGCGTGACCCGCGGGATAGTCGCGGTCGATGCCGCAGCCAAGGACTGCCACTGTGGTCCCGCCGGCCTCGAGCGCTCCCCGGTGCGCCTCCGAGTCGATCCCGCGCGCGAGGCCGCTCACGACGACAAGCCCCGCCGCCGCGAGCTCCCGCCCGAGGCTGCGGGCGACCGAGGCTCCATAGCCGGAGGAGGCACGCGCTCCCACGACCGCCGCGGCCGGCCGCGACAGCACCTCGGGGTCCGCGCTGCCCCGTAGGAAAAGGCCCGCCGGCGGGTCGTGGATCGCTCGGAGCAGCGGCGGGAACTCGCGGGCCGAGCGCGAGACGAAGCGGTAGCCGTCCGCTGCGAGCCGTTCGAGCCATCGTCCCTCGTCGAAGCGCCGCTCGAACGCGCGCCAGCGGCCCCCACGCGGCGGCCGTACGAGATGCGTTCCCGTCTCCGAGGCGAAGACCGCGAGCGCGAGCTCAGACATTCGCGAGCTCGTCCGGCGAGCGGTAGGACAGAGCCTCGGCCACGTGCTCCGGCAGAACCGCCTCCGCCTCGGCGAGCGCCGCGATCGTCCGTGCGACGCGTCCCACACGGGCGTAGCCACGTCCGGAGAGATGAAGGCGATCCGCAGCTCGCCGGAGAAGCGCGTCGGCCTCAGCGTCACGGCGCGGCGGCCTAATCGCAAGCCGCTCTCGCGCGGCGGCCACACGCGTACCGACAGCCGCGGAACCTTCGCCCGGCGCCGCCGCCAGCTCCTCGCCGCGGACGCGCGGCATCGCCAGAACGAGGTCGAAGCGGTCGAGAAGCGCGCGAGAGAGCTTGTCCCTGTAGCGCGCGAGCCGCTGCGCAGAGCAGGTGCATTGGGCGGAGGGATCGCCGCGTCCGCCGCAGGCGCACAGGTTCATCGTCGCAACAAGCTGGAACCGAGCCGGGAACACGACCCTGCCCGCGGCCCGTGCGACGGAGACGAAGCCGTCCTCGAGCGGCTGCCGCAGCGCCTCGAGCGCGGGCCGCTGAAACTCCGCGAGCTCGTCGAGGAGGAGCACGCCACGGTGCGCGAGGCTCGCCTCGCCCGGCCGTAGATGCGGACCGCCGCCGACGATCGCGGCGGTCGAGGCGCTGTGGTGGGGCGCGCGGAAGGGCGCCACCGAGACGAGTGGGTGCTGTCCGTCCACGAGCCCCGCGACCGAGTGGATCCGCGTCACCTCGAGCGCGGCCTCCGACTCGAGCGGCGGCAGGATCCCGGGAAGCCTGCGCGCAAGCATCGTCTTTCCCGTCCCCGGCGGCCCGCCAAGCAGGACGTTGTGCCCACCGGCGGCCGCGAGCTCGAGCGCGCGGCGAGCGCGCTCTTGCCCCCGGACGTCGGCGAGGTCGGGCACCGCGGCCGCGCCGTTGCCGTTCGGCGTGAGCGGCGGCTCGGGCTCGAGCTCGAGCTCGCCGCGCAGGTAGGCCGCCGCCTCCGCCAGATGGTGGATCGGGATCGCGTCGATGCCGGCAAGTGCCGCCTCCGTCGCGGCATCCCCGGGGCAGAGGAGGCGTTCGACTCCGAGCCGGCGCGCACCCTCGGCGACCGCGAGGACGCCCCCGACCCGGCGCAGGCGCCCGTCGAGCGCCAGTTCGCCGACGGCCGCAGTGCGCTCGAGCGCTGCCCGCGGGATCTGGTGCGACGCGGCGAGCACGGCGAGCGCGATCGGCAGGTCGAAGCCGGAGCCCTCCTTGCGCAGCTCGGCGGGCGCCAGATTGACCGTGATCCGCCCATCCGGGAAGGTCAGCTCGGCGGCGGCGATCCCGCTTCTGACTCGCTCACGCGCCTCCTGGCAGGCGCGGTCGGCGAGACCGACGATCGTGAAGCCGGGCAGGCCGTCGCGAACGTGGGCCTCGACGTCGACGCGTCGCGGCTCGAGACCGACAAGAGCGTGCGTGACCGCGCGTGCGAGCACGCATCGAGGCTAGGAACGAAGTCGTGTCGGAGCTGTGCCGGAAAGGTCGAAGATCGCCGACTTCGATCCCTGCATCTCGTACGATCGGCGACGAGGATGCCAGTGGCGACGCCTGATCCGATCGCCGAGATCATCGGGGACTATCGAGCCTTCGCGGCGCTGCAGCGCGACCGCCTGGTCGCTCGCGGCATCGACATCGCGCCCTACCCACTCAGCCACCTCGCCGTCCGTGTCGCCGACTGGGACCTGTACGTCCACCAGCGGACGCTGCTCGAACGCCATGCGCAGGCGAACCTCGAGGATGTCTGGAACGGGCGGCCGATCTCAAAGATCGTGCTCGCCGAGCCGCTCGAGGTTCTCGACGGAGCTCTGGTCTCGCGCATCGAGCTCATCCCGCCGGTTCACCAGCGCGTCTACCGGATGGGCCTCGAGCACCTCGGCGTCGTCGTGGGTGACGAGTTCGACGACTTCTCGCGCGTGCATCGAGCAGTGCTGACGGGCCAGCAGTTCCAGAGTCTCGGGGTCGAGCCGGTCTACATCCTCTTCGAGGACTTCACCCACGTGAAGTTCTACCGGCGGTCCTTCTTCGACGTCGTCGAGGACGAGGGAGCGCGCTTCGACGGCTTCAGCCACGTCGACGACTGGGTGCCGCAACGGCTTGTCACCGCCAGCGGCCCGAACCCGCTACCGCGGTGACCAGTCGCTCGTGTGGCCAGCGTTCCGGAATGACGCCTGAGCAAATTCGCGCGTCCTTAGTACGATCAACGGGTGGGCGACGATTCGCCAGACCGCCCCAGGAAGCAGATTTGGATCGGCTCGATCGTGATCCGGTGCCGGCGTTTCGACGAGATGCTCGCGTTCTGGCTGGCGGCCCTCGGCTACGTCGTGCAAGCGCCGCCGAAAGACGGTTGGGTCATACTCACCGACCCAACCGGAAGAGGCCCAAACATCTCTCTCGACCGGGTCGAGCAACCTCCACCACTCGGTGAAACCAGCAGGGTGCATCTCGACTTCTACACCGACGACGGGGAAGGAGAGGTCGAGCGGCTGCTCGCGCTTGGCGCGACACGGTACGAACGCGAGACCCGCCCAACGGACGACTTCGTCGTCCTCGTAGACCCTGACGGCAATCGATTCTGCGTCGTTGACTAGCTTGCGCCGCCGGTCTCCGGGTCGCAGGTCGCTCGGCTGGGCCAGTGTTCCGGAATGACCCCGGATTCACGGCTCGGACGATAGGGTAGTGAGCTGGGCCAGTGTTCTGGAATGACCCCTGAGGAAGGTTGCCGTTTCCGGGTCAGGGAGCGAGTTGTACGAGTTGAGTGTCTGCCAGCTAGCGGGGTTCGACTACTTCGAGAACAGATCGAGCTGGTGACTGGCCGCTACGCACGATCACTCGGCGGGGGTCGATTCGTGGGAGGGCGACCGGAGGGCGAGGTGAAAGGTCGAGCCGGTGCCTGGGGTGCTCTCGAGTTGGATGTTGGTCCCGTGGGCTTCGGCAATGACCTTTGAGATCGCCAGGCCGAGGCCGCTGCCGGGAATTGCTTCTTCGATCGCGTTCGTGCCCCGCGAGAAGCGACTGAAGAGGTCTGGTTGCTCGGCGGCAGGAATGCCGTGGCCGGTGTCCGTCACTTCGAGGATGGCGGTGCGGCCTTCGCTTCGTGCCGCGAGTCGCACGGTGCCGCCGTGCGGCGTGAACTTGACCGCATTCGTGACGAGGTTGTCGACGATCCGAAGGAGTTGAAGCCGATCGGCGAGCGCACGCTGAGGCGGGTCCGCTTCGACGATCAGGGCGATGTTCTTTGCGGAAGCTGCCGGGCGGGCCGTTTCCGCAGCTTCCTGCAGGATCCCGCCCAGATCAACCGATCGCAAGTCGAGCTCGAGTGGCTGCGAGTCTGCTCGCGCCAGAAAGAGGAGCTGGTCGACGAGGACGGTTAGCCGATTGGCGTTTCGCTGAACGATCCTCAGGTGGCCCTCGCGGGTCGGCGAAAGCGGGCCTTCGGCAGGGTCGAGGGACATCTCGAGATAGCCGCTTAGCGACGTCAGCGGCGTCCGTAGCTCGTGCGATGCCGTCGCGACGAACTCGTCCTTGAGGCGGTCGAGTTCAAGCAGGCGCTCGTTCTGGTCTGCCAGCTGGGCGGTGCGCCGGCGCGTCTCGTCGACAAGGCGCTGGACCATCAAACCGGTGATCGCGGCGACGGTGGTGAGGACAAGGGCGCCTCGCCAGCCGGACTCCGGATATTGCGGTGCGCCGATCAGCTTGAGCGGCATCGTCTGCGCGAGGGCCATCGTCGTGAGGATCGCGGCAAGCTCCAGTCGCCCGGCGGTGACCGCGAGCCAGAGGACGGGGAGCAGGAAAAGACCTCCGAAGCCTGACGTGGATCCGCCCGCAGCCTCGCGGAGAAGCGCGGCGAGCACGATGTAGCCGACAGGGATCCCGATGGTGGCCAGTCGTGGGACGAGCGGCCAACAGAGGGCCAGCACGAGCAGGGCGGCAGCGAACGTCGCCGCGCCCGCAACTTCGCGGTAGTCGAGTTGGCCGGTCGGCAGGAAGAGGAGCGCGAACGCTGTGGCAACTGCGATCAGCGTGAACGGAAGCGCGTGCTCAGGCGGTTCGTTTCTCGCTCGCACGTCGCCGGGCACCCGCTCGAAGCGGGCTGCGAAGTCAGCGGTCAATGCGCTCAACTTGCCCCCCGCGGGGTGCCAGAAGCGCAGGAGTCCAGGGTCCTCCGGTGGAATGAGATGCGATGGGTTCTTCCCACGTCCTCGTTATCGACGATGACGACGACATTCGTGAGCTTCTGCGTGAGCTGCTCGAAAGAGCGGGACACCAGGTCTCAGTCGCACCGGACGGCCACGCTGGCTTGCGCGAGCTCTACGCAGGCTCGGTCGACCTCGTGATCCTCGACGTCGCGATGCCGGGTCTCGACGGCTGGGCGACGCTGGAGCGGATCCGGGAAGTGACGGACACTCCGGTGCTGATGCTGACTGCGCGGGACGCCGAGCTGGAACGCGTGCGCGGGCTCCAGGGTGGAGCAGACGACTACGTGGTCAAGCCGTTCGGACGACAGGAGTTGGTCGCGCGCGTCGACGTGCTCCTGCGGCGTGAACGTAGTCGCAGCGAGCAGGACACCTATGCCGACGCGCGGCTCACCATCTCCTTCGCGCAGCGCGCCGTTCGCTACGACGAGCGAGAAGTCGTCCTCACGCCTCTCGAGTACAGGCTCCTATCCGCCTTCGTGCGCCACCCGAACCACGTGCTCAGCCACGACCAGCTCCGCGAACTCGTCTGGGGCGACACCCTCGCCACCTCCCGCGACGAGGTCAAGCTCTACGTCGGCTACCTGCGCCGCAAGCTCGCCCCGGACCCACCCCGGTCTACACCGATCGAGACCGTCCGCGGCTTCGGCTACCGCTACCGACCGCCCAGATAGCCCTTTCGGGCCACCACCCGCTTCCGGCCCCAAACATCCCGATTTCCTACCCAAGATGCCGATCATGGGAGCTGCCAGAACCCGCGAGAGAGGATCCCGGCGCTCAGAACTAGCCAGTGGCGTCCGGAGGCACCCAGACCGTCGAGGGCGCGGGAAACCGCGCCCTTCACGTGCCACCGATCTGTAATCGACGATCGTTAGGGGCGCCCACCTCAAGTAGCACTGCGCTCCCCGGGGCCAGTGTTCTGGAATGACCCCTGACGCGATGCGCTCGGATCGCGTTCCATTCGTTGAGGCCAGAAAAGAGGGCGCGGTTGCCCGCGCCCTCGGAGGGAGGCTGAGAGTTCAGCCGACTTACGGACAGGTACCGAGCACAGGACCGCTCAGGTCCGGGGCTCCAAGGGAGCCGGCACTGCCGGCAGGCCCGATGTAGCGGGCGTGCCACGAGCCCACCTGGCTCTCGAGGCAGTAGTCGTCGCCGGCGGTGCCGACCTTGACCACCGTGAGCTTGCTGCCGGCGTCGATCGCCGTGATCGCGGCGAGGTTCATGCCCGCGTAGTTCGAGGTGGCGCTGCTCTCCATAAACGCCTCGGCGGAGGGAATCTCCGTGCGGACGTTGGCCTGCGCCGCCCGCTGCTGCGCCTTGTCGCGGAAGCCGAGGTACGACGGAACCGCGATCGCGAGCAGAACGCCGATAATGATCAGGACGACGAGAAGCTCGATCAGAGTGAAGCCCTCGTCCCGAGCCAAACGCTGTCGGAAACTCAACATTCCCGTTCCTTTCCTGTGATGTCGATTTCGGATTTCCCCCTGCTTCTTGGCAAGCTGCATCGACACCCCAGGTAGGAAATCGGGATGATTTCGACAGGAAGGTGGGGACGACTCTTGGCGGCGCGAGCGCTCCCGCCTGACCTCGTCGGAACGCCGCGAAGCGACCGGACGGCGGCGCTACGTAGCCCGGGCGACCAGAACGTCTTCGAAGTACTCGCCCGCCCGCCGGCCGGTGCGGCGGTTGACGTGGCGGCGGAGCCGTTCCTCGAGCTGAAGACCGGCTCGCGCGAGGATCTCCGGATACAGGTCGCGGCGGTCG
>Ga0207693_10002481_pt1 | contig 16039 bp, 16 predicted proteins | sample LARL81metaG_FD_184347 | JGI IMG/M metagenome (GOLD analysis project Ga0207693, IMG submission 184347) | Corn, switchgrass and miscanthus rhizosphere microbial communities from Kellogg Biological Station, Michigan, USA - LAR L8-1 metaG... | ecosystem: Host-associated > Plants > Roots >...
ATCCGTACTCAGCATCCTGGTAGGCAGCGAACTTACGTTCGAATTCGGCCTCGAGCGGCCCGTCGAATCCCCACGTTCCGCTCTGCACTACCTGGCCAAGCAGCTCCATCTCCCGGCCGGCCGGCCTCGGCCACGGAGCCGTCGCGACGGCGGGCCGGGGCGGGCCACCCAGTACCACCGGCAGCGTGCCGGAGTCAGCCGGTGCCTGATCGGTCGATGTCATGGTGGTTACCTCCCCTGCAGCGGCTGGCGCTGCGTCAGCGAGGCGCGATTTCGCGGCCGGTCGCGGCTGCGACCTGCGATCTAGACTGTAGCCATGCCGGTCCTTGCTCGCGGACGGTGCGCTGTACTGCTCGGACTTGACGTCGGCTGGGGCGCAGGCAACGTCGGGCCGGTCGCGCTCTCGCCCTCGTCCAGACCGGACCGAACGTCATGCCGATCGTGGTCATACCGCTGGTCGGAATCGTGCTGGGCAGCGGGTACGCGCCGTGGGCCTTTGTGGTGCTGGCCGCGTTCGTGGCCGTCGTCGGCCTGGTCAGCCTGCATCAGCCGCCGGCCGGGGAGCCAGCCCCGCACCCTGCCGAGGTGGCGTGAAGCGGACCGCTTGGCTGCGGGGCGACGTTCGCGTGATTGCGGTGGCAGGAGATACTTGCCGCAGGCAGCGCGGGCCGGGTACGCCGGCCAGAGGGGAGCAGCTGTTGTCGGGAAGCCACCGGCCGGTGGCCGGGCCACCAGCCGCGAAGACGGCGACGGATGGCATGGTGTGGATACCCGGCGGGACCTTCCTGATGGGCTCGGATCACCACTATCCCGAGGAAGCCCCGGCCCACCCGGTCACCGTCGGCGGATTCTGGATCGATCCCTGCCCGGTCACCAACCGGGAATTCGGCCGGTTCGTGCACAAGACGCGGCATGTCACCGTGGCCGAGCAGGCGCCCGACCCGGCGGACTATCCCGCTGCCAAGCCGGAGCTGCTCGTCCCGTTCTCGGCCGTGTTCGTGGCGCCGCGGCACCGGGTGAGCCTGGCCGACCCGCACAACTGGTGGACGCCGATCCGGGGCGCGGACTGGCGGCATCCACAGGGCCCCGGTAGCTCGATCCGCAACAAGCCGGACCATCCCGTGGTGCATCTCGCCTGGGCGGACGTCACCGCGTACGCGAACTGGGCCGGCAAGACCATCCCCACCGAGGCCGAGTGGGAGCTGGCCGCCCGCGGCGGGCTGGACGGCGCCGAGTTCGCCTGGGGAGACGAATTCAATCCCGGCGGCGAGTGGATGGCCAACACCTGGCAGGGCGAGTTCCCCGTGCGGAACACCAGCGACGACGGGTACGAGGGAACCTCGCCGGTCGGCGCGTTTCCCGCCAACGGGTACGGCCTGTACGACATGACCGGCAACGTCTGGGAATGGACGACGGACTGGTACGCCGGCCACCTGCACGCCGCACCCGCCTGCTGCACCGCGCCCGGCCGTGCGGACGGCCGTGCGGACAGCGCCGATCCGCGGGACCCGGCCCGGATCCCTCGCAAGGTCATGAAGGGCGGCTCGCACCTGTGCGCCCCGAACTACTGCCGCCGCTACCGCCCTGCGGCCCGGATGGCTCAGCCGATCGACACCTCGACCAGCCATCTCGGATTCCGCCTCGTGCTCCGGTGACGCCTGACCTTAACTCGTCGTCACCGCCGGTATCAGGGAGCGGCCTGACTCGCTCTGTCTGGATGTCAGGCTCACAGTGAGTCACGTCTCGGTTAGGGGAATCATGAACCAAGCCACGCGTTTTGTCTTCCAGCCGCTGGACAACGACGAGGGATCGCCGTCGGCATTGGCCGTCTCAGCGGGGCTGGGACCGCTCGCTGGTCTCGCCGGAACCTGGAGCGGCCAGGGCTTCAATACCATCTGGCGCCCGCACAGGGACACGTCGGACCATTTCCTCGAGCTGAACGTGACCAACGACCAGATCGACCTGCAGGTCATTAACGGGCAGATCCCGAACCGCGGCCTGCTCACGCCCCAGATCTTCATGCACGGACTGACGTACCTGCAGCAGATCTCCGACGCCAACGTGTCGGTCAACGGCGTCCCCGCCGGGCTGCACATCGAGCCGGGCGTGTGGATCAACGTCCCGCCCACCACCGACCCGCAAGAGTCGGCCACGATTGCCCGGCTGGCCTCCATCCCGCACGGCACGACGATCACGACCCAGGGGACCGCCGTGACCGCGCCTGGCGGGCCGTCGATCCCGGCCGTCAGCCTCACCCCGTTCAACGAAGGTCATCCGAACCAGCCGATCGACTTCCCCGAGCAGCACCTGAACCAGAGCACGCCGTTCCGGACGTCCGGCGCGGGACTGACCGGCATCACCCAGGCCATGCTCGACAACCCCAACAGCGTGCTGACTAAGAATCCGCCGAATGTCACCACGACGACCAGGCTGCACGTGTCGACCACCCCGGGCGTCCCCGACGTGGGCGGCGGCACGTCGAACACGGCCTTCCTGGTCGGCACCAAGGACGGCCCGAACGCCGACCCCGCACACGTCGCGGCGACGTTCTGGCTGCAGACGCTGGCCGGCCAGACCGAGCCCACGCGGCTGCAGTACTCCCAGACGGTGCTGCTGAACTTCAACGGCATTAGCTGGCCGCACGTCACGGTGGCCACGCTGACCAAAGCCTGAGACCACCGGATCCCCGAACGGACCGGTACTGGCCGGCGACGGTTTGCTGCGCTGGCCCGAGATGATGCTTCCGAACCATGCGCCGCTCACCGTCGCGGAGTGATCTGGGCCGTGAGTCCGAAACAGGCCATCACTAGCCCGTAAACCGCATCCCCGGGCCGGCACATCTCTGGGCAGCGGACCCGCGCGCTCTTTCCCGTGTCGCATGCCGATGGCAGGCGGTGGCATCGTTGTGCCATGGCCAGTGACCCGCCTGTATCGGTGCCGAACCCGGTGCAGCGGCGGGACGCCGAGGTGCTGATCGGGATTCTGGCGGTCCTCGACGGCGTGATCTGGGGCGGCAGCCTCGACGAGTGGACCACGGGCAAGGTCGCCGAGCGCTTGGTGCGCAACGGCATGCTTGCTGCCGATCACGACCGGCATGACGTGCATCAGGCACTCGACGACCTGAATCAGCGGCTCCGTTACGCCGTGGGGGAGTACGACAGTGCACCGTCATCTGTCCCCCTTCCGTCAGACGGCGATGCGGGAGCCGTGACCCCGGCCGAACGCGAGGCCCGCTGGACGCTGTTTGTGAGGTTCGCTATCGAGGCGGCCAGTGAAGCCGAGGCCCGCGTTGTCGTACGGGAGGCGCTGGCTGGGCTGGATGGGTACCTGCCACTGCGCGGCGACCCGGTAGTCCGTCCTCGGTGGCGCCGCAATCCGGACGAGATGTGGGTGGCGGAGCTTGCGCCTGACCTGACCCATCTTCAGGTAATCACCCCCGACGACGCCCAGACGCGCTGCCGTTTCGTGCAGGGCTATTTCCCTATGGGCGTGAACTGGATCCTGCCGAGGAACACCGAGCGCGAGACCCGGGCAGAATGGCCGCCAGACGTCTGGCAACGACAGCCGGACCGAGATGATGTACTGCTGCACCCGGCGATACGCGCGGTCATGATCTATTGCGCGGCAAACCGATCCTGACCGACTCCCGCCAGGCGCGCGTGCCGGAACATCCGCTGGTCGATCAGCCCGGAGCCAGCCTTGATCTGATCTCGGTCTGGTCCGGCAACCAGGGGGACGTCGCCGGCCCATCGCGCGCTCGCTAGGTTTGCCCCGGAACGTGGCCGCGTAGCCTGGGCGCAGGGTGGCTCACCCCGGCCTGGGGGCGAATCCCGGCCGGCGCCCCCGGTACGGCGGGGAGGGGGACTAGGGTCTTCGCCTCGGTGCCGCGGATCAGGACACCGGCCAGGATGACTTGCGGCGTCGGGAAGGAAGGCACGTTATGGATCTGGGTCTGGCGGGACGCAGTGCCGTCGTCACCGGCGGGAGCAAGGGGATCGGCCTGGCTATAGTCCGCGGGCTGGCGGCGGCTGGTGCGCAGGTCACCGTCGGCGCCAGGACATCCTCCGCCGAGCTCGCCGAGCTGGCGCGAACCGGCCAGGTGCAGGTCGTACAGGCAGATCTGGCTGACCCGGCAGGCCCGGCCGCCCTGATCGAGCAGGCCGGAGACCGGATCGATGTCCTGGTCAACAACGTTGGCGGCGCCCCCGCCCGGACCGGGGGGTTCCTGTCCATCACCGACGCTGACTGGCGCGCCACGATCGAACTGGACCTGATGGCGGCGATCCGCGCCACCCGTGCCGCGCTGCCGGGCATGCTCGCCGCGGGCACCGGCGTGATCGTCACCACCTGCTCAGTGAACGCCCGGCTGCCCGATCCGGCCGTGATGGACTACAGCGTCGCCAAAGCGGGCCTGGCCAGCTTCTGCAAGGCCCTGTCCAAGGAAGTCGGCCCCAGGGGCATCCGGGTCAACACCGTCAGCCCGGGTCCGGTGGCCACCGACTTGTGGCTTGGCCAGGGCGGAGTGGCCCAGACCGTGAGCGCGGCGACCGGCGCTGCGCCGCAGCAGGTGGCCAGCCAGGCCGCCAGCCAGATGGTGACGGGCCGCTTCACCAACCCCGGTGAAGTAGCCGACCTGGTGCTCTTCCTGGCCAGCGACCGTGCCTCGAACATCACAGGCGCCGACTTCGTCATCGATGGCGGCCTGATCCAGACCCTGTAGCCCGGACCGTGGTCGCCGCCCCGGGCACGGCGGCCGGGGCTGGTACCGCAACGGCATTTAAGCCGGCGCGCGGATCTTCGCCTTCGCGGTGGTGACGGCGGAGGGACCGCCGTTGCGGCTCATCGTCGTTCCGGTGAACACCTCGGTCGTGGACGTGCCCCCGGAGCTGGTTTCCGTCAGCTTCACGGTGTAGGTGCCCGGGGCCGTGTAGACGTGGGTGGTGACCGGCGTGCTGGTGGTGGCCGTGGTGCCGTCCCCGAAGTTCCAGGCGAAGCCGGCGATGGTGCCGTACCGCACCGTGGACGCCGATGCATCAAAATGGGTCCGGTGGCCGGCCGGGGCCGGGGTCACTTTCACCTTCGCGACCGGTGCCTGGTCGGGCGTCACCGCCGGGCCCCGGGGAACGCCTCTGACGCCGACCGTGCGGACGACTGCCCCCGTGGCTGTGTCGATCACGCCTACCGAGCGGTCATTGAGCGTGACGTAGCCGAACTTCCCGTCCGGCGTGAAGAAGAGCCCAGGAAAATCACCTGCGTAATGCGGAAGTCTGATGTGGCTGGTGACCTTGTCGGTTGCCGTGTCGATCACCGAGATCGATGACCGAAGCCGGAAGTTAGGGCTCGTGATCGCGTACAACTTCGTGCCGTCCGGGCTCATCGCCAGGTCATCCGGGCTCGACTCCGGGCCGTTGACCGTGATCGTGTGAACGACCTTGTCGGTGGCCGTGCTGATCACGAACACCTGACAGCAGGCATTGGCCACGTAGAGGAACTTCCCGTCCGGGCTCATGGCCGAGGCGATCAGGCTGTATCGAGTGTTCGTCTTCACGACCGCGGTCACCCTGCCGGCCGCCGTGTCGATCACCCGGACGTCGGTCGTCATCGGGCCGGTGACGTACGCCTTGGCACCGTTGGGGGTGATGTCGACGTACTCGGGTTCGGGGCCGGCGTCGTGAATGGTGCCGGTCAGCTTGTTGGTCCTGGTCTTGATCACCGAGACGTCGCTGCTGCAATCGTTGGCAACATAGGCCTTCCGGCCGTTCGGGGCGATAGCGACGCCAACCGGGAAGCAGCCGACGTTGATCGTGGCCACGACACGGTTGGTGGCCAGGTCTATGACCGATACGTCGCTGGAGAACATGTTGACCACGTAGGCCTCGGTGGCGTCGGGCGTGATCGCTACGCTAGCGGGGTTGTCACCGGCCGTTATGGTCCTGGTGACGGCGTTGGTCGCCGTGTCGATGACCGGCACGACCCCGGGGCCGTGACCAGCGGTGTCACTCGGCACGTATACGTGCCAGGCCCTGGTCGCGGCGACGGGTGCTGCCGCGCCAGTTGACCTCGCCGAGATACCGGCCGGGGCCGCGTGCCCCACCACGGACCCCTGAGCGGGCACCGCCGGAACCCACCCGCACAACGACCCGCATACCAGCACAGCTAGGCCGGCCAGACCGTGCGCCGCACACCGCCGGCTCCCTTTTAAGGACCCGTACCAATGCCGCACATCATGGATCCTAATCGCCCGGCCGACGGCCGGGCAGAACAAGAAATCAGCGCCCGACTCTTTCCGGCCCGCAGCACCCCGGCGTTTCGCAGCTCAGTAGCATTCAGGTTTTGATGAGTTCTGAGGTGGCAGGCCTTGATCGCCGCACGTCATGAACGGCTCGCGGCCGGGGCGGCGTCTACTTCGATCGGCGGCCCGGCGATGTGGCCGGGATGACCGGCCCAGATGGCGGCGAGCTGCTCGGGGTCCGGGGGCCCCTGCAGCTGCCTGAAGTAGGCGGACTGCTCGGCGAAGTATTCCTCCATGCCGCCGGGCACAACCGCCCCGACGAAGTGCACCGGGCTGTCGGAGGCATTGGCGAAGGCGTGCGGGAACTGGCGGGGCAGCCAGGCGAAGCAGCCCGGGCCCAGGTCGTGCCGCTCCTCACCCACTTGGACCAGCAGGTGGCCGTCGATGACGTAAACAGACTCGTCGGCCTCGTAGTGGACATGCAGCGGCGGCCCCTGGGTCCGTGCGGGCATCATCTCGTCACAGAAGGTAAACAGGCCGCCGGTGTCAGCCGCTCCGGCCTTAATCGTCGGGACGGTGCCCATATGGCTGCGGGCCTGGCCCGCCGTCAGCACGTAAGGTGCTGCTCGCTCGTTCACGGAACCTCCTCAGACCATCCTTGACAGGTGTCAATCACGACCGTAGGCACTATGCTTGACACGTGTCAAGCACGCGGAACCGGATCCTCGACACCGCACGGGAGATCACCGATAAGCAGGGCGCCGCGCCCACCATGTCGGCGCTGGCCCGCGCGGTGGGCATCTCCCGGCAGGCGCTGTACCTGCACTTCCCCGACCGCGCCCAGCTGCTGCTCGCCCTGGTCGCGCACGTCGATGACCAGGAGCAGCTCCAGGCGGGCAGAGCCTCGGTGCAGCAGGCTGTCGACGCCAGCGAGGCGATCCGGGCCTTCGCCGGCATGCAGGCCTGGCGCAACCCCAAGATCGCCGCTGCGGCCCGGGCCCTGGACGGCACCCGGCATGCCGACCGGGCTGCGGCAGCCGCCTGGGCCGACCGGACCGGCAACCGCATGCGCGGCGCCATCTGCATCACCGAGCGCCTGCACGGCGAAGGACGCCTCCACCCCACCTGGAACACCACCGAGGCGGCCACCCTGCTGTGGGAACTGACCTCCTTCCACGTCTGGGATGACCTGGTCAACGACGCCCGGATCGCACCCGACCGCTACGTCGAGATCATCACCGCCGCCGCGCTAAACGCACTCGGTGCCCCCGTCGCGCCGCCGACCAGCCAGGAGGATGCGCAGAGCGTCCAGGATTAGCCGAGACGCGGTGGGCCAAGCGGCACTTACGTCAGGTCAGCGGCAGGGTCGATGAGCCAGTGGTTGCTCCGCAGAACGCGGCCGGCGAAGGTCACGTCCTGTTCACCGGCGAACCGGAAGCCAAGGGAGCGGCAGATGCCATTCGACGGGGCGTTGGTTGTCGCCGGGAACGCGTGCACGAGCCCCCACCGGCCATCGTCTCGGGCCATCTCGAGCAGCGTCCGCACCGCACGCTTCGCAAGTCCGCGTCCTTGGAACTCTGGCAGCACCATCCAGCCGATCTCGGTGATCGGCTCGCCGCTGTCCTGGACGTGGGACCACAACACGACCGATCCCGCCACGACGTCGGCCGAGGCCTCGTCCGGGACGATAATCTTGATCCATTCGGTGCCCGCCTCGGCCGCCCGGGCATCTCGGGCGACCTTGTCCTCGATGCCCTCACGCGGGAGCGGGCCCCCTAGTTCGGCCGTCATGACCGGGTCGCACCGCATCCGCACATAGGCGCCGGCATCACTCAGCTCAACGTCCCGCAGCCGCACGACCGCTCCTCCCTGGCCGGGCACCTGCTCCGGCCCCGTGGTCACCTCGGACGTCTTCCATCATCTACGGGCACACCGACAAATCGGCTACCTGCGGGCTGGCCTGAACTGACACGATGACCGCGGGACCGGCGGCGGCCCCGCGCAGGCCGAGAGAGTCTTCGCCCCGCCCGGCATCGCTGCTCAATTCAGTTCGACGGGCTCGCGTGTTAGGCCCTTACCACCTTGAAGGCCCAGTCGTTGAGCCTTTCGGGAGTGGCGAGAACGGTCCCGTTTTGGTCGGTCATGGTGACGGCGTCGCCCGAGGTGAGCGTCTGCGGGCCGCTGGTGGTGTAGGCGCTGATTTCATCGAAATAGATGACCCCCGAACTGGGCCAGCGCGGGGAGAGGCAGCTGCTGGAAGTCACCCGCGCGCGCGACACCGGCGAGGATGAACGTGGCAGGGGGAGTCCGGTGGTGACCGGGAAGCTCATTGTCTGGCCCCTGGTCTCGTTGACGAAGAAGTAGGCGCCTGCGCCGGGCGGCTGCGCGTTGAGGCACAGGGAACCGCTGATCACATCGCCGGGGCTGATGGGCAGGTTGACGTTCCCGTCAAATTCTGCCCAGAGCTGGCTGGTGACCGTGTTCGCTGAGTCGACCGTCATCTCGACGTGGGCGTCGAGCCCGCCTTGAATCGAGCCGAGAGTGACGAAGGTACGGAACAGGTTGGGGTCGGGGCCGAACGGCGGGTTAGGGGTGAACCGCAGGTCGGGTACCGTCCAGGTGACGAAGAGAGCCGTGAACGGCGCCGAGAAGCTATCCAGCTCGTAGCCGCAAGAGTGATCCTGATACAGCATCCGCCAGCGGCGGGACGGCGTGCAGGATCCGACGGGCGTCGGCCCCGCCAGCGCCAGGACCGCAGTTACTGGGTGTGGCCGTTGCCGCCGGTCGGTCCACTGACTTTCGTATGCGAGTGGGCGGCCTTCGACATTCCCGAGACGCGGGCCGACACCGATGCGCAGCTGATCGTGGACGCTGCTAAGCGCAGCGTCCAGATATAGCCAGCCGACCACGGCTGATGCTGCACAATTCAACGCCTGGAGGCGGTTTGGGTGGACGACGGGCGGCAAGTGATCGCCGAGGGCACCTACGGCGCCGGGCTGTCGTGGCTGATCTGGGCACAATGGCAATCGTCCGGCGATGCGCGGCTGGGGGCGGATGAGCTGCTGAGCATGATCCGCGTTATCTCCGCGGACGGCCGGGTGCTGCATGAGGGCGGGGGCGGCGGTCCGGCACTGTACCCCGGCCAGCTGATGCATGTCAGTACCGGCGGCAGTGAAGAAGGTCCATACTGCCTGCTCGCCCGCGTGCATCCAGACATCGGCCGCGTCGAGCTGGTGACGGCGGCGGGGGAAATCATGCATGTGCCGCTCTACGATTCCGCCCGCTTTCCGGATGTCCGCTTTGCCGCCCTGCTGGTCCCCCGTGAGCTGAACCTGGGCTTTGTCGCCGGGTTCAGTCACGGCGGCGAGGAGCTAGAGCGATTTGATCTGACCTTCCATCAGAGGTTCTGGCACCAAAATCATCCCCGCGGTGACTACTTCTCTCCATCTTCCCCGTAGGCGCCGAATCCCAGTGGAGCGGTCGCCAGGTCAAGGGTCGCGAAGCGAGCGGGCCGGCGGGCCGCTCGCCGGATCCCCTCGCCTGGTGTAGGCCGGGCGGTCGAGGATCTGCAAGAGCGTGCTGCGCAGCTGGCCGACTGCGGGCTCGCCGAGGCGGCTGGTGATCTCGGCCTCGAGATCGGCGAGCGCGGATAGGGCGAGATTCACTGTTGCCCAGCCCTGGTCGGTGAATTCGATGATCTTGGCGCGCCGGTCGGCCGGGTCGGTGGTGCGCTGGAGGTATCCGCGGCGCTCGATCTCGGTGACGAGTTCGGCCATCGCCTGCTTGGTCATGCCGGCGCGCGCGGCCAGGTCGGTCAGCCGGATCCCGGAGGGGGGGATGTGCGGCATCACGTTGTTCCATGAATCGCGGTGGTCGGTGACGCCCACCTCGATCAGCTTGTCGTTGAGGTCGGTAGCCATCTGCCGTGTGGCCAGGCCGAGCAGTCGCAGCAGCGGGGCGTGCTGTTCGGGATGAGGCACGCGTCCCATTGTAGTCAGGCCCCTTGACTAATGACGGCGCGACATGCCAGATTAGTCAGGAAGCATGACCAATGTGCCGCCGCCGTCCTGAGCCGGACGCCTGGGTCGGGCAGCACCAGTATTTGAGGCCGTGTCGCGGCCGTGATCAGGGGAGGGGTATCAATGGATGCTTCGAAGGCGCAGGAACTGTTCCGCCGGGCGGTGGCAAGCGATGACGCCGCCGCGATGCGGGAGGGCCTGGAACGGATGCTCGGAGCAGACGGGCAACGCGGCCTGTCCCCCGAACGGGAGTACAAGCTGCGCCGGCCCGACTTCGTGATGGACATGCCGCAGTCGCGTGAGCGGATCCGCGGACGCGGCACGCTGCGCACGATGCAGGAGTCGTTCCCCGCCCCTGCGCCGGCCATTACCCTGCGCAAAGTCACCGGTGCCCGGCATGTCTGGGTCGCCGAGGCCGATATCGATTACGGCGGCGACCGGTCCCAGGCGGTCATCATCATCGAACTGGACGATCAGGGGCTGATCGCCAGCGAGACACGCTATTACCCCCAGCCGTTCGAAGCCCCGTCCTGGCGCGCCGCACTGGTGGAGGCGATGGACTGACGCCCGCCCTCCGCGGTCGGCCCGCCAAACCGTGCCGGTCGTCTCTCCGCCGACCCCAAGGCTGGTATCCATCACAGCCGGTAGAGCTCGCGGGCGATGTAGCGCTTGAGGCACCGGCAGATTTCCGGGGCGGTCTTCCCCCGGGTGTGATGCCGGGGCATGCAGGCGCCCTCCCGGTGATCGTCTGGGAGGGCGCCTGCGGATTCAGTTCCGGCTGGTCCTTACCGGGTCCGGGCCGCTGGCTGACCCGGCCGGGGCGTTACAGCTTCACCGACGCGGTGGCCTTGATGATCACCTGGGATGCGGTGGGCGGCTTTTTCATCGTGCACTTGCCGCCGGACTTGGCCAGAATGGCCAGTTCGCTGAACTGGTAGGTGCCCTTGCCGCTGATCCCCTTGTAGGCCCCGGTACCGCCGGACAGCGCGATGGTGCCGTGCAGGTTCAGCGTGAGCAGGCAGGTCTTCGGGTTCAGCTTGGGCGTGCCGGTGCCCCGGGAGTGAGCGATCTTGAATGTGCCGTTGCTGAACACCAGCGTGTCGACCTTGCTGCCCTGGTGGTCGATGCCGGCCTTGGTGAACACGCCGGAGGCGATGACGTTGGCGGTGTTCGAGGTCGGGGATGTGGACATGAGCTGGAAGTGCTCGGTGCCGGAGGCGGCCGCCCGGGCCGCCGCGCCGGCGGGCGCGGCCAGCCACAGCGCCCCTGCGATGGCGGCTGCGGTCGAAGCTGCCGCGATGGTCAGAGAGGTGTTGCGCGTCACTGCTGGTCCTCCTCAGAGTCGGTTCGGGCTCGATGACGTGTCACAGCGGGGAGCGGTCTCTCCTCCCTCCTCCGCCGGATCCAGGTGGCGGCTGCGGCCGAGTGTTCTGGTTGGCTTTACAAGGTCTGGCGCCCGGCGGACGGTCTTGCCTACCCGCGCCCTGCCCGCACATGCACAGGTAAGAGACCTCTCACGTTCCCGGCACGTTCCCCCACGGACGGCAGTCCGCGATCGTGGTGGCCGCGGCCATCGGGCTGCTGCTGCACGAGGGCACCGTCTGCCGGCCCGGCGGGAGCTGATCCGGCTCCGGCTCCGGCCCGTTCGGAAGAATCGTCCTGCTTGTCTTCCCGGCCGCCGCGGCGGGACATCATCTCGGCAACCGCGCGCCGGGCAGCCTTCAGGCCGCCGCCGCGCGGCACCTTGAGCTGCCGCGCGCGAGGCAGCCTGATCACTCGTGCGCTAATGCATCTAGTGGTCGAGCGGCAGCTCGGCCACCAGCGTTGTGCCTTCTCCTGGTGGGCTCTCGACGCAGAGCGTGCCCCCGATCGCCTCTGCCCGGTCCTTCAGGCCGAGTAGTCCGGACCCACGGTCAGGGTCGGCGCCACCTTCTCCGTCGTCACGGACCACGACGCGAAGTAATGGACCGTGCACGTCCACACTGACGTCCACCTGGGACGCTCGCGCGTGCTTAGCCGCGTTCGTCAAAGCCTCCGAGACGACGTAGTACGCCGCTACCTCGACTGGCTCCGGCGGTCGTCCTTCGGCTCGGACCTCGAGGCTGACCGGGACAGGCGAACGGCGCGCAAGCGTCTTCAGCGCGGGGCCGAGCCCGCCCTCAGTGAGGATCCCCGGGTGGATCCCAAGGGCGATCTCACGGAGCCCGTCGAGCACGTTCGTCAGCCCTTCGGCAACGTGCGACAACTCGGCCCGGTGCTCGCTCAGCTCGGGCGGTGCAGCCGCCTGCGCGGCGCGTACCTCGAGCGCAAGCGTGACGAGCTGCTGCTGGGTGCCGTCGTGCAGGTCCCGCTCGATCTGCCGCCGGGTGGCGTCAGCGGTGGCGACAATCCGTGCGCGCGAGGCCTCGAGCTCGGCGCGGCTCTCGGTGTTCGCGATTGCCGTGGCCACGATCTGGGTGAACTGGCCCAGGCGTCGCTCGGTATCGGCGGGTAGCGGCTCGGCCCTCTTCGAGTAGACGACCAGGACACCCCAGAGGTGGCCTTCGACCGAGATCGGCGCTCCTATCGCGGAGCGCCACCCCAGGTCGCGCATCACTGCGGCTGCCTCTCCGGGTCGGCCTTCGAAGCTGTCGATCCGCGAAGGGCAACGCGTCTGGAGGATCAGGCCGGACACGCTGCCCTCGAGCGGGAGGCGCATTCCGGTGACGGGGAAGCCGCCACTGCTCACCCCGCCGCCAACGGCCATGAACGTGCCGTCCGCTTCGTAGCGCGTGATAGCTGCAGCATCGGCGCCGACCAGCGGGGCGACCTCCGCACTCACGGCTTCGAAGACCTCGCGGGGCGCGGCTCCTTGCGCGGCCAGCGTCGCTACCCGCCGAAGCGCTGCTTGCTCGGCCGCGAGCCGCGCCAGCTCCTGGTGCGCCTGGCTGTTCGCGATCGCGGTCGCGGCGAGCTCGGTGAACTCCACGAGTCGCCCCTCCGTCTCGGGCGGCAGCGGCTGCTCGCTCTTCGACACGACCACCAATGCGCCCCACAGACGGCCCGCGACGGTGATCGGGGCTCCCACAGCCGAGCGCCAGCCCAGCTCTCGGGCGACCGCGGAAGCCTCGCCGGGTGCCTCGGCGTAATTCTCGAGCCGCCCGGGGCGGCCCGTTTCAAAGATCAGGCCCGACAGGGTGCCTGCGCGCTCGAAGCGCCTGCCGACGTGCTTCTGACCGCCCTCGATCGCCGAGCCGCTCAGCGGGGTGACGGAACCCTCGGCTTCGAACCGCGTCAGCGCGGATCCGTCCGCCGGAATCAAGGCAGCCACCTCGCCGGTTACCGCCTCGAACACCTCCGCCGGCGGCGCGCCCGCCGCAACGAGGGTCGCCACCCTTCGCAGGGCTGCTTGCTCGACCGCGAGCCGAGCCAGCTCCTGATGAGCCTCGGTGTTCGCGATCGCAGTCGCAACCAGCTCGGTGAACGCGGCCAGCCGCTGCTCGGTGTCAGGGGGCAGAGGGCTCTCGTTCTTCGAGACGACTGCCAGGACGCCCCAGAGGCGGCCCTCGACCGTGATCGGTGCTCCCACTGACGAATGCCAGCCCATCGCCCGGGCGGCCTCAGGGGCCGACCCGGGCGCTTCCGCGTAGTTCTCGACCCGACCGGGCCGGCCCGTCTCGAAGATCAAGCCCGACACGGTGCCTTCGAGCTCGTAACGCTCGCCGACGTAGCTGTAGCCGCCCTCGGTTGTCCAGCCGCTCAGCGCGGTGACGGTACCGTCGGCCTCGTACCGCGTCAACGCGGAACCATCGCCAGGAATGAGAGCAGCGACCTCCACGCTCACCGCTTCGAACACTTCTTGCGGCGGCGCGCCTGCCGCCACGAGCGTCGCCACCCGCCGCAGCGCCGCCTGCTCCTCCGCCAACTGCGCGAGCGCCTCACGGCTCTCGGCATTCGCGATCGCGGTGGCCAAGAGCTCCGTGAACTTGACCAGGCGAGCTTCGGTCTCGCTGGGCGGGGGTTCGGGCTCCGTCGAGCCGACGCACATCACGCCCCACAGCGCGCGCTCCACGATGATCGGCGCCCCGACGCCCCAGTGCACGCCCTGAGCGCGGACGCTTTCCGCGGTCGTGCCGGACGCCTGTGTGTAGTCGACACGGGCGGGGCCGCCGGCGTCGCGCACGGCCGTCGACAGAACCTGGGCGTCGGGCGGCAACCGGGTACGCATCGGGAGCACTTCCGAGCCGGCCGTCGCGAGCATGGTGACGGACTGATCAGCCTCGTAGCGCAGCATCCCGGCGGTAGGGAAGCCGAGAGTTCGCGCAACCTCGTCGCCGACAGCTGCCAAGACCTCGTCCGGTGAGGCGCCGCCGGCCACGAGCGTCGCCACCCGCCGCAACGCCGCCTGCTCCTCCGCTAGCCGTTCCAGCTCCACACGACGCTTCGCGTCGGGTTCCGCGGGCCGGGCGGAAGTGCCCATCGTGTCAAGCTATCCCATATCCGATGCTGTGAGCACAAGCCGCACCTGGGTCGTGCTTGCCGACGACGACGTTCTACTCCGCGAGGACTGGCGGGCCTGCTGGGCCGCTCGGGCTTCGAGGTCGTCGGCAAAGCCGGCGCGCCCTCCGAGCTGATCGAGCTCGTCTGGGAGGTGCTTCCCGACCTCGCGATCGTCGACCTCCGGATGGCGCCCACTCACACGGCGGAAGGCCTCGATGCCGCCCGGGGCCGCGCTGAGCGCGCACCTGACGGCGAATTGGTCCCCGGATGGTCCCAGCTCCGGCTGGTAACGGACAGCTAGACATGGATCAACCCAACTAAATGTGCCCGCTGACCTCGGCATCTGCTGTGATCAGCGGGCTCTTGTGCTGCATCGGGACGGCCGGATTTGACCGGCGACCCCTTGACCCCCAGTCACCTCTCGGGCATCGCTGGGCGTCGCCGCGCAGGGCTCACTGGGCACTTGACCAGCCTGCGTGGGACAGGCTGAGCCTTATTTACTGGAGTTGCTGGCAGTCTGACGGCGCGGACCTGTTTGTCGGCCGCCGTCTGCCCGAGCTGCTCCGGCAGGCTGGCCTAGTGGATATCGGAGTCGAGGCCAAGGCAGAGATCTATCCAGCCGGTCATTCCCGCCGCACCGTGGGCCCTGACCTCGTACGGAGCATGCGGCCCAAGATCGTCGAACGAGGCATAGCCAATGAACAAGAGTTGGACGATCTGGACCAGGCAATCCGTGAACACCTCAACGACCCGCACACTCTGGTCATGCCAAATTTTTCTTCCTGGCGTGGGGCCGCAAGCCGGTGACCTGAGATCAGTGAGAGCACGGCCACGCGCTAGTCCAATTCCCCACCGCCAGCGAACTCGGCGGCCAGACCCGGCCGGGTGCGGCAGCCCTCCAGCCGGGGTGTCCGCCCGCACGCCAACACCTCGATCGGGCGCGACAACAGCGATGAGGACTGTGTCAAGATCACCGCGTAGATCGGCGGATATCGGTTGTCAAGCGTCGGGCCTGGCTATCGAGTGTGACTGGGCTGACGGCCTTGGATGGCAGGGTCAGCTCACGTGTGCCCATGTCTTGCGGTTGACGGCTGCGCAGGCGGACACGTCGCTGATGCCGAATTCGGCGGCGAGCTGGCGGTAAGTCAGGCCATCTGCCCTTCGTGCTCGCAGTTCTCTTACTTTTCCGCTGGTCAGCTTGGCCCGGGGATTACCCTCGCCGACAGCGCCGTCGTGGTAGCGGTGGCATCGGCGGCACCGGGGCTGGAATCTGGTCCAGATGTCATCGCTGGACGGATTTACTGTCGAC
>Ga0207693_10002482_pt1 | contig 16037 bp, 11 predicted proteins | sample LARL81metaG_FD_184347 | JGI IMG/M metagenome (GOLD analysis project Ga0207693, IMG submission 184347) | Corn, switchgrass and miscanthus rhizosphere microbial communities from Kellogg Biological Station, Michigan, USA - LAR L8-1 metaG... | ecosystem: Host-associated > Plants > Roots >...
GATGACGTGCTGCCGTTCTTCCGCAAGGCGGAGAACTGGGAGGGCAAAGAGGACGCGGTGCAGCGGCTTGTCGCGTCCGTGTGACGTGAACAGCGGGCCGCCCTTGCCGTGCACCGCGTCCTCTTTGCCCTCCCAGTTCTCCGCCTTGCGGAAGAACGGCAGCACGTCATCCCATGTCCAGCCGCGATTGCCGAGCTGGCCCCAGTGGTCGAAATCCTCAGGCTGGCCACGGACGTAGATCATGCCGTTGATCGAGCTCGACCCACCGAGCACGCGACCGCGGGGATAGTTGATGGCGCGGCCGTTGGTTCCGGGATCGGCCTCGGCCTTGAAGCCCCAGGTCAGCGTCCGATGCTCCAGCAGCTTCATGTAGCCGGCGGGAATGTGGATCAGAGGATTCCAGTCGCGCCCGCCCGCCTCGATCAGCACGACGCGGTTGCCGGGATCTTCCGTCAGCCGATTGGCCAGAACACAGCCAGCCGAGCCGGCGCCGACGATGACATAGTCAGCCTGCATGTGACGTTTCCCTCCCCCGTCATTGCGACCCTCGCGAAAGCGAGGGGAAGCAATCCCCATGGAGATTGCTTCGTCGCTGCGCTCCTCGCAATGACAGCGTCAGCCGAACGCCCCCACCTCATGCGTGACGATGGTGGCGATCTCCCGCACGAGGCCGAACAGCGAGCGCATCGGCGCGAAGATCTCTTCATGCTCCCGCGCATAGGCAGTCACGCCACGCGGCGCCACCGGCTCCGCATAGTCGAACTCCTCTGACCGGTCGGGCGCGGCAGGAAAGATCTGCGCCAGCACCTCGAGCACCGGCTCAATCTCCAGCCGCAGGATCGCTGCCTCCAGCACCTGCCGCGTCACGCCATGCCGTGGAGAGAAATCCGCGATCCCGGTAGACAGCAGCCAGATACGATGGATCAGCGCGAGCCGCAGTGCGTGCAGCAGCACCTCACGGGTCGCCATGCGCGGCGCATCCGGCCAGATCTCGCGCAATGCCAGATGATCGGCGTGCACGCGCCGGAACATCGACTGCGCCGCCGCCCAGATGCCCAGCCGTTCGAGCGCGCGCGCCACGCCGATCAGTGCCTCGCGTCCGGCACGTGTTGCCGTGTGCTCGGCGCGATCGAACCAGGTGCCGGGATCCAACGTCGCGATCACTGCGCGCAGCACTTCTGTATCCGAATGCGCGAGTGCATGCGTCGCCAGATCCATCGCGCGGTGGAACCGCCGGCTGTTCTGCCGCAGGTCGACGAACAGCTCGGGATGCCGTGCCGCGGCGGCGCCGATGCCCTGCAGCGTGTTCGCACACCAGCCGAGCTGCTGGAGGATGGCGTTGTTCGGGATCGCCCGCAGCTCGCGCGGATGGCGAATGCGCGCGGCACCCACCATGCCGTCGGCCTGTCGCGCCGCCGGCCGCGATCCGGTCACATCAATCAGCGCCGGACCGAATGCGCCGAGCAACGCGGCATAGCCTTCGTCATCGACCAGCGCCTCCATGCCGGCGCGTACAGTGGCGAAGAAGTCAGCCGCGAAGTCGGGATTGGCGTAGACCGGGTCCTCGATCGGGCCCGCCGCCGGATGGTAGGTCTGCTGCGCGATACCTGTGATCGTTGCCAGCGCCAGCTCGGGCGTACCGAACAGCAGATAGCCGTCGCCCCCCTGGAACGCCGCCTCTTCACGCACGCTCAGCCCCGCGCGATTCAATGCCTGCCGTGACGCTGTCGGCGACAGGTATTTCAGCCGGTCAGTCAGCGACCCAGGATGCGCGCCACGCCCGACGCTCTCCCCATGCGTGTCGAACAGGATGACCTCGACGCCGGAGATCCCGTGCTCAGCCAGCGTCTGGCCGATCTTCAGGCGCAGCCGCTCGATCAGGTAGCTCGCGGCGAGCTGGCCGACATAGCGACCTGAATCCGAGTAGCCGAATTGCAACGCGAGCCGTCCTGTCGTTTGTAGATACGCTCGGTAATGCGGACTCCGCAGCACCTCTTCCAGCACCGTCGCACCGTGCTCCAGTGCGCCAGCGGTCTCGAACAATGGGCTGATCTCGATATGCCGCTCTATGCCGAACAGCCGCGCGAGCCACAGCGCCGCGAGCAGCGTATAGCCAGTCTCGGTCTCGGCGATCAGGAAGCGAACCGGCACCGATCCATCGACGTGCTTGATGATCTGCGCGATCGTCATCATCAGCCGGATCGCCGACGCCTGCTCAGCCAGGAGCGCCCCGAAATCGACGCCGAGAGGCTTCACCGTGTCCAGCGCCGCATTCAGCGAGCCGAACAACACCCGCCGATGCGCCGGGTCCTCCGGTGCATCGGCGATGCCAAGCCGCTGGCGCACCGCATTGTGGATCTGGGCCGCGTTGAGCCGCACATGCGTGTGGGCCAGCGCCAGTCCGTGCGACACCAGTCCGGAGCGCGCGACGCAAAGCGCCTGTCGCGCATCGTCATCCGCCGCTGCTGCAAGCGCCTGCTCGAACAGCGGCAGCAGCGGAAGCGGCGACGTCAGCGCAGCTTCGCGCCGCCCCACCAGCGCCTGCGCGAATGCAGCGACCCGCGATGGCTCGGGCGCGTCTGGGCAGAGATCGAGCTGCTCGCCGACCGCATCCTGCGCCGCCGCGATGCGTGTGGTGAGCGGTTCGGTCGAAGGCAGCGCGGCAACCTGTGTATGCACGCGCGCCAGCTGCCGTCGCTTCATCTCCAATCGCAGCCGTAGCGTGTCCCACCAGCCGATGTCGGTGCGGCCGTCGGTGTCGTAGCCCACCCAGCTCGACAGTATCACCGGACGTGGATCGAGTTCCGTCCAGCGATCCGGCCAGGTACCGCGTGCGACGGTCAGAAGTGCCGCATTGAAATGGTCGATCGCATCCCGGCCATGCTCGATGGCAGCGACAGCCCGCGCAAACTCGTCCGCCAGCGTGATCGGCGGAGGACGATGGGATCCCGCAACCGAGGTCACCCGCCCGCTCGCCGTCTCGACCAATGCATCGGCGACCGGAGCCGGAATCGCGAATGTCGGATGTGCGGTGAACACCGCCGCAAAGCGCGTGCGTTCAACCAGGGCGCGGTACTCCGCCCAGCGCACCGGGCTGTCATTCGGATCGGGGCGCAGCAGGCGTTGCGCCAGCTCCTTCAGAACCGCGGTGTGCACAGCGACATCGGTGCCGCCGACATAGTCCGCGATACGCCGCGCACGATCAGCGAAAGCGGCGTCGCGCAGATACCCGATCAAAGCCCCGATCGCAGCATCGTCAAGTGTGCCCGCCTCGATACGGCGGCTGATCGCCAACGCAACCAGCAGGACGGGATTGCCGAACGGATCCTCATCGGCGCGCGCGGTGATGCGCGCTGTCAGCTCCAGGAGTTCCTGGGCAAGTGGCCCTGTCCGATCGAATGGAGCGTCCGGCACCGCGACATTCTGCGGCGGATTGTGCATTGCAGCAAGCGGTGGATGCATTGCGGACCCAGCCAACGTGCCATAGCGTCCGAGCCTGCCTTCCTTCCGGAAAGGATCGCCGATGCCACGCTGCCGATTGGCAGGGATGAGCTGTGCTCTGATCATCGCGGGCGCGGTGCCGGCCTGGGCTGACGTGATCGACGGCCACTGGTGCTTCACCGACGGCGAGCGCATTTCGATCCAGGGTCCTGCCGTCGTCACGCCCGCGGGCAGTAGCATCCAGGGCGACTATTCGCGCCACTACTTCACCTACGTGGTGCCACCGACCGATCCCGGCGCAGGGCAGACCGTCTCCATGATGCTGATGAACGAGGACACGGTGCACTTGCGTATCGGAACCGGACCATCCTATTCGTCGGACGGGCCGGTACAGGTCTGGCACCGCTGCGGCCCACCGACGAGCTGACGCCGAAACCCAGGACACGCGATCGATGCCCGACGATTCAATCTCGCCACGCCCCCAGCAGGCCATGCCGGTTGGCTGGGAACCGGAACTCGCCGAGCTGCGCGCGCGCATCGCGCTGGCGAAGGAGCTGGGTGGTGCCGACAGGGTCGCGCGTCAGCACCAGGGCGGCCGCCTCACCGTCCGCGAGCGCATCGACCGCATGCTGGATGCAGGCAGCTTCCACGAGATCGGCGCGATTGCCGGCAAGGCGAGCTACGATGCGGACAGCCGGCGGATCACCGCATTCACACCAGCCAACTGCGTGTTCGGCCGCGGCACGGTGGATGGCCGTCCGGTGGTGATCGCCGGCGACGACTTCACGTTGCGCGGCGGCTCGGCGGATGCCTCGATCAAGGGCAAGCCCAAGATGTCGGAGCAGATCGCGGCGGAGTTCCGCATGCCGATCATCCGGCTGATCGAGGGCTCGGGCGGCGGTGGCTCGGTCAAAACGATCGAGACCACCGGGCGCGCCAACCTTCCGGGCGGGCTGTCAGAGACCACATCGTTCGACCTTGTCGCCAACAACATGGGCCTGGTGCCCGTTGTTGCGCTGGGCCTGGGGTCGGTGGCCGGCCTCGGTGCCGCACGGCTGGCCGCCAGCCACTACTCGGTGATGGTGAAGGACATGTCCGCCGTGTTTGTCGCCGGTCCTCCAGTGGTGGAACGTCTGGGCGAGCCGCGCAGCAAGCAGGAACTCGGCGGCTGGGAGGTGCAGCTCGCCTGCGGTGCGGTCGATCACGCGGTGGATACCGAGAGCGAGGCGTTCGAGGTAACACGCCGGTTCCTCTCCTATCTGCCGAGTTCCATTTGGGACGTGCCGCCGCGGGTGCGCACCTGGGATGATCCGGAGCGACGGGAAGAATTCCTGATCGCGGCCATCCCGCGCCAGAAGAAGCAGGCCTACCATATGCGCCGCATCATCGAGGCGTTGGTCGACAAAGGCAGCTTCTTCGAGATGGGCCAGTTGTTCGGCCGGCCGATCATCACTGGGTTCTGCCGCCTGGACGGCTGGCCGGTCGCGCTGATGGCCGGAGATCCGCTGTTCCACGGCGGTGCCTGGACCGCGGACGCCTGCAACAAGATCATCCGCTTCGTCGACATGGCGCAGACCTTCCACCTGCCGATCGTGCACCTGGTGGACTGCCCCGGCTTCCAGGTAGGCCTCGCCGCCGAGAGCAGCGCGGTTATCCGATGGGGCGTGCGCGCGTTGTCGGCGATCAACCAGACCACCGTGCCGTGGTGCAGCATCGTCGTGCGCAACTGCTACGGCGTCGGCGGCCTGGGGCACCAACCGGTCAGCCACCTCTGCGTGCGCTATGCCTGGCCGTCAGCAAGCTGGGGTTCGCTGCCGCTGGAGGGCGGCATCGAGGCGGCCTACCGCGCCGAGATCGATGCCTCGCCCAACCCCCAGGCCAAGATGGACGAGATCGAAGCACGGCTGAACCGGCTGCGCTCGCCGTTCCGGACAGCGGAGCCGTTCTGGGTGGAGGAGGTCATCGATCCGCGCGAGACCCGGCGGCTGTTGTGCGAGTTCGCCGACATGGCGGCGCCGCTCCGGACGCCAGGCCCCACTGCATTCTCCATGCGCCCTTGAAGCCTGCTTGCGATGTAGCACTATCTGCGCTACATGCAGCGCATGACCAGGACAGTCACCCTGCGTGAGGCGAACCAGTCCTTTGCCCGTTGCATTCGCGAGGTGGAGGCGGGCGAAGAGCTCGTGATAACCCGGAACGGCACTCCAGTGGCGCGTCTTTCGCCAGTGAACAAGCGCCGCGTGCTCAGCCCCGAGCAGCAGGCTGCGTGGGAGCGGACCAAGCGACGCATGGAAGAAGGCTGGGACATCGGCGCAGGGCCGCTCGACCGTGACGCCCTGCATGAGCGATAGGCACTTCACCCTCGACACCAACATCCTCGTTTACGCACTGGATCGTCAGGCCGGCACACGGCATGCGTTGGCGAGCCACATCATTGGTCTTGCTACCGTAAGCACGAACTGCTGGCTTACCTTGCAATCGATATCCGAGTTCTATGCTGCGGCGACGCGCAAAGGGTTGGTCCCGGTGACGGGAGCGCGCGACCAGGCGCTGGATTGGCTCAACATGTTCCGTATTACCGCGGCCTCGGTCAGCGCTGTTCGCACAGCGCTCGGTATCGCGGCATCCGGTCGCGCTTCCTACTGGGACGCACTTCTTGTGATCACCGCGGCCGAAGCGGGGTGCACCGCCATCCTCACCGAAGACCTTGCCGACGATACCACGTTCGCCGGCGTGCGCGTGATCCACCCATTCGCGGGGGCCACCCTTTCCGCCGCAGCCGAGGCGTTGCTGGCACTGGACTGAAAGTCCCGCATGCCCATTTGTTTGCTGGCAGCCCTGCCGCTAGAATGGTTGACGTGGGACGCGCGGGGTCTCAGAAGCCACCGCGCCCATGGCATCGGGCCGAGGGAGAGGAGTCCGACTTGCAGCCTACCGATATCGGTAACCCCGACTACTTCCACAAAGTGGTCGATTGCCAATGGGCGTGCCCAGCCCATACCCCCGTCCCAGAATACATTCGGCTGATCGCCGCTGGCCGCTATGCCGATGCATTCATGATCAACTGGCAGTCCAATGTATTCCCTGGGATTCTTGGCCGCACCTGCGACCGGCCCTGCGAGCCGGCCTGCCGTCGCGGCCGCGTGGAGGAGGAGCCGGTCGCCATCTGCCGCCTGAAGCGCGTCGCCGCGGATTACAAGGGTGACATCCGTCACCGTCTGCCGCGCCCAGCCGAACGCTCCAACGGCAAGCGAATCGCGTTGATCGGCGCCGGCCCTGCTTCGCTGACCGTCGCGCGTGACCTGGCGCCGCTCGGCTACGAACTGGTGGTGTTCGACTCGGACACTCGCTCCGGTGGCATGATCCGCAGCCAGATCCCGAAATTCCGCCTGCCCGAGGAGATTATCGACGAGGAGGTCGCCTACATCACCGGCCTCGGCATGGAGATGCGGCTCGGTCAGCGCGTCGACAGCCTGAAGGCGCTGCTGGAAGACGACTACGACGCGATCTTCGTCGGCTGCGGCGCCCCGCGCGGCCGCGATCTGCCGATCCCCGGTCGGCACGAGGCCGCGGCGAACATCCATATCGGCATCGACTGGCTGTCCTCCGTATCGTTCGGCCACATCGACAAGATCGGCAAGCGCGTGATCGTGCTCGGTGGCGGCAACACAGCGATGGACTGCTGCCGTTCGTCCCGCCGTCTGGGCGGCGAGGACGTGAAGGTGATCGTGCGTTCCGGCTTCGAGGAGATGAAGGCGTCGCCCTGGGAAAAAGACGACGCCATGCGCGAGGACATCCCGATCCTCAACATGCTGGTGCCGAAGGAGTTCACCCACAGGGACGGCAAGCTCACCGGCGTGATGTTCGAGAAGGTGAAGGCGGAATACGACGCGCGTGGCCGCCGCAGGCTGGTACCGACCGGGGAACCCGATCAGCACTTCGAATGCGACGACGTGCTGGTGGCGGTAGGACAGGAGAACGCCTTCCCATGGATCGAGCGCGACATCGGTATCGAGTTCGATCAGTGGGACATGCCGGTGGTCGATGAAGTGACGATGGGTTCGACGCATCCGAAGATATTCTTCGGCGGTGACTCAGCGTTCGGTCCAAAGAACATCATCTGGGCCGTGGCGCACGGGCACCAGGCGGCGATCTCCATCCATCAGCTCTGCCATGGCGAGAGTGTACGCGATCGGCCTCCGCCGCTGGTCAACCTGATGTCGCAGAAGATGGGCATCCACGAGTGGAGCTACGACAACGACATATCGCTCGACCTGCGCTTCAAGGTGCCGCACCGCGACAAGGTGATGGCGCTGAAGGACATCAAGGCCGAGGTCGAGCTGGGTTTCGATGACAAGCTTGCCTTTGCCGAGGCACAGAGGTGTCTCAACTGCGATGTGCAGACTGTGTTCACCGACAATCTGTGCATCGAGTGCGACGCCTGCGTGGACATCTGCCCGGTCGATTGCATCTCATTCACGGAGAACGGTGAGGAGGCTGAGCTGCGGTTGCGGCTGAGCGCGCCGGCGCACAACGAGACGCAGGACCTGTATGTATCCGGCCCGCTCAAGACAGGGCGGGTGATGGTAAAGGACGAAGACGTTTGCCTGCACTGCGGCCTGTGTGCCGAACGGTGCCCCACCGGCGCGTGGGATATGCAGCGCTTCCTGATCGATGTGGCACAGGCGGAGCACGCATGTTGCAGCTTACAGAACGCGTAACCGGCCTTCAGCGCGTCAACGACTTCGTCGTCAAGTTCGCCAACGTCAACGGATCGGGTTCGGCCAGCGCGAACGCGTTGTTCGCCAAGGCGATCCTGCGCATGGGTGTACCCATGACGCCGCGCAACATATTCCCGTCGAACATCCAGGGCCTCCCTACCTGGTACCAGGTGCGGGTCTCAGAGGCGGGCTACCTGGGTGCGCGCGGCGGCGGCGTCGATCTGATGGTGGCGATGAACCCACAGACCTGGGCGCAGGATGTCGCCGAGATCGTGCCGGGCGGCTACCTTTTCTACGACAACACCAAGCCGATGCCGCCGTCGAAGTTCCGCGACGACATCGTGGTGATCGGCGTGCCGCTGACCGAGATCACCAACAAGGCCTACACCGAATCCCGCCAGCGGCAGTTGTTCAAGAATATCGTCTATCTCGGCGCGCTGGCGGCGCTGCTGGAGATGGATGTGGCCGAGATAGAGAAACTGCTGGGCGAGCAGTTCCGCGGGCGAGACAAGCTGGTGGCGGCGAATGTGCAGGCGCTGCACATGGGCCGCGATTGGGCGCTCGCCCATCTCGAGTGTCCCATTGGCCTGACGTTGCGCCGTGCGAATACTGTGGGCGACCGCATCTTCATCGAGGGCAATGCCGCAGCCGCGCTCGGTGCCGTATACGGCGGCGCCACCGTGTGCGCCTGGTACCCGATCACGCCGTCGTCCTCGCTGGCCGAGGCGTTCACGCGATACTGCAACCGCTATCGGGTCGATCCGGAGACCAAGAAGAACAAGTTCGCCATCGTACAGGCGGAAGACGAGCTGGCGTCGATCGGCATCGTAATCGGTGCGGCCTGGAACGGCGCACGCGCCTTCACCGCCACGTCAGGCCCCGGCATTTCACTGATGCAGGAGTTCGTCGGCCTCGCGTATTTCGCAGAAATCCCAGCGGTGATCTTCGACGTTCAGCGCGCCGGGCCGTCCACCGGCATGCCGACACGCACGCAGCAGACCGACATCCTGAGCTGCGCCTATGCCTCGCACGGTGACACCAAGCACGTGTTGCTGTTCCCGGAGGACCCATACGAGTGCTTCGAGTTCGCCGCGCTGTCGTTCGACCTTGCGGACCGTCTGCAGACGCCGATCTTCATGATGCTCGACCTCGAAATCGGCATGAACGACCGTCTGTGTAAGCCGCTGATCTGGGATGACAGTCGCAAGATGGACCGCGGCAAGGTGATGACCGCGGAGGAACTGGAGGCCGGCAAGGATTTCGGCCGCTACCTCGACGTGGACGGCGACGGCATTCCCTACCGCACCTATCCAGGCACACATCCGTCGCGCGGCGCGTTCTTCACCCGCGGCACCTCGAAGGACCGCCGCGCACGCTACAGTGAGGAAGGCCCCGACTACGCCGAGAACATGATGCGGCTGCTGAAGAAGTTCGACACGGCCAAGCAGCTTGTGCCCCGCCCGATCACACGAACGGCCGCGGAGCCGACGCGGCTCGGCGCGATCTATTTCGGTTCGACCAGTCCGGCGATGGATGAAGCCGAGGAGATCCTGGCAGAGCAAGGTATTCACGTCGATCTGCTTCGCGTGCGTGGCTTCCCGTTCCACAACGACGTGAAGACCTTCATCAGCGAGCACGACCAGCTCTTCGTGGTCGAGCAGAACCGCGACGGTCAGTTGCGCACGTTGCTGATCAATGAGCTGGAGATCGACCCGGCGAGACTGACACGCGTGCTGCACTTCGACGGTACGCCGATCACCGCCCGCTTCATTTCCGGCGCAATCGCCGACAAGGTCGGCGAACTCAAGGTCGTCCCATTCCGCAAGGCCGTGCCATGATGGCCAGGTCCAGCCTGGCCATGACGAGAGAGGGCCGGGCTCACGCCCGGACACACACATGACCTTCATCCCAAAACCCAAGCTGCATCATCCGGGGCTACCGAAGAACGCCCTTGGCTTCACGCGGCGCGACTACGAGGGCGCTGTCTCAACGTTGTGCGCCGGCTGCGGGCATGATTCCATCAGCGGTGCGATCGTGCGCGCCTGCTTCAACCTGGATCTGCCGCCGCATCGCATCGCCAAGCTGTCCGGCATCGGCTGCTCGTCCAAGACGCCGACCTACTTCCTCGGCGCCTCGCACGGCTTCAATTCCGTGCACGGGCGCATGCCATCGGTGCTGACCGGCGCCAATTTGGCGAACCGCGACTTGATCTATCTCGGCGTTTCCGGCGACGGAGACAGCGCCTCGATCGGCATTGGCCAGTTCGCGCACATCATGCGGCGCGGCGTGAACATGACCTACATCGTCGAGAACAACGGCGTGTACGGCCTGACAAAGGGGCAGTTCTCCGCCACATCCGACCGTGGCGCCAAGAGCCGCCGTGGCGTCGAAAACAAGGACGAGGCGATCGACCTTGTCGGGATGGCGCTGCAGCTTGGCGCCACCTTCGTCGCGCGCAGCTTCTCCGGCGACAAGGACCAGCTCATCCCGCTGATCGAGGCTGCGCTGAAACACCAAGGCGCCGCCTTCATCGATTGCATCTCGCCCTGCGTCGCGTTCAACAACCACGAAGGCTCGCACACCAGCTTCGACTACGTGCGTGAGCACAACATCGCGGTGAACTACCTCGATGTAATCACCGGACGCGAGGAAATCACCGTCGAATACGCCGCCGGTACGGTCGAGATGGTTAAGCAGCACGACGGCTCGGTCCTGCGGCTGCGCAAGCTCGCCAATGACTACGACGTGCATGACCGGATCGCCGCGATGACCTATCTGCAGGAGCGGGGCGCGGCGGGCGAGATCGTCACCGGATTGCTCTATGTCGATCCCGACCCAGAGGACCTGCACAGGCACATGAACACGGTGTCGATGCCGTTCAATGATTTGGACGAGACCGCGCTGTGCCCGGGATCGACGGCGCTGGAGAAGCTCAACGCCAGCCTCAGATAGCCTCCTGACGAAAGAACCGTGCAGATGACGATCACTCGACGCGCCCTCGTCGCCACATTGGCCGCGACTCCACTGGCCATGCCCGGCATCATTCGGGCGCAGAGCACGTCGAAGCCTGTGCGCATCGGCCTGCTCAGTGACATGGGCGGCCCGTATCGCGACGTCGGCGGACCAGGCAACCGGCTCGCTGTCGAACTGGCGGTCGCCGACTTCGGCGGCTCGGTGCTCGGCCGCCCGATAGAGGTGCTGCAGGGCGATGACCAGAACAAACCCGATGTGTCCAGCTCGCTGGCGCGCGAGTGGATCGACAGCCAGGGCGTCGATGTGCTCGCCGATGGCGCCGCGTCATCGGCAGGTCTGGCCATCCAGCAGGTCTGCCGCGAGAAGAAGCGCGTCTATCTGATTACTGGTCCGGCCACCTCGGACATGACCGGCAAACAGTGCTCGCCTTACGGTATCCACTTCGCCTACGACACCTTCGCCCTGGCGCACGGCACCGGCTCATCGCTGACCAAGGCCGGTGGCGACTCCTGGTTCTTCATCACCGCCGACTATGCGTTCGGCTACGCGCTGGAACGCGACACCATCGCGGCCGTTCAGGCAGCCGGCGGCAAGGTGCTGGGAACGGTAAAGGCGCCGCTGGGAACTGCGGATTTTTCCTCCTACCTGGTGCAGGCGAAAGCGTCCGGCGCCAAGGTGTTCGGCTTCGCCAATGCCGGTACCGACCTGCAGAACTGCATCAAGCAGGCCGCCGAGTTCGGCCTGTCGCAGGGCGGCACTCGCATGGCGACGCTGCTGATGGCGATCAACGACGTGAACTCGCTGGGACAGAAGACCTGCGAGGGGCTGGTCTACACAGACTCATTCTACTGGGACATGACCGACAAGACGCGCGCCTGGTCGAAGCGCTGGAGCGCCAAGATGAACGGCATGGTTCCCGGCTTGCTGCATGCCGCGAACTACTGCGCGGCGACGCATTGGCTGAAGGCGGTGAAGGAAGCAGGAACCACTGACGCCGACGCGGTGGTGGCGAAGATGAAGGCCACACCGGTCAACGACATGTACAACACCGACGTGAAGGTCCGCGAGGACGGTCGCGTGATGCACATGATGCATCTGTGGCAGGTCAAGCCGGTGGCCGAATCGAAATATCCTTACGATTACTGCAAGGAAGTCGTCTCTATTCCGCCCGATCAGGCTTGGCGCCCGCTTGCCGACGGCGGCTGCCCGCTGGTGAAGGCCTGATCGTCACTTCAACAGCGCCGCCTCGATTCTTTCCCGCGTGAACGGCATGTCGCGAATGCGCGTGCCCAGCGCATGCGCGACCGCGTTGCCGATCGCGGCGGCGGTCGGCCCGAACGTGCACTCGCCCATGCCGAGCGTCGGCAGGTCCGGAGCATGGATGATTTCGGTGTCGATCTCAGGCACTTCGGAGAACCGCAGGATCGGATAGCTCGACCAATCGAGCGAGGTGATCCCGTCGCCTTCCATCCGCACCTGTTCCTTCAGCACCATGCTTGCCGCCTGCACGATGCCACCCTCGAGCTGATTGCGCGCACCGTCCGGATTGATCACCAGTCCCGCATCGGCCGCGCACCAGATGCGGCGCAGCCGTACTTCCTGATCAACCTCGACCTCGACCGCCACCGCGGCATAGGCCGCCTTGTTCTTGTAGCGCGCCCAGCCGAGCCCAAGCCCGCGGCCGCTACCCGCCGGACCGCGCGCCGACCAGTTGCAGCGCCGCGCGATGTTTTCGATCAGTCGGCGCGCCCGCGGATCGGACAGTATCGACAACCTGTACTCCACCGGGTCGACGCCGGCGCGTTCCGCCAACTCGTCCATGAAGCACTCGATTGCGAACACGTTCGGCAGAGCGCCGAGACCACGCAGCGCCGATGTCCGCACCGGTGCGCGCAGCACCAGGTGATGCACCACGCGCTTCGCCGAAAAGTCATACAGCGGAAACGCATTGCGCGTACCACCGCCGCCGTTCGCTTCTGGCGGATCGGTCGGCCGCGGCTCGGGCGGCGGTGTCGGCAACGCCTCGTGGGTCAACAGATTGCCGCCGCTGCTCGGTCGCTGCACATGCGTCGGCGACCAGATTTCCGTAGTCCAGTCCACGGGTTTTCCGGCATCGTTCAAGGCAGCGCGCGGGGAGACGTGCATCGCGGTGCCCAGCGGCTCGAAACCGAACTCTTCCTCGCGGCGCCATTGCACGCGGATGCAGTGGTCAGGGATCTGCACCGCGATCACCGCGGCATCCACCGCGACATCGTCGGCACCGTTGTGCCCATAGCAGCCGGCGCCGTGCCGATGGCGCACGGTGATCGCGTCCTGCGAAATACCCAGCACATTCGATAGCGCGGTGCGCAGCGGATAGACGCCCTGGGTGTGCGACCACACTGACAGATGCCCGTTACGGTATTCCGCCAACGCACACGACGGTGCCATCGAGGCGTGCGCCACGTAGGGACGCGAGTAACTTGCCGTCACCACGTTCGCCATTGCGCCCGTCGGCAGCGGATCTCCCAATACCCGATCATTGGAAGCCTGACCGACCAGCCACTCCGCTTCCTGCTGCGCCGGCGTGATTTGGGGCACGTTGTTCCACTTCGCATTCAAGGGCGCTGCAGCGGCAGCACGCTGCACCACTGCTTCATCACTGCCGACGAACGCGACGAAATCGCCCACCCGCACGATGCGGAAGTCGCCGCGTTCCGCCCGCCGCAGCGCAGCCTCATCCAGCGTCGCGAGATGCGCGCCGCGGCATGGCTGACGCAGGATGCGCGCGTGCAGCATGTCCGGCCGTGCCATGTCGTGGATGAAGGCGGCGCCGGATACCTTCGCCGGCAGATCGCGTCGCGGCAGCGGCCTGCCGACATAACGATAGGCCGTGTGCGGCTTCGGCGTCGCAGTCCCCTCGATGTCGCGCGCGAAGTCTTCGGAGGAGGAGAAGTTCCAGTAGTCGTGCCCGGTCGGCGCATCACCGCGACGGAAGACGCCATCCTCTACGGTCAATTCAGTCGGGCTGCAGTTCAGCCGCTGCGCCAGCCGATCCAGCACCCGCGCGCGCAGTTCCGCCGAGACAAGTTGCACGGAGCGGCCGGACACCTCGATCGACTGGCTGCCCGTGGTCTGACCTTCGTCCGGTGCTTCCTCGGTATCACCTGACAGCACTGCGATGCGGTCCAGGTCCACGTCGAGTTCATCAGCGGCGATCTGCGCCAGCGCGGTGACATTGCCCTGGCCCAGTTCCACCTTGCCGACCGCAAGCCGCACTGTGCGATCCGGTTCGAACCGTATCCATCTTTCCATGCGGCGGTTGTTCTGGATCGACGACGGCAGAGTGTCGCTCATGTCCTCTTCCCTCCCCGCAGCATGGCTGCAGCCTTTTCCACCGCGCGCAGGATTCGCGGATGCGCACCGCAGCGACACAGGTTCTTGTCCAATGCCGAGGCTATGTCGGCGCGCGTGGGCGACGGATTCCGATCCAACAGCGCCTTGGCGCTAATCACGATTCCCGAGAGACAGTAGCCGCACTGGCCTGCCTGTTCATCGAGGAAGGCCTGCTGCAGCGGATGCGGCTGCGCCGCGCTCCCCAACCCTTCTATCGTCGTGACGCTGCGCCCTGCGACGGTGCCGATCTCGCGCGAACACGCGTATACCGGCTCGCCGTCGAGCAGCACCATGCAGCTTCCGCACTGTTCCAGGCCGCAGCCGTAGCGCGTGCCCTTCAGATCGAGCTGGTTGCGCAGCACATCAAGCAGCGGCGTCGTCTCGAGCGCCGTCACCTGCACCGACCGGCCATTCACCGTGAGGGCGATGTCCTGCGCCATGGCTCAGGCCGAGCGACGCTGGACATTGTCGCTGCGGACGGGAATACCGGTCTGCTCGTAGCAGACCTGAGCAAGCGCCGCGACACCGTCCCGGATCACCTCCTTCGACACCAGCGCGTGACACAAACGCATATACGACTTCGCCGGCTCGGGGTTGCAGACCCATTCGGGACCCGGATTGAACAGAATGCCGGCATCGGCGGCTGGCTTCACCAGCTTCCTCACATCGACGCTGTCAGGCAGCTTCAACCAAAGGAAGATGCCGCCCTTCGGCTTCCACAAGTCGGCTGTGGTGCCGAACTCGCGCTCCACCGCTTCGATCATCGTGTCGAGCTTCTCCTTCAGCACGCCAGTCAGCGCGCCGACATGCTTGTCGAAGTATTTTGAAAAATACTCCGCCACGATCATCTGATCGAGCGCCCCTGTCCCGCTGTCGGTCTTGCAGGCGATCATGCGCGACAGCACCGGCCACTCGGACACCGCGTAGCCGACGCGCAGCGCAGGTGCGAGTGTCTTGGAGAACGAGCCGATATGCACCACCTGCTTCGGGCCCATGGAATACAGCGATGGCGGCGCACCGCCGGCCCATATCAGATCCGCGTAACACTCGTCCTCGAAAATCGGCACACCGTACTGCCGCGCCAGCGCAAGCATCCGCTCGCGACGTTCCATCGGCAGGATGCTGCCCGACGGATTCTGAATGGTCGGAATCGTGTAGATGTATTTCGGCGTCACGCCCTTCTGCTTGAGCCCCTCCAATGTCGACGCCAGCACGTCCATGCGCATCCCATCCTCATCCAGTGGAATGCCGACAATGTTGGCGCCGTCGCGCTTGAAACGATTGATCGCGCCGGCGTAGCAGAACTCCTCGAGAATCACGGTATCACCGGGATTGACGAACATCCGGCTGACGATGTCGATGCCCTGACCGGATCCCGTGGTGATCAGCACCTCGTCGCGGCCGATCTTCATGCCGCGGTGCCGGTTCAGCTTGTCGGCGACGAACTCTCGCAGGCCAGTGAAACCCTGGGGTCCCTCGCCCAGGTTGTACATGGCCAGCTTCGATCCCTCGCGCCGCAGCACGGAC
>Ga0207693_10002483_pt1 | contig 16035 bp, 9 predicted proteins | sample LARL81metaG_FD_184347 | JGI IMG/M metagenome (GOLD analysis project Ga0207693, IMG submission 184347) | Corn, switchgrass and miscanthus rhizosphere microbial communities from Kellogg Biological Station, Michigan, USA - LAR L8-1 metaG... | ecosystem: Host-associated > Plants > Roots >...
CGCGGCGAGCGTGGCCGAAATCGACCGCATCAACATATTGCGCGCCGCGCTGCTGGCGATGGCGCGCGCCGTCGCGGTCCTTGGTGTCCGCCCCGATATCGCACTGGTCGACGGCAACATCGCTCCGCCGGTCGATTGCGCCGTGAAAACAGTCATCGACGGAGACGCACTCAGTTTTTCGATCGCCGCCGCGTCGATCATCGCGAAAGTAACCCGCGATCGCATCATGCGGGGCCTCGCGCCGCGTTATCCGGCCTACGGATGGAGCACCAATGTCGGCTACGCGACGCCGGAACATGGCGAGGCGATTCGCCGGTTCGGGGTGACCCGCCATCATCGGCGGTCCTTTGCGCCGGTCCGCGTGGCGATTACGGGTGATGCGCTATTGCCGCTGTTCGCGGAGCCGGAGCCGGGTCCGCCTGCGGCCCGGGCACTCTAGCCGGCGAGCGCCGAAACAGCGTGGCGCGCCACCTTTTTCATCAAAGTCGGCAGCGCATGCTCGCCAAGTCGGTCGACCTGGCTCCACAACCCGGCCGCCTCGCCGCTGCCCGCCATGATCGCGAGCTCGAGGCGAAAATGCGTAAAGCCGTGGCGTACTGTGCCCGGGAGCGGCGCCCAATTTGTGGCTGCCGGGGCGATCTCGATGGCCTCGTCGAGCGCCCAAGGCGCGCGGCGCCACGGCGTCGACGGAATCTCGGTCATGCCGCCGAGCAGGCCCTTCTCCGGGCGACGACGCAGCAGCACCGCCCCGTCGCCGCGGGTGAGCCAGAACGCCACGCCGTAGCGCAACGACCGGTCGGGCTTCTCGGTCGGTGCCGGGAGCGTGTCGGCCAGGCCCGCTCGCGCGGCGGCACAGCAGGCGCGCCACGGACAGAGGACGCAACGCGGACGCCGCGGCGTGCAGATCGTGGCGCCGAGATCCATCAAAGCCTGCGCGAAATCGCCGGCCCGTTCTTCCGGCACCAGTGCGGCGGCGAGCGTTCCGAGATGCGGTTTTGCAACAGCAAGTGGTTCGGGCACGGCGTAAAGCCGGGCGACGACCCGCTCGACATTGCCGTCGATTGCAGCGGCCTGCCGATCGAAGGCGATCGCGGCAATGGCCGCCGCGGTGTAGGCTCCAATCCCGGGCAGCGTGCGCAATGCTGGCGGGTCCTCGGGGAACGCGCCGCGATGCCGCTCGACGACCGCGCGCGCGCAAGCATGCAGGTTGCGAGCGCGGGCGTAATAACCCAGCCCCTGCCAAAGCTGCAGGATTTCGTCGAGCGATGCCGCGGCGAGCGCCGAAACATCGGGCCAGCGTGCCACGAATCGATCGAAATATGGGCCCACAGTCGCCACCGTCGTCTGCTGCAGCATGATCTCGCTGAGCCAGATGCGGTAGGGATCGGGCCGGACGCCGGCGGGGGCCCGCCACGGCAGAGCGCGGCGGTGACGGTCGTACCAAAGCAGCAGCGCTGCGGGATCGGGGGTTTCCAATGAGGATGGGATTTCGGGTCGGACAGGTGGCATGAGCGGAACCAGTCGCAGGGGCGACGTGGTTAAGGTAATCGGAGGCGTGGCCGAACGCGAGCACCGGGGCTTTCGCGCGGTCGGCGTCGCCGTCTCGAAACTCGCGGCACCGATCGTTACGCGACGCGGCGGAGGCATCCTGGTCCGCCTGAAAGCGGAATGGACCGGTATAGTTGGTCCGGATTGGGCCGAGGTGAGCTGGCCGACCATGCTCGGGCGCGATGGTGTCCTCAAGTTGCGTGCAGCACCGGCTGCTGCGCTCGACCTCCAGCACCGGGCGCCGCTGATGATCGAGCGAATCAACCTGTTTTTCGGCCGCTCCGTAATCAATCGCCTTGCTCTCGTGCAGGGGCCCTTGCCGCTCTCTTCGGGGCCGAGCAGGCCTGTCATCCGCCCGCTGTCGGAAGACGAGGCAAAGGCGCTCGATCGGCGGATCTCCGAGATCGCCGACCTGGATTTGCGCGCGGCGCTCACTCAGTTTGGGAGAGCGGTCAACGGCAGCCAAGGTTGAGCGGGCCGTCGCATCGGTTGCGGACACCTATCAAGATATCGTAGTAAGGAACCTAGTCATGCCTAAGATCTGGTTTGTCCTGCTCGGGCTTCTGAGCGCAATCCTGGCTTCGCCGGCGCTAGCCGCCACCCCGCACCAACTGCTCGCTGATGCTCAGACAGTGCTGGGTCTGACCAAAGACGATCGGATCCTCGGCAAGCCCGAAGCGCCCATCACGATCGTCGAATACGCTTCGCTGACTTGCCCCCACTGCGCCCATTTCGCGAACGAGGTTCTTCCCGAGCTCAAGAAGAAATGGATCGACACCGGGAAAGCCAAACTGGTCCTTCGCGACTACCCGCTGGATGAGCCGGCGTTGCGGGCGGCGATGGTCGCGCGCTGTGCGCCGCCCGATCGTTTCTATGCCTATGTCGACACGTTTTTCGGGGCGCAGGAAAAATGGGTGACGGCGCGCGACTACCGCGACGCCCTCGCCCGGCTGGTCAAGCTTGGCGGTATGAGCAGGGACGAGTTCGACAACTGCCTCAAAAATACCGCTCTCGAAAACAAGATCGTCGAAGGCCGCCTGATCGCGTCGAAGGAACTCGACGTCAACTCGACCCCGACGTTCTTCATCAACAGCACCAAGTTCACCGGGGCTCCGACAGTCGAGGAGTTCGACAAGGTGCTGTCGGGGCTTTCAGCGAAATCCTAGCGCAGTGTTCAGAATGAGCTTCTACTCGTCATTCCCGCGAAAGCGGGAATCCAGAAGATGCCGAGTGCCAAGGCGCCCCCTGTTCAAGCCAGGGGCAGGCTCTGGACCCCCGCCTTCGCGGGGGTGACGGTAAACACGCGGGCAGAGCATGCAGGTTTCCCGGCTCCGCTTGGTCGGGTTCAAATCCTTCGTCGAAGCGACGGAGTTCGCGATCGATCCTGGCCTCACCGGGATCGTCGGGCCCAACGGTTGCGGCAAATCGAACCTCGTCGAGGCGCTGCGCTGGGTAATGGGGGAGACCTCGGCCAGACGCCTGCGCGGCGGCGAGATGGACGATGTGATCTTCGCCGGGACCACGGCAAGGCCGGCCCGCAACATCGCCGAAGTCGCACTGACCATCGACAACAGCGGCCGCGACGCGCCGTTCGCCTTCAACGACCGCGCGGAAATCGAAATCGTCCGGCGGATCGAACGCGGCGGCGGCTCGACCTACCGCGTCAACGGCCGCGAGGTGCGGGCGCGAGACGTCCAGCTGCTGTTCTCCGATGCCGCGAGCGGCGCCCACTCCGGCGCGATGGTAAGCCAGGGCCGCATCGGCGCGGTGATCGACGCGAAGCCGGCCGAACGGCGGCTCCTCCTCGAAGAGGCCGCGGGCACCGCCGGGCTTCACGCTCGGCGCCGCGAGACCGAATTGAAACTCGACGCTGCCGAGGAGAACCTCGCCCGGCTCGACGACGTCATCGTGACGATCGAGACCCAATTCGAGACATTGAAGAAGCAGGCGCGTCAGGCGCAGCGCTATCGCCGCCTTGCCGAGCAGATCCGGCGGACCGAGGCGCTGCTGTTTCGCGCCCGCTGGCTGGCAGCCGAAGCCGAGGCCGAGCGGAGTTCCGTCGAGCATCGTGCAACTGAGCGTACTGTCGCGGAGGCGACCGAACACGCCCGCGTCGGAGTGCTGGCCCGCGAGACGGCCGAGGCGGCGCTGCCGCCCCTCAGGGCGGCTGACGCGGCTGCCGCCGCCGAATTGCAGGGGCTCACCAACTCGCGCAGTGCACTCGAACAGGACCTGCAGCGGGTGCTCGCCGCGCGCGCGGAGGCAGAACAGCGGCTCGGCCAGTTCGCCGCCGATCTCGAACGCGAGGAGTCCCACCTGGCCGAGGCGCAGCAGTCGCTGACCCGATTATCCGAAGAGCAGGACGCGCTCACTCGGGCCGAAGAGGAGGACGGCCCGGGTCGGGAGTTCGTCGCGGTTCGGCTGCGCGAGGCGGGCGCCGGCCTGGCCGAGGCGGAGGCGGCGTTGCAGCGGGAGACCGAGACCGTCGCGGCCGCCGACGCGCGCCGCGTCGCCCTCGAGCGGCGTCGGAAGGATCTCGAAGAACGCCGCACCCGATTGGAGGCGCGCCGCGTCGAAGCACAGCGGCAACGCGACGGCCTGGCCGTTTCACTGGTTGCACCGGAAGCGGTAGTCGCCGCTGCAGGCGCCGTGGCGGAGGCTGAAGGGCGGTTCGAGCAGGCTCGCGCCATTGTCGAAGCGGCCGAGGCAGAGATGGTAAACCGGCTCGCCGGTGAGCAGGCTGCGCTCGACAAGGCCCGCCAGATCGATGCCCGGCTGGCGCGGCTCACCGCGGAAGCCGAGGGATTGCGGAGGTTGCTCACACCGCCGCCAGATACGGCCGGCGTCCCATCGATCCTGACAGCGTTGCAGGTCGCCCCTGGCTTCGAGGCGGCGATCGGCGCCGCGTTTGGAGACGAGCTTTTGGCGCCGCTTGCCGTGGGCGAGGGCGCCGGCGCCGCCCGCTTCTGGGTGGATCTCGGCGATGACGCGCATGACCGCGCCGTATTGCCCGACGGCGCCCGCTCATTGGCTGAAGTCGTGAACGCTCCGTCTGCTCTCATGCGCAGCCTTGCACAGATCGGCTGGGTCGAGAACGAGGAAGCCGGACGCAATCTCCAACCAAGCCTGGCGCCGGGTCAGCGGCTAGTGGACGGCGAGGGCCGGCTGTGGCGTTGGGACGGATACGTGTCGATTGGCGCCGCACCTAGTCTTGCAGCCGAGCATTTGCGGCACGGCAACCGCCTCGCCTCACTCGACACTGAGATCGCCACCGTGAGGACGGAAGCTTTGGCGGCCGAGAGCGCCGCCGCTGCGGCGCGTGCCGAGCGCCAGAAAGCGCAGGAGGCGGGCAAGTCGGCGCGGCAGGTGCTATCCGACGCCGAGGCGGCGCTGGCCCGGGCGCGAGCCGAAGAGGCGGAGATCGGTCGGCGGGCATTGACGACGCAAACCCGTCTAGCCGCCGCGGTCGACCTTCTTGAAAGGGTCGGCGCCGATCTTGCCGAAGTCGCGGCGCAGGCGGCGGAAGCGGAGCGGGATCTGGCGGCCCTCGCCGAAGTAGAGTTGGCCCGCGCGGCGCTCGACCAGGCGCGCGCCGCCGCGGCCGAGGCGCGCCGGAGCGAGGCAGACGCACGAGCGGCAGTCGAACGGCTCACCCATGAGGCCGCACGTCGCCGTGAACGCCTAGTCTCGATCGACCTCGAACAGCGTGCCTGGCATAAGCGCAGCACCGACGCCGATGCGCAACACGCCGCACTGATCGAACGGCGCAACTCCTTGCAGGCGGAAATCGCCGGTTTGGCGGCCCGCCCGGCGGCGATCGCCGCCGAAAGCGAGGCGCTCGGCACCGCAATTGCTGGCGCAGCTGCGGCCTGCCGGCGGTCGGCCGACGCGCTTACCATCGGCGAGCGGCAGCTGCGCGAAGCCGTCGACGTCTCGCGTCTGGCCGATCAGGCGCTGGCGGAGGCTCGCGAACGCCTGGCGCGGCTCGAGGGGTTGCGGGACGGCGCAACCGAAGGCCTGGCGCGCCTTGCTCGCGAGATCCGCGAGCGGGTGGGTGTTGCGCCGGAAGCGCTCGGCGAACTCGCCGGGACCACGGAGGACGAGCTCCCCGTCGATCCGTCCGAAACCGCAGCCCGGTTGGAGCGCTTGACCCGCGAGCGCGACGGCATGGGTCCGGTCAATCTGATGGCCGAAACCGAGGCCGCCGAGGTCGAAATGCGGGTCGCCGAATTGCGCGGCGAGCGTGCCGAGCTGACCGAAGCGATCGCGCGACTGCGCCACGGTATTGCCGCACTCGACCGAGAAGTGCGGCAGCGGCTGACTGCGGCCTTCGAGCGGCTCGACGGCCATTTCGCCGAGCTGTTCACCCGGCTGTTCGGCGGCGGTAAGGCGCAGCTGCGTCTGGTGGACAATGACGACCCGCTCGCCGCCGGGCTCGAAATCATGGGGAGCCCGCCGGGCAAGCGGCTGCAATCCTTGTCGCTGCTGTCGGGCGGCGAGCAGGCTCTGACCGCGCTCGCGCTGCTCTTCGCCGTCTTCCTGACCAACCCGGCGCCGGTATGCGTGCTCGACGAGGTCGACGCCCCGCTCGACGACGCCAATGTCGACCGGTTCTGCAGTCTCGTCGGCGAGATCGCCGACACCACCGGCACCCGCTTTCTGGTGGTCACCCATCACCGCATCACGATGGCGCGCGTCGACCGGCTGTTCGGCGTGACGATGGCCGAACGCGGCGTCTCGCAGCTCGTCTCGGTCGACCTCAACCGCGCCGCCCGCCTCCGCCAGACCGCGTAGAATCCTTCCAGGTACGTTAGCGACAAGCTCGGCATCTCTCGCGAGCAACTCGGCGACGCGATTCATGAACTCAAGACAGCAGGCAATCTTAGTCCTGCGGAGCGCGTTATCATCTATGATGACGGCACGGTCACGCATGAGTCTGGCTCTGTCCTCGGGAACATCTACAACGAAATCTGATAACAATATCAGAGCGTTCGCCACGCTGCGGTTCGCGGGCGATGCGCTCGATCCGGACGAGATCTCGCGTGCGTTTAAGGAACAGCCAACGAAAGCATATAGGAAGGGTCAGACGTATCGGTCTGGCCCACACGGCCCCGACGTTACCGGCAGAACCGGAGTTTGGTACTTCAGCACAAGACGAAAAATTACAAGCAAAGATCTTGTCGACCATTTAAATGCGTTGGATAGACTTGTTGCTCCCTTTGGTGATCAAGATAGTCGCCTGAAGGAACTGCGCGACCTTATGGAACGCAGAAACCTCCAGGCTCATGTGACTTTCTTTTGGCGCGGCCCTTCCGGTGCCCAACCCCCCTCTGTTCCATCGGCTGCGACTGCTGCGCTGTTACGACTGCCGGCTGATATCGAACCAGATTTCGCGAACGAGGATTGCTAATTCGAACCGACAAGCAGGGCACCCGACCGCAGATCCTCGCGAGAATGGCAGCAACAATACGTTGCTGCGATCTCGCAATGGAGCATCAAAACGCAAGAAGAAGGCTATGGGAGACCAAGGGGCCCTTCTTCGGTTGTTTGTGGCCCCAGAGCAGCCAGAACCCCATATTTGCAATGAGTTGATCGATGGGCCCCTTGCCCCCGTCGATTATATTGATGGTGATCGGATTGTTCGCGGATATGACGGCGCTATTCTGCCGGCGGTCTGCAACATTTGGCTTAGGGCCCGCGACGAAGGTCGATTGCAAGCACAACAGCTTGGCAAGGCGCAATCGCGAAATCACTCCCATGCGTGTGCTTCCCGCTAAGCATATGGGAACGAGACGCGCCGAATCGACGCCGCGTCAAGGCTGTTACAATTCAACCGAGGCACTACCGAAAACAAGAGCCGGCGGACCGGAAACTCGCCGTAATTTCGTGGTACCGTTTCGCGTTTGTGCGATCTTGCGCGTGATAGCAAACGCTCACTTCATGGCGACGTACTGCGTAATTTGGGCCTCGGTGTCCCGATCTCCGACCGGACGAGTGCCACAACCTAAACGAGAAATCCTGCTGCAGACCCGCTGCAGGTGCAGCGGCAGAGGATTCGGAACGTCAACCTCTCGCTGTGGTGGATACCTTGGCCGGGTGTTTTGGGTTCGGCATGACGCAGGCTGATCGTTCCATTCTTTGGCCGGGCGTGCCGATGGCGGTTGGGGCGGCCGTGTTGTTCGGGGCGATGGCGCCATTTGGGAAAGTGCTGCTCGGCGAAGTCGAGCCGCAGCTGCTCGCAGGCTTGCTCTACCTCGGTGCCGGGATCGGGCTCGCCGCTGTGCATCTCGGCCGCGCGGCCCTGGGCATCCGGGCGCCGGAGGCGCCGCTGCGTCCGAGAGACCTTCCATGGCTGGCCGCGGTCATCCTGTTCGGCGGCGTCCTCGGACCGTTCTTGCTGATGCTAGGTCTGGCGCGCACGGAAGCTAGCTCCGGCTCTTTGCTGCTCAATCTGGAAACCCTCTTCACGATGGGCATCGCCTGGCTGGTCTTCCGCGAGAATGTCGATCGCCGTCTGCTGCTCGGAGCTGTGGCGATCCTCGTCGGGGCGGCAATCCTCTCCTGGGGCGGGCGCGGAGTCGAGGTGGACACCGGGCCGGTGTTGATCGCGGCGGCCTGCCTTGCCTGGGGCATCGACAACAATCTCACCCGGAAATTGTCGTCGGCCGATCCGGTGCTGACCGCGATGATCAAAGGCCTCGCAGCCGGCACGGTGAATGCCGGACTCGCCATGCTGGGCGGCGCAACTATCCCGGCGGCGGGGATAGTGGGCGCCTCGGCAATGGTCGGCTTCTTGGGGATCGGGATCAGCCTCGTGCTGTTCGTGCTGGCTTTGCGCCATCTCGGGACGGCTCGCACCAGCGCTTATTTTTCGCTCGCTCCGTTCATCGGCGCAGTGCTCGCGCTCGGCCTCTTGCACGAGAATGTGACGCTGGACCTCGTGCTCGCCGGTCTCTTGATGGGGTTTGGGTTATGGCTGCATCTCGCCGAACGCCACGACCATGAGCATCAGCACGAGGCTTTCGAGCACGAGCACAGCCATCGGCACGACATACATCATCGGCACCCGCATGATGGGCCGGCAAGCGAACCGCATTCCCATTGGCACCGCCATGCGCCGCTGCGCCACACCCATCCGCATTACCCCGACTTGCATCACCGGCACGGCCACGGCTGACCGGCTACTGTGCCCCCAGCGATTGCTGAACTGGCGGCGGGAGGCCGAAATTGGGCTGGAACAGCCGGCGCAGAAAGCCGGGAGCGAGAGCGCTCAGCGGATTGACCGAGACCTGCGGATCTGCTGCCGATCCAGTCATTCGGTAGTTGGCCGCAAACAGGCCCTGCCCCTCGCCCCCGAGCAGCAGCGAGCCGATGACCGGAATGTTGCCGAGGATCGAATTCAGAGCGTAGGCCGGCACAATCGTGCCTTGCAGGTCAAGGCGGTCGCGACCGAGATCGACGACACCGTTGCTGGTGACGCCGATCGCCCCCCCATAGGCGAGGAGATTGTCCAGTACGAGATGATCATCGCCATAGGCAAAATCACCGCGCAAGGTGCTGAACGGAATCCCCGAGCCGGCGAGCATGCTGCCGGCGCCGCTAAAAGAAGGCAACGACAGAACGCGGGCCAATAATGGCGCGCGCACCAAGTCGTAGTCAGTGCCCTCGATATGGCCCGCGACGACCTGCTTGCCGGCCTTGTCAACGGTCTGGCCGGTAACCGTGACTTGCCCGCCAACGATGTTGCCGGTGATGTCGAGAAGACTCAGCGTCGACCCCAGATCGTCGGATCGAAAAGTGAGACTGCGCCCGCCCGCCTGAGGCGCGGAACTCAAGCTCAGCCGGCGGCCATTGGGAAACCTTGCTTCGATCTGGGCCGCTCGCCAATCGGCGCCCTCGCGCGACAGTCTCGCCCCTACATCCCGTACCTCGCGCTGCGGCCCAACGACCAGGCGGCCAAGGCGGGCATCGATCTGCAGGGGTGCATCCGTGATGGAGGATAGCTTGTGGGGGTCGTTGATCCAATGCGACAGATCGAGGGTCGGGCCGCGCAGATCGATTTGCCAACCGCCCTCGCGCCGGCGCATCACAGACCCGCTGACATCGTCCTCGGCAATGAGCAACCGCTGGACATCGACGCGGTCGATCCGCCCGCTATCGGGTTCGAGCGCCACGGCGAACCTGCCGTCGAGCCCCGCTGCCTTGACCTGGATGTCTCGCAGCCGAGTGACCTGCTCGTTGCGGAGATCGAGGACGAGCTTTGCGCTGGCCGGCGCGCCGGTGGGCTTCTTCCAACCCGCCTCTTCGACCGACAGGTTGGCCGAGCGCAGATCGACGGCCGCCTCGGCCGTGGCACGCGCGGCATCGAGCGTCCAGTAGGTGAGATCAATCCCGACAGGACCGCCGACGCGGTCCGGCAGAAAGTCGAAGGCGAGGCGCCGGCGCTGCTCGTCGTCCACCGTCATAGCCACGCGGTAGCGCGCCCGGGCTCCGTCGGTCGGCTTGAAGAACAGGTCGGCGTCGATGTTCAACGGCACCCCGTCGAAACGGGAGGTTCCTCGTAGGTGGGCGCCCGGGCGGGTGATCTCCAAGGCGAAGTTGCCATCGGTCAGGTTGCGGTTCATCGCGACGCTGGCAATTGCGGCGCCGGAGAGGTTCGCCTTCACGGCATATTGGACCTGGTCGAGCTTGAGGTCTTTCAGCAGCGGGAGCTTGAAATGAAGGTTGGCCTCCGCTCGGCCGGCGACCCGCGCCGGATCGACCCCGATGTCGCGGGCGTAGCGCAGCGGCTTGGCGTCGATGGTCTCGAGGATGTCTTGGATCGGCCCGGCAAGAGAAAGATCGATCGTCAGCCATTCCACGGGTGCGCCAAGATCGGTGATCTGCAGCGAGCCCCCGGTCGCCTGAACGGATTTGACCAACCCGCCAGCCGGCGTGAACACGAGCCGTTTGTCGTCGAGGGTGGCGGTCCCGCTGACCTTTCGCACCGGAGTGAGCCCCTGAAAGTAGCTGATCGTCGCGTCGCGATAACGCATGGTTCCGTGGGCCGACACGACCTCGGCAGAGCGCGCTGCGGGATCGACCGCGAGATCGAGCTGGACGGCCGCCTCGTCGAGAACTCCGTCATGGACATTGGCCAACACCCAACGCCGCCCGCCACGGCTCAGGGAGGGCGGCCAAAGGCTTTCGAATTTTGCCACCGGAACGTCGCTGAGAACGATGCCGAGCTTGCCGGGTATCGACGGCGGTGGCGGTTCCGTGCCGGTTATCATCGCCAGCGTCAATCCTTCGATATTCCCATTGACGGAAAGCACCGCGCCGCCGCCGAGGTCGAGATCGAGTTTGGCGAGGCGCAGCTCGCCGGTTTCGGGCGCATAAACCGCGCGAATGGTTCCCTGCTGGAGAGCTACATAGCCTTCCGGCAGCAGCTCGCTCCTGATCGAACCATTGCCGAGATAAAGGTCCACCCGCAGACCATCATTCGTCATGTCGCCGAGGTTCAGCCGGGTCGCTAGGGTTCCCGACACCGGAAAATCGGCCAGGGCGAAGGGAGCGAGCTCGGGGGAAAGCGAGGCCAAGGTCGCCGGGTCCACCCCGCCGATCTGCATGGAGAGATCGACCACGCGCTGATCCGAGGCGTAGCGGCAGCGGATATGGACTTCGGGTTGGCGATCTCCGAGCGGCAGAGACAGCGAGATGTCGCCCGCAAGACCCTCGGGACTGCGCTCGATCCAGGCGTCGACCCGCTCGGCTTCCCAGCGATGGTTCGTCTGGCGATCATCATAGATGACTGCGGCATTGCGTATGACGACCCGGTGCATCAACCCGAGAGGCAGCTCCGGGTCTGGCGGGCCGGCCAGCTGGTCGAGAATTTCGGGTCCAAAGCTCGGTGCCGCCGGGTTCGATTCACCAAAGCGAAATCTGATCGCACCCGCCTCGTCGCGGATGAGATGCAATACCGGATGCTCCACGACGAGCCGCGTCGGCGCCAATTTACCCTGCAGCAGAGAGCTGAGGCTGAAACTCGCAGACATGTCAGGAAAGGCAGCAAACGGTTGCGCGTCGGCGTCGGCGACGTGGACGCCTTCGAGACGCAGATCGAGTTGACGGGTCTGGCGATCGATGCCGAGACGCGCGTGCTCAACCGCGATCTGCACGCCACCGGTGCGCCGGCTGAATAGTTGCTGGACATATGGGGTCAGCCGGTCGAGATCGATTGGCCCTTGGGTCAGACTCCACAGGCCAAACCCGCACATGATGATCAGCGCCGCCGTCAGGGTGCCCAGCCAAACCAGGACGCGGTGGACCCGGCGACCCAATCGCCGTGTTGGTGAGAGGTATGGGTGCCGCCGGGCATCGATGACGGACTGATACCCTTCGGCGGCAGCGGCTTGACCGGAGGCCCCCGACCCGCCAGTGTCCGCGCCCCGGCTGGGCTTACCGGATGAAACTGTTATCTCACCTCTCCCCCGATGGTGACGGACTGCCGGAACCGGCCGACGCACGCAGACTCGCCCTTGGGTTCGACGCCTGGAACGAGGCGCTCGCCCTGGCACAGGAAAAACCCGCCTCCGATCACGCGCGCCGTTGGAGCGCCGCAGGTGCCGGCAAACGCCTGCTGGCGTCGATATTCGGCAACAGCCCCTTTTTGACCGGCGTCGCCGTAAAAGAGTGGGCCTTTTTGACCCGCCTTGTCGAGCAAGGTCCCGACCCTCTCTTCGACGAGGTCGCCGCCAGCGCCGAAAAAACCGAAGATCTTGGCGAAGATACGGCGGCGCTGATGCGGCGCTTGCGTATCGCCAGGCGCCGCGTCGCACTCGTCGCCGCGCTGGCCGAGCTTGCCGGCGCCTGGTCTCTCGAGCAGCAGACCGGCGCGCTGAGCCGCTTTGCCGAGGCGGCGCTGGGCGCAGCCTTGCGCCACTTACTGCGCGAGGCGGCGCACAAGGGGCTCATCGCGCTTGCGGCGGACGACCAGCCGGAGCGGGACAGCGGGCTCATCGTGCTGGGGATGGGCAAACTCGGCGGATACGAGCTCAATTACTCGAGCGATGTCGATCTGATTATCCTTTATGACCCGGGTTCAGCACGCGTTACTGCGCGCAATGGAGTGCAGTCTTTTTTTGTTCGCCTGACGCGCGAGCTGGTGAGGCTTCTCGAAGCCCACACCGGCGACGGGTATTCGTTCCGCACCGATCTTCGCCTTCGCCCGGATCCGGCATCGACCCCGCTCGCCATGTCGGTACCCGCGGCGCTCGCCTATTATGAGAGCGTCGGGCAGAATTGGGAGCGGGCGGCGCTGATCAAGGCGCGGCCTGTCGCCGGCGATCTTGCCGCCGGTTATCGCTTTCTGCGTGAGCTCCAGCCGTTCATCTGGCGGAAAAATCTGGATTTTGCCGCTATCCAGGACATCCACTCGATCAAGCGCCAGATCAATGCACATCGTGGCGGCGGCAGAATCGCGGTGGAGGGGCACGACATAAAAACGGGCCGCGGGGGGATCCGCGAGATCGAGTTCTTCGCCCAGACCCAGCAGCTGATCTGGGGCGGGCGGCTGCAGGCGCTGCGGGTCGGGCCGACCTGCGAGGCTCTCCGACTGCTCGCGACCGCCGGCCGGATCGATCCCGCGACTGCTGAGCAACTCATCGACGACTATCGTTTTTTGCGCCGCCTCGAGCACCGGCTGCAGATGATCGACGACGCGCAAACCCATGCGCTTCCTTCGGACCGCGCCGGGGTCGCGCGCATCGCGGTGTTTCTCGGTTATTCGGAGACGGACGCCTTCGTCGCCGATCTACGTGCTCATCTCGCCTCGGTCGAGCGGCATTATGCCGAGCTTTTCGAACATGCCCCGACCCTCGCGGGCCCGGGCAATCTCGTGTTCACCGGCGCCGATGATGATCGCGATACTTTACGCACGCTCTCGCAGCTCGGCTTTGCCGAGCCGTCCGCTGTATCTGCCCTGGTGCGAAGCTGGCATCACGGCCGGCTGCGCGCCACCCGCAGCCAGCGAGCCCGCGAAATCCTGACCGAACTCGTACCCGAGCTGTTGCGGATATTCGGCGGGACCGCGCATCCCGATGCAGCCCTCCGGCGGTTCGACCAGTTCCTGTCTCATCTACCCGCGGGCGTGCAGCTTTTCTCGCTGTTCCACGCCAATCCAGGCCTTCTGGCGCTCGTGGCCGAGATCATGGCAGGGGCTCCGCGATTGGCCGAGCACCTGGCGCAACATCCCGCGCTCCTCGACGCGGTGCTGACGCAAGGCTTCTTTTCCCCGCCGCCCGGCCGTGCCGGCCTCGCCGCCGAACTCGATCAGGTCTTAACGGGTGCGCGGGATTTCGAAGACGCGCTCGACAAGCTGCGGCGCTGGGCCCGCGAAAGGCGGTTTCAGGTCGGCGTTCAGCTGCTGCGCCGGGCGCTCGACGGCGCGCAGGCCGGGGTAGCGCTCGCCGACGTCGCGGAAGCCGCGCTCGGCGCGCTGCTCCCGCGGGTCGAAAACGATTTCGCGCGTCGGCACGGCCGGGTGCCGGGAGGCAGTTTTACTGTGATCGGGATGGGGCGGCTCGGCAGCCGCGAGATGACTCTCAACTCGGATTTGGATCTGATCCTGATCTACGACTCCCCGCCCGACGGCGAGACTTCCGACGGCCCGCACCCATTGCCGGTCCCTCTCTATTTCGCGCGGCTGAGCCAGAGGCTGATCAGCGCGATCACCGCCCCTACCGCCGAAGGCCGGCTCTACGATGTCGATATGCGGCTGCGGCCGTCAGGAGAAGCGGGCCCGATTGCCTCGCATTTCACTGGGTTCGCGCGTTATCAGAGCGAGGCGGCCTGGACATGGGAACATATGGCGCTGACCCGGGCGCGGCCAATTGCCGGCGACCCCGGCCTGTGCCGGCAGATTTCCGAAACCCTCGCTACCGCCCTGCGCTCGCCGCGCGATCCCAGGAAGCTCGTCACCGATGTCGCCGATATGCGCCGCCGGATCGCGGAGGAGAACCCGCGCCCGTCGTCCTGGGATCTGAGGAACCGTCGCGGCGGACTGATCGACCTCGAATTCATCGTCCAGTTCTTGATGCTGCGGGACGCCGCCTCGTCGCCGCAGATATTGCGTCGCGGAACCGCGAAGGCGATCACGGCGCTGGGTGAGGCCGGGCTGCTGCCGCCCCAGGCCCGCCACGAACTCGGCGCGGCGGCGTTGCTGTTCCGCAATGTCCAAGCAGTCCTCACTTTGCTCGGCGACGGATTGCCGGCGGCAGGCGATCTCGAGGAACCGGACGCCGCCGCACTCGCCGCCTGTGTGGCCGCGGTTGACTTCGCCCGGCTCGACGCGGATATCACCGGCGCCGCAGCGCGCGTCCACAGCTGGTATGATCGACTGATCGAGCAGCCGGCGCGGCGCGCTGCACGAGAAAAAGGAGACAACGCGCGATGAGTGTCGAGATCGGCCAAAAGGCCCCGGATTTCACACTGCCCACCGACGGCAGCGGCAACGTCACCTTGTCTGCGCTCAAGGGCAAAAAGGTCGTCCTTTACTTTTACCCTAAGGACGACACCTCCGGCTGCACGGCCGAAGCGTGCGGATTTCGCGACGCATTTCCGGATTACGGCGGGACGGGATCGGTGGTGATCGGGATCTCGAAAGATGCGGTCGCCTCGCACGACAAGTTCAAGAAAAAGCACGAGCTCCCGTTCATCCTCGCTTCCGATGCGGGTTCCGACGTCTGCGAGAAGTACGGCGTCTGGGTCGAAAAAAGCATGTACGGGCGAAAGTATATGGGCATCGAGCGCTGCACCTTCCTGATCGATCAGGAAGGCATCGTGCGCGGCGCATGGCGCAAAGTCCGGGTGCCGGGCCATGTCGCCGAAGTGCTCAAAGCAGCGCGCGCCCTTTGAGGAAGTTCAGGAGCTATATACGGCGACCCGCGATCACTCCGCCGCGCGGCGCGCCATTAGCCCCTTCGCGGGGTCGTAGCCGTAGACCGCGAGGGTAAGGAAGATCGCCGTCGCGGCCACGAGCACTACGGCAGATGTCGGCTCGATTCGGCCATAGAGCGCAAAGCGGATCAGCTCGACGGCGTGGGTGAAGGGGTTGATCTCGCAGATGTAGTAAAGGAGGAGGCTGGCTTCCTTGATATGCCACAGCGGATAGAGGGCGGAGGAGGCGAAGAACATCGGGAAGATCACGAAGTTCATCACGCTGGCGAAGTTCTCCAGCTGGCGGATCGCCGAGGACAGCAGCAATCCGAGCGCTCCCAGCATCAATCCCGATAGAACCAGCGCCGGCAGCACCGTCAAATAGCCGTACCACGGCGGCTCGATCTCCCAGATCAATGCGATCGCGAGAAAGGCATAGGCCTGCAGCACCGAGACGATGACCCCGGCAAGGAGCTTTGCGGTCAGCAGAAACCAGCGCGGCAAGGGGCTCACCATCAAGATTCGCATGCTACCCATCTCGCGGTCGTAGACCATCGACAGTGAGCTCAGCAT
>Ga0207693_10002485_pt1 | contig 16030 bp, 13 predicted proteins | sample LARL81metaG_FD_184347 | JGI IMG/M metagenome (GOLD analysis project Ga0207693, IMG submission 184347) | Corn, switchgrass and miscanthus rhizosphere microbial communities from Kellogg Biological Station, Michigan, USA - LAR L8-1 metaG... | ecosystem: Host-associated > Plants > Roots >...
CGTGCACCTTGTCGTGCTCCGACCCGCGCGCGCTGATCATGATGATCGGGATCGTCGCGCCCTCGGAACGGAGCGCCTCCGTGATCCGCCAGCCGTCCTCGCCGGGGAGCATCAGGTCGATCACCGCGACGTCCGGCCGCTCGAAGCGCAGCTTGCGCAGCGCGGCGTCGCCGTTGTCCGCCCACTCGACGTCCATGCCCGCTCCGCGCAGATGTGTCGCCATGGCGTTGGCGATGACGAAGGTGCTTCTCGGTTTGTGGGTTGCCTTAAGGACGCTCAGGAGCGCAAGCGCATCAGGGTTGGTCTTCGCCAACTGATGTACGGTTTGCTTCGGAATATAGGCGCCGATCTGCCCCAACCTATTGCGACCTTCTTGTTGATACGTCCACACCGATGTGGCCACCTTCACTACCTCCGCGTCGTCGAGTGGTTGTGTAAATTCGGCATTTCGCGTGCGCGCGACATCGATAAGCTGGTCAAAGTCGTCAACGTGATGTGCCGCGCGTCCTAGCAGGCGAAATAGCGTCTCGTTGCGATTGCCGGGCTCGATGCTCTTAGCTGGCTCAACAGCTGCCCCCAAGTTGAGATTCTGAAGGGTCGGCAGCGAACCGAGATCATCTAGGCCGCCTTGAATGAATTGATACTCACCGCCCTGGAACAATGACGGCATTGCGACGACGAACCCATTGTCGCCCAGCACGTCGATTGGGCGATCGGGCCAGGGACGGATTTTGCGGCCCTCACCGTTGTACTTGTAGAGCCCATGAAATTTGCCCCTGGCGGTGCGGGCAATAACCGGTGTCTGGCCGTGCCTATCGAGAGCCTCGGCGAGATCGTTGTCATTGACCGAGTCGACGTCCAGCACCGTAATGCCGCTGCGCTTGCCGGTCATAAAGCCGAGCATTGCCGCCCTGCCAAATCGAGACACCAGCTGGGCCGAGGCGCGCAATCCGATGCGCTGGTAGTGACTGACCATCGGCTTTTTGTTTTCACCGACCTCCCGAACCGGGAACGTCGCTATGCGGTGTTCGGCATATGCTGGCTGCCATTTCTGAAAAACGCCTATCATCGGGTGTCCCCGATCTCGGCTCTGACAATCTTGCGCAACGTATCGCGCTCGACGCTGCCAGCGTTCGGCCAGCGATAGCCGCCAGCCCTTCGCATATCGGCTTTTCGGCGAAGACTCATTATGCGGCCCGCCCATTAGCGAGCCCGTACGTTCGCGTTTGCCGCTTAGGCCCTCGCGATGCCTCCAAAACGTTTTGCGCGACGTACGACGATGACCACCAAAAATTACCCAATGATTTCAAACGCTGAGCAACAGGCATTTTTCGACCTTCGGTCACAACTTTTTGCTCGGCCCATTCGAGCGCGGCCGCCTTGGCTCGCATCAGATTTGTTACGTCCGACAATCCGATGTCTGGCCAAGAAATCCGATAAAGGCCCGTATGAGAATCTGGCACCACATCAACGAGGGCGCGCCGACCGCAATGCAGCGCGTAGATCTTGCCGCGCCTCATGTTCGCCCCGCAAACTGTTCCGGCAAGTCGCCATCTTCAACTTCGCAATAGCCGCCGCTGTCGTTGGTCGCGATGAGCGCCCATTTGAATCCGGTAGCCCATAGGATGCAGCGGGCAGGCTGCGGCGTGGTTGGAATAGCCGGGCCAGCCTTTCGTTTTCGCGGTGACAGCCCAGCTGGAACTTTGCAAGAACGTTCTGCCCACCGTTTGCCCAGTCGCTCGACGCAATTGGGCACTGTTCGAGGTTCGTTCAGGCCATTGGAGGCAGGAACGCTCGCACACGAGATGCTGCGTTCACGCCGATTTTTCAGGAGAAAGTCTGGAGCGGGCGATGGGATTCGAACCCACGACCCCAACCTTGGCAAGGTTGTGCTCTACCCCTGAGCTACACCCGCGTCCTTAGATGATAAAGCAGCCAACGGAACGGTTGGGTATGACCGGGCCGCCGCCAAGCTATGCCAAAGAGCGCAAACCTTTGCAACCACGCCCGTCTGGCACTATCAAATGGCCTAAAGCGAAATGGTTTTGATTGGATCTGCATCCCGCTTTAGCTTCTTGTTTGAGCATGATCTTTTCCGACCTGGCTCCGCCCGCCGTAGCATCGAAGGAAAGAAGTTGCGATTGCCGAGGCTTCGCGCAGGCGGGAAACCGGTATCCACCCTCGGATCAAAGTCCGAGGGCAAGCTTTTTCGGGATCATGCTCTGATGCCCGCCACGCCCGACGAACTTTTCGGCTATCTGGACGCGCTCGGGATCGCGCACAAGACCGTCACCCATCCGGCAGTGTTTACGGTCGAGGAAGCGCGTGAATTGCGCGGCGCCATCGCCGGCGGACATACCAAGAATCTGTTTCTGCGCGACAAGAAGGGCGCGCCCTATCTGGTCGTCGCGCCCGAAGATGCGCCGGTCGAACTGCGTTCGCTGCACCGCCTGCTCGGCGCCTCGGGACGGTTTTCGTTCGGCTCGGCCGAGCTGATGCAGGAGGTGCTCGGCGTCCTGCCCGGTTCGGTCACGCCGTTCGCGGCGATCAATGACAAGGAGCGCCGCGTGAGCGTCGTGCTCGACGCGGCGCTATTGGCGCATGAGGCGCTTAATTTTCATCCTTTGGTGAATACCGCGACGACGACCATTTCGCGCGACGGCTTGCTCAAGTTCTTGGCGGCGACCGGCCACACGCCGCGCATTGAAATCCTCTCCGCCGCACTGGGGTAAAATCCGCGATTGCATTCAGTGAATTTCTTCCCATTTAATCGGGCGGATAAGGTCAATTCGCTGGCCCTGTGGGGAAAGCCGGGAAGAAGACGAATATAAAGTCAGGGTAGAAGACGAGCAGAACGCCACATGTTGCAACCAGCTGGAACGGCCACCGCAGAAGCGTCGGTCAAGGACACGACGACGCAGACCTTTGTCAAAGACGTCATCGAGGAATCCAAGCGCCAGCCGGTGCTGGTCGACTTCTGGGCGGACTGGTGCGGTCCGTGCAAGCAGCTGACGCCGGTTCTGGAGAAGGCGGTCAAAGCGGCCAAGGGCAAGGTCAAGCTCGTCAAGATGGATATCGAGAAACACCCCTCGATTCCGGCCCAGATGGGCGTTCAATCGATCCCGGCGGTGATCGCTTTCGTCAACGGCCAGCCGGTCGACGGCTTCATGGGCGCACTGCCGGAAAATCAGGTGGTCGCTTTTCTGGAGCGGCTGACCAAAGACCGCATCGGCGGCGAAGCCAAAGATTTCCTCAATGCTGCCGACGCGGCGCTCGCCGCCGGTGACGCCGCAGGCGCAGCGGAGCTCTATGCGCAAATCCTTGCCGAGGACAGTTCCAATGTGCCGGCGCTGGCGGGCTTGGTGCGCTGCTACGTGCAGACCGGCGCGCTCGACCGCGCGCGGCAAACGCTTGCGATGATTCCGGCCGGAAAGCAAAACGACGGCGCCGTGGCGGCGGCGCGCGCTGCGCTCGAACTCGCCGAGCAGGCCAAAACCGTGGGGCCGATTGCCGAGCTTGAACAGAAGGTCGCCGCCAACCCGCTCGATCATCAGGCGCGCTTTGATCTTGCGCTCGCGCTTAACGGCAAGAGCCGCCGGCTCGATGCGCTCGAACATCTGCTGGCGATCGTCAAGCGCGACCGCAAATGGAACGATGACGGCGCGCGCAAGCAGCTGGTGCAGTTTTTCGACGCCTGGGGTCCGACCGATGAAGCAACGATCGAAGGCCGCAAGCGGCTCTCCTCGGTTCTGTTCGCTTAGAGGTTTGCGCCGGTCCGCGGAGACGACGATACTGCAAGCGGTATTAGCGATGCCGTGAGTTTCGGTGCCGTCGCAGGGCGGAGTGCGACATGCCGATGAACACGACCTACAAAGGGCCGGACGCGCTGCCCGATGCGATTGCGGTATTTCCGCTGCCGGGCGCGTTGCTGCTGCCCAGGGGTCAGATGCCCCTGAATATTTTCGAGCCGCGCTATTTGGCGATGATCGAGGACGCGTTGCGCTCTTCGCATCGGATCATCGGCATGATCCAGCCCGATCCGGCGCATCCCGGCGCCGATGCGAACAAGCCGAATTTATTCAAGATCGGCTGCGTCGGCCGCATCACCCAATTCGCCGAGAGCGGCGACGGCCGCTATCTGATCCAGCTCACCGGTATTGCCCGCTTTCGCATCGAGGAAGAACTGCCGGTCAGCACGCTTTATCGGCAGTGCCGCGTCAGCTATCAGCCGTTCGTCGACGATTTCGTCGCCCGCAAGGGCGAGGAACAGGTCGATCGCAAGGCGTTGTTGCGCGCATTGACCGCATTCCTCAAAGCCAACGATCTCAAGGCGGATTGGGAGGGTATCGAAAACGCGCCCAATGAAGCTTTGGTCAACGCCCTGGCTATGATGTCGCCGTACGATGTCGCCGAGAAACAGGCCATGCTGGAAGCGCCCGACTTAAAGACCCGCGCGGAGATCCTGGTCGCGGTCACCGAGATCGAGCTTGCCAAGAGCAAGACGCCGGGCGAAACACCGTTGCAGTAGTCGTCCTTTGATCTGTGATTGAACTGGAGCTGATGATGTCCGATCGTCCGGCCGAGAGTGTCGATCCCAAATTGCTCGAAATCCTGGTCTGTCCCCTGACCAAGACGCCGCTCGAATATGACGCCGAGAAACAAGAATTGATCTCGCGCGCGGCGAAACTCGCTTATCCGATCCGCGACGGCATTCCGATCATGCTGCCCGAGGAGGCGCGCCGGATCGATTGACAATGTTTCGTCACCCGCGGGCTTGACCCGCGGGTCCATGCTGAATCGCTGAAAAATCGCGGCTTTGCCGCATGGTTTGCCGGATCAAGTCCGGCAATGACGAATCAAAATGGGAGGGAATCATGATCAAAGTCTGGGGCCGCAATACCTCGTCGAATGTGCAGAAGGTCATGTGGGCGATCGGGGAGATCGGTCTGCCGCATCAGCGCATCGATATTGGCGGACCGTTCGGTCAAAACCACGAGCCCGCTTATCTCGCCATGAACCCGAACGGACTCGTGCCGACGCTCGAGGAAGAGGACGGCTTTCTGTTGTGGGAATCAAACACCGTCGTTCGCTATCTCGCCGCCAAGTACAAGGAGCCCATGCTCGAGCCGGCGGATTTGCGAAAACGGGCGTTAGCCAGCAAGTGGATGGACTGGCAGCTCAGCGTCGCCGGACCAGCGATCTTCGGATGTTTCTGGGGTCTTATCCGCACGCCGCCTGAAAAGCGCGACCATGCGGCAATCGAGGATTCGAAGAACAAGACCACGGCGGCGATGACGATCATGGACCAACAATTGGCCAAGACCGCCTACCTCGCCAGCGACGAATTCTCATACGGCGATATTCCGGTCGGCATCATCGCCTATCGCTATCGCCAGCTGGTGCCGGAGCGCCCGGCACTGCCGCATTTCGAGCGCTGGTATGCGGCGATCGCGGCGCGCAAGGCGTTCAAGGATCACGTCGCTGCGGTGCCGCTGACCTAGCAGCGATAGTGGCGAAGAAATCCAATCCAATAGTCGTGTCCCGGGCGTAGCGCAGCATGAAATGGTGCGCTGCTGAACCGGGACCTTTACCAATTCGGAGTGTGAAACGCTCCCGGATCAGCGGTGCAGCGTTTCGCACTGCACCGCGTCCGGGAAACGGGGGTCACTCCGCGGCGGCGCGGGTGCCCGCCGAATGCGCGGAGACGATGTAATCCATTGCCGCCTGGACGCCGCCCTTTTTGTGCGGAATGCCGGCCAGCGCCAGCGCCATTTCGGTCGCCGCCAGCGCGCCGACCTGCCAGCCGTCATTGACGTCGCCAAGGTGCCCGATGCGGAAATATTTCTTCACATAGGGGCCGAAGCTCGCGCCATAGGAAATATTGAACATGTCCAGCGCCAGGTTGCGGAAGGCATCGGCGTCGTGGCCGTCCGGCAGCAGCACCGCGGTGACCGTCGGCGAATAATATTTCGAATCGCGGCAGAGGATTTCAAGGCCCCAGGCGCGCACCGCGCGGCGCGTGGCCTCGGCAAGCCGCGCGTGCCGCGCGAATACATTGTCGAGGCCTTCTTCGTGCAGCATCTCGATTGAGACCGCGAGGCCTTGCAGCATCTGCGTCGCCGGTGTGTAGGGAAAGAAGCCGATCTTGTTCATGGTCAGCATCTCGTCCCAGGCCCAGAACGACTTCGGCAAGTTCGAAGTCTTCGCCGCGGCAAGCGCCTTGTCGCTGATGGCGTTGAACGACATGCCGGGTGGCAGCATCAGGCCTTTCTGCGCGCCGCCGATCGTGACGTCGACACCCCATTCGTCGTGCCGGTAATCGGTCGAGGCCAGTGACGATATGGTGTCCACCATCAGCAGCGCCGGATGGCCCGCGGCGTCGATCGCTTTGCGGATCGGTTCGATCGGCGATAGGCAGCCGGTCGCGGTTTCGTTGTGCAGCACGCAAACCGCTTTGATCTCGCGCGCCTTGTCCTTGCGCAGATACTCTTCGACCTTGCCTGCGTCGGCGCCAGTGCGCCAATCGCCGGGAATGAACTCGGGCTTTAGCCCGAGTTTCTGCGCCATCACTTTCCACAGCGTCGCAAACTGGCCGGTCTCGATCATCAGCACGCGATCGCCGGGGGATAGCGTGTTGACCAGCGCCGCTTCCCAGGCTCCGGTGCCGGTCGCGGTGTAGATGATCACCGGGCTGGTGGTCTTGAAAATGGTTTTGATGCCGTCCAGGCATCGCTTGGCTAGCTTGGCGAATTCGGGACCGCGATGATCGATGATCGGGGTATCCATCGCCCGCAGCACGCGGTCGGGCAGCGGCGTCGGCCCCGGAATCTGCAAAAAGTGACGCCCGACGGCGCGCGACGAATTCTGCGGCATTTTCGGCACTCCTGCGGACGAACGGGTGGACAAAGCCGGATGGAACGAGCCGGATGGAACGAGCCTGGGCGCGCGTCCGAGGCGCTCGCGGCTTGTGGCGTTGAATAGCGAATGCGACATTCGGGTCAAGCCCCGATCCCTCGTCACGGCTGGCGCGCCGACGCGCGCGGGCAATCGCCCAAACAGAAAAGGAGACAGCCTTGGCGGCGACGCTGTTGCCAGCGCTTGAAAAAACGCTCGAACGGCGGCTCAAGGCAGAGCAAACGGGCGAGGTGCGCTTCGACGCGTTCACGCGCGGGCGCTACGCCACCGACGCCTCGCACTACCAAATCATGCCGCTTGGCGTGGTCACTCCGCGATCGGCGGCCGATGCCGAAGGCGCGCTCGCCGTTTGCCGGTCCGAAGGCGTGCCGGTGACGCCGCGCGGCGGCGGCACTTCGCAGGCCGGCCAGACCGTCAACCGTTCGGTGATCCTCGATTGCTCGCGCTATCTGAACCGGATCGTCGCAATCGACGCCGCGGACCGCCGCTGCCTGGTCGAGCCGGGTATCGTGCTCGATGAACTCAATCTCGCGCTCAAACCCCACGGCCTGTGGTTTCCGGTCGACATTTCTACTGCTTCGCGCGCCACGATTGGCGGCATGATCGGCAACAATTCCTGCGGCGCACGCTCGCTGCGCTATGGCAATACCCGCGAAAACGTTCTCTCGATCGATGCCATTCTCGCCGACGGCACGCGCGCGCATTTCGGTCGCATGGGCGAGGCCGGCGTCGACGTGCCGCCGACGCTTGTTCGCGATCTTCTCGCCATCGCCGCCCGCGAAGCGAACGAGATCGAACGGCAATTTCCGAAAGTGCAGCGCCGGGTCGGCGGCTACAATCTCGACGCGCTCGTGCCCGGGCGCAACGATATCAACCTCGCGCATCTTCTGGTCGGCTCCGAAGGCACGCTCGCCTTTTCGACCAAGATCGAATTAAGGCTGTCGCCGCTGCTCGGACCGCGCGCCGTCGGCGCCTGCCATTTCGGCAGCTTTCACGAAGCGATGGTCGCGGCGCAGCACATCGTCGCGCTTAAGCCAATCGCGGTCGAGCTGATCGACCGCACCATGCTCGGGCTTGCGCGCGAGATTGCGATGTTTAAGCCCACGGTCGATGCGTTTTTGCGCGGCGATCCTGAGGCGATCCTGTTTGTCGAGTTTGCCGAGGATCGCGACGAAAATGCGCGCCGGCTCAAGGCGCTCGCCGCGCTGATCGGCGATCTCGGCCTGTCATGGGACAAAACCGACGGCAAATGGGGCGGCGTCGTCGACGTGCTCGATCCCAAATTGCAGACCGCGATCGGCGAGGTGCGCACCGCCGGACTCAATATCATGATGTCGATGAAGGAGGAGGGCAAACCGATCTCCTTCGTCGAGGATTGCGCCGTACCGCTAGAACATCTCGCCGACTACACGGCGCGGCTGACGGAGATTTTCGAGAAAAACGGCACCCGCGGGACATGGTACGCACACGCCGCGGTCGGCTGCCTGCATGTGCGGCCTGTGCTTAATCTGCGGCTTGAAAAAGATGTGCGCGCCATGCGCGCCATCGCCGAGGAAGCCATCGCCATGGTGCGCGCGTACAAGGGCTCGCATTCCGGCGAGCACGGCGACGGCATCGTGCGCTCCGAATTCCATGAGGCGATGTTTGGCGGAAAGCTGCTGCATGCATTCGAGGAGGTGAAAGACCGCTTCGATCCGCGGCATCTATTCAATCCCGGGAAAATCGTCCGAGCGCCGAAGTTCGACGACCGTGCCTATTTCCGCTACGGCCCCGGCTATCGCGCTGGCGTGCTCGAGACCGCGCTCGACTGGTCGGCTTATCCCGGCGCCGGCGGCGGCTTTCAGGGCGCCGTCGAAATGTGCAACAACAACGGCGCCTGCCGCGCGTTTGCGGGCGGCGTGATGTGCCCGAGTTATCGTGTTACCCGCGACGAGCGGGACGTGACGCGCGGGCGCGCCAACACGCTTCGCCTCGCCATCACCGGTCAGCTCGGGCCCGACGCTCTTACATCCCACGAGATGGCGGAGACGTTGAAGCTTTGCGTCTCCTGCAAGGCCTGCCGGCGCGAATGCCCGACCGGCGTCGACATGGCGCGGATGAAAATCGAGGTGTTGCAGGCGCGGGCGCAGAAATTCGGTCTGTCGCTGCACGACCGTCTGGTCGGTTATCTACCGCGCTATGCCCCCTATGCCGCGCGCTGGCCTTGGTTGTTCAACCTGCGCGACCGGCTTCCCGGCGCCCCAGCGCTCTCGGAAGCGATCGCGCAGCTTTCCGCCGAACGCCTGCTGCCGAAATGGCGGAAGGATTATTTCCGTGACGACCAGCAACTTTTCGCATCCGCCGGCAAACCGACGCGGGGAGACGTTGTCCTGCTCGCCGACACCTTCAATCGCTACTTCGAACCGGAGAACGTGCGCGCGGCGATCGCGGTGCTCGCTGCCGGCGGCTATCACGTTCATATCGCGCGCCCGAACCATGGCGGACGGCCATTGTGCTGCGGCCGCACCTTTCTGGCGATCGGCAACACCGATGCGGCGCGAGAGGAGGCCGAGCGCACGCTCGCGGCGCTCATGCCACAGCTCGCGCGCGGCCTGCCGGTGATCGGGCTTGAGCCAAGCTGCGCGTTCAGTTTTCGTGATGAAATTCCGGCGTTGCTCAAAAGCAACGCAGCAAGAGAGGCCGCCGGCCGGGTGGTGCTGCTCGAAGAGTTCCTCGCGTCCGAGTCAGCGGCGGGAAAGCTCGATATCGATTTCGCACCGGCAAAGCGCCTCGCGCTGTTGCACGGCCACTGCCATCAAAAATCCTTCGGCGCGATGGCCGCAGTCGAGACGGCGCTCAAACTCATTCCCGGCCTTGACGTGGCAACAATCGAGTCGAGCTGCTGCGGCATGGCCGGCGCCTTTGGCTACGACGCCGAGACGATCGATGTATCGCGGGCGATGGGCGAGCTGTCACTGTTTCCGGCGGTCCGCACTGCACCGGGCGACGCCATCATCGTCGCTGACGGCACGTCATGCAGGCAGCAGATCCGCGATGGAACGCGTCGCGAGGCGATGCATGCCGCGCGCGTGCTGGCGATGGCGCTGCCGGCAACGCGTGAATAAGCAGTGCAGGAGAAGATCCGCTAAGCCTCGCCGCTCAGCGCGCTTTCATGCCAGCGGCGCAGCGCCAGATGGTTCACAAACGACAGCACATAAAAAATCGCGATCCCAGCGACTGACAGCAATAACAGCGCGGCGAACATGCGCGGGATATTGAGGCGGTATCCGGATTCGGCGATGCGGTAGGCGAGCCCGGAACCGGCGCCGGCCGAGCCGGCGGCGATTTCCGCGACCACCGCGCCGATCAGCGACAAGCCGCCGGCGATCTGCAAGCCACCGAGGATGTAAGGCAGGGCCGAGGGCAGCTGGAGATGCCACAGAACCTGGCGCCGCGATGCGCCATAGAGCGTGAAAAGATCGGAAAGATTGCGGTCCACCGAATGCAGCCCCAGCGTCGTATTCGCCAGTACCGGGAAGAATGCGACAATCCAGGCGCAGGCCAGCACGGCGAGCGGCTGCGGCAGATAGATCAGCAACAGCGGGGCGATGGCGACGATCGGGGTCACCTGCAGGATGACGGCGTAGGGATAAAGCGAATATTCAAGGAGGCGCGACTGGTTGAACAGAAGCGCAAGTCCGACGCCGCCGAACGCGGCGAGCACAAAGCCTTCCACCGTCGTCGCCAGCGTGACTGCAAGCGAATGCGACAGCAATTCCCAATCGTCCACCAGCGTCGTTAGGATCAAGCCGGGGCCGGGAAGCACGTAGGGCGGAATGTGATTGATCCGCACGATCGCTTCCCAGATTAGAAGCACAAGCGCGAGCACCAGGATCGGCAGCGCGATCCGCAACGCACGATCGCGCCGCTCTTGGCTGGTTCGCGCCGTGTTCACGCCTGATCTCCTGCCGATTTGTCGTCGGTCATCGCCCGCGCCAGCGCGGTCGAAGCGCGGCGGCAATAGGCGGCGTATTCAGCCGAGGTCCGGAAGTTCTGATCGCGCGGATAAGGCGCCTCGATTGTCACCTCCGCTGAAATCCGGCCAGGGCGGGCGGTCATCACCAGGATGCGGCTCGACAGATAGACCGATTCGAACACCGAATGCGTAACAAACACGACCGTCGTGCCGGTCGCCTGCCAAACCTGCAGCAGATCGTTGTTGAGCTTGAAGCGGGTAATCTCGTCGAGCGCGGCGAACGGCTCGTCCATCAGGAGAAGCTGCGGTTCGGTGACAAGCGCGCGAGCGATCGAGACACGCATGCGCATGCCGCCTGACAATTCGCGGGGAAAAACGTGCGCGAATTTTGCAAGACCGACGCGATCAAGCGCGCCGGTTACGCGCTTGGCGATGGTTTCGGCCGCTACGCCCTTGAGCACCAGGGGCAGGGCCGCATTGTCGAACACGCTAGCCCACGGCATCAGCGTAGGCTCCTGAAACACGAATCCGATCCGGCTTGTCCGATCGGCCGTCATTCCATAGGCCGGCCATTCGACGCTGCCCTCGCTTGGCGGACTTAAGCCCGCGATGATCCGCAGCGCCGTCGATTTGCCGCAACCCGAAGGGCCAAGAAGGGAAAGGAATTCGCCGGCGCGAACGTCGAAATTGAGATTGGAGAGCGCCAGCGTGCCGTTCGGAAACGCCTTGCTGACGCCACGCAGCGCGAGCAATGAAGACGCGGTTTGCGGGTTGATGGCTGGCGGCATTATTGCTTCGGCCGCAGATCGAGCCCGACTTTTTTGTTCACGAATTGCAGTGTGTAGCCTTTGCGATAGTCGAGACTAGATTTGGTCACGTCCGCCCGCACCATCTCGTCAAAAAACTCCTTCATCCGGGCGTCGGTCATGGCGCCGACGCCAAGCGTCAGTGCGTCACGGGAGTCGACGATACCGTATTTCTTCAGTGCACCAACGCAATAAGCCAAAAGCTCGTCGGTCATCTCCGGGTTCTGCTTTTTGATCAGCGCATTGGCGGCGCTGCTATTGCCGTACAAGTAATTGTACCAACCGATGATCGAGGCATCGACAAAGCGCTGCACCAGGTCCGGTTTTTTATCGACCAGTTCGCGCCGCGTCTCGATGAGCGTCGAATAGGCTGAAAATCCCTGGTCGGCGAGCAGAAAGACTTGCGGCGTGAAATTCGCGGCCTTGGCGATCGCGAAGGGCTCCGAGGTCACATAGCCCTGCATCGCGCTTTTTTTATTGGCGAGAAACGGCTGCGGGTTGAAGGTGTAGGGCCGCACCTGCGCATCGGTAAAGCCAAAGTCCGCCTTGAGCCATTGGTAAAAGGTCGGCACGCCTTCGTTGGAGATGAACAGCGTGAGCTTTTTCAGATCCGCGAATTTGTCAATGCCCTGGTCCGGATGCGCGATCAGCACCTGCGGATCCTTTTGAAACAAAGCAGCCACTTCGACCGTCGGAATCTTTTGCTCGACTGCGTCGAAGGCTTGCAACGTGTTGGCGCTCAGAAAAAAATCGATTTTACCGACCGGCAGCAGGATACGGTTATTAACGTTCGGCCCGCCCGGCACGATGGTGACATCGAGCCCATATTTGCGGTAAGTGCCGTCCGCCAGCGCCTGGTAGAAGCCGCCGTGCTCGCCTTCGGCGACCCAATTGGTGCCGAACGAGACCTTATCAAGCGCCTGCGCCGCCGCCGGCGAGATCGCCGCGCCGATCAGCACGAGCGCTATCGATCCAATCCGAAACGCAATCGCTAGCGGCATCCGTTGCTCCTGTTCGGGGCAGACGCGACAATAGAGCATGCCCGCACCAGGGTCGAAACTCATTATCACCATGGCCGCGACGCTGGGAATTTTGGCCGCTGGCTAGGCGCGAGGAGCGACGTGATCTATACGATCATGAGCGACGAGCAACGAAGTGGCCAAAAGGGCCGCGTCCCTTCGGGCTGCGGCGAAAATCGCGACCGGGTTCGTCGAAAGGCTTGACCGTATCCCCGGTACGCTCTTCGCCTTTCTCCTGCCCGGACCGCGATTTTGCCCGCAACGCTGCTCATGGGGATAATGAGTTTCGACCCTGCAGTCAGACCGATTGAGCAAGTGAGTGGTGCCCCGATGCCGCTGCCAAAGCGCGATTGGCTAGAAATGACCTGGCAGGACATCGCCGGCGCGACGACCGATCGCTGGATTGCGGTGCTGCCGCTCGCGGCGATCGAGCAGCACGGGCCGCATCTGCCACTTGGCGTCGATAGCTTCATCGCCGAGGCCTATCTCGGCCGGGCGCGCGAGCTGTTGCCCGACGACCTTCCGGTCACCTTTCTGCCGATCCAGCGCGTCGGCATTTCGACCGAACATCTCGCTTACGCAGGCACGCTGACGTTTTCGGCGCAAACCGCCATCGCAACCTGGACCGAGCTTGGCGAGGGTCTCGCGCGTGCGGGATTGCGCAAGCTCGTGCTCGTCACCAGCCATGGCGGCAATGTCGCGGCCATGGAACTGGTGGCGCGCGACCTGCGCGCGCGCTTTCGCATGCTCGCGGTCACCGTCGGTTGGCACCGCTTCGGTTATCCGGACGGCGCATTTTCCGGCAAAGAAAAAAAGCACGGCATTCATGCCGGCGACATCGAGACCTCGCTGATGCTGGCGGCAAAGCCGGACACGGTGCAAATGCAGAAGGCCGCGCGCGCGACACCCGAGACCATCGCGATGGCGCAGGAGTTCAAATGGCTTGGCGCTTATCGGCCGGCCGGCTTTGCCTGGATGTCCCAGGATCTCAATCCGACCGGCGCCGTCGGCGATGGTCGGTTGGCGAAAGCGGATAAAGGCAAGGCGGCGCTGGCGCAGGGCGCGAAAGCCTTCGTCGAATTGTTGCGCGAGATCGATCGTTTCGATCTGTCGCGGCTGCGCGAGGGCCCGCTCGCGGAGCGATAGCCGCGCGGTTTTATGACCGTCGTCATGCGGGTCGATATAATCAGGCTGCCGGGTTCGGACATTCAGCGATCGCCGATCGCGGAAAGGCGCGTCATGTTCATCAAAACCGAAGACGGCGTGGAGATCTTCTACAAGGACTGGGGCCACGGCCAACCGATTGTCTTCCATCTTGGCTGGCCGCTCAGCTCAGACGACTGGGATACCCAAATGCTGTTCTTCATGCACCATGGCTATCGCGTGATCGGTATCGACCGTCGCGGCCATGGACGCTCGAGCCTGCCGCCGACGCGGCCGCAATCACCGAGCATCTTGATCTTCGCAATGCCGTCCATATCGGTTACTCCACCGGTGGCGGCGAAGTCACCCGCTATGTCGCACGCCACGGTAAGGGCCGGGTCGCCAAGGCGGTGCTGATGTCGGCCGTGCCGCCGATCATGGTGAAGTCCCCGAACAATCCGGACGGCCTGCCGATTTCGGTTTTCGACGAGCCTCGGAAAAGCCTGGCCGCCAACCGCGTTCAGTTCTATCACGATTTCGCTTCCAAACCGTTCTACGGGTTTAACCGACCGGGTGCCAAGCCGCTGGATGGTGTTATCGGGAATTGGTGGCGCCAGGGCATGATGGGCGCGGCCAAGGCCCACTACGATGGCATCAAGGCGTTCTCTGAAACGGACCTCACTGAGGACCTGAAGAGCATCGATGTGCCAACGCTCGTAATGCAGGGCCAAGACGACCAGGTCGTTCCGTACAAAGGCGCTGCCTTGCTCCAAGCTCCTTAAGAACCCCACGCTGAAGCTCTATCCTGGTTTCCCGCATGGCATGCTCACCACCTACTCCGAGGCGATCAAACAGGACCTCTTGGAATTCATCAAGGGATGAGGTCGAGGCGAGAGGGCGGCATGCCGACCACGCAGACGGAAACGATCAACGGCGACGTTCTCGCGTTTATTAAGAGTTGAGGCGGCCCCCGCTGCACCGCGCGGCGGGCACAGACCAATCACGCCGCGATCTTTACGTATTCGAAATCGCCGGGCTTGTTGTCGATACCGATGCGCGGCGGTGCGATCCAGCTTGCGAACTTGCTGGGCTCGGTGACCTGTTTCATCAGGCTGCCGATGAACTCGCCGTCATTGGTCGACGGCAGCCACTGGTGCTTGTCGCGAGTCCAGGTCGCTTCGTCGATGAGCTTGCCGGCCGGCGTCGCCTTGACCTCCTTGAACTCGCCGATCTGGCGGTGGAAGCCGACATGCGGCAGTTCGAATTTGCAGGTGACGCCGGTCTTGTCGATGATCTTGTTCCAGCGGTCCAGCCCGCGCTGACAGTCGGCGGTGTAATCGTCGCGCAGCCGCATATTGATCGCGGTGAGCGCGGGCTCGTCGATGCGCTTGATTTCGCCGTCGACGAATTTGAGCACCGGGTAGGTGGCACTTTCGAGCCGATGATCGTCCTCGATTTTGGTTTCCTGGAAGCGGCCCTTCAGCCCGGCGCTGAACGTGTTCGCCGCGTTGGTGGAAACCTCCGAGCCGAACAGATCGAGCGAGAGCGAGTAGTGCAGGTTGAGCTTCTTCTGGATGGTCGGCAGGTCGATGACGCCGAGCGCCCGCACCTTCTCGATCTCGGCAGGATCCTCGATGCCGGCGGCTTTCATCGCCTCGCAGGTGCGCTGGATGGTGCGGCCGACTCCGGTTTCGCCGACGAACATGTGGTGTGCTTCTTCGGTCAGCATGAAGCGGCAGGTACGCGACAGCGGATCGAAACCCGATTGCGCCAGGCTTTCGAGCTGCATCTTGCCGTCGCGGTCGGTGAAGAAAGTAAACATGTGAAACGACAGCCAGTCGGGCGTGGCTTCGTTAAAGGCGCCAAGCATGCGCGGCTTGTCGGGATCGCCAGAGCGGCGCCGCAATAATTCCGCGGCCTCCTCGCGGCCGTCGCGGCCGAAATATTTTTGCAGGAGATAGACCATCGCCCACAGATGGCGGCCTTCCTCGACATTGACCTGAAACACGTTGCGCATGTCGTAGAGTGACGGCGCGGTCTTGCCGAGATGGCGCTGCTGTTCGACAGAAGCCGGCTCGGTGTCGCCCTGGATGACGATCAGCCGGCGCAGCATGGCGCGATATTCGCCCGGCACGTCCTGCCAAGCCGGCTCGCCGTAATGCCGGCCGAACGGGATCTTGCGATCCTCCTCT
>Ga0207693_10002486_pt1 | contig 16030 bp, 15 predicted proteins | sample LARL81metaG_FD_184347 | JGI IMG/M metagenome (GOLD analysis project Ga0207693, IMG submission 184347) | Corn, switchgrass and miscanthus rhizosphere microbial communities from Kellogg Biological Station, Michigan, USA - LAR L8-1 metaG... | ecosystem: Host-associated > Plants > Roots >...
GAGATACTCGGCATGGCATCCGTTCTACTCGTCGGCATCCGACGTAAGCTGACCGACGTGCCAATCGCCACGCCGTACGAGGATCTGCTCCGGCTGGTGCTCGAGCGTGGCACACGCAAATCGGACCGCACCGGCACCGGTACCCGCAGCCTGTTCGGCCACCAGATGCGATATGACCTCACCGCCGGTTTCCCGCTCATCACCACCAAGAAAGTGCACACCAAGTCGGTGATCTACGAGCTGCTGTGGTTCCTGCGCGGCGACTCCAATGTGCGGTGGCTGCAAGAGCGCGGCGTCTCCATCTGGGACGAATGGGCTTCGGACACAGGTGATCTGGGCCCCGTCTACGGGGTGCAGTGGCGGTCGTGGCCGACGCCGTCGGGTGAGCACATCGACCAGATCAGCGCTGCGCTGGAGCTGCTGAAGTCCGATCCTGACTCGCGACGCAACATCGTCTCGGCGTGGAACGTCGGCGAGATCCCGCAAATGGCGTTGCCGCCCTGCCACGCGTTCTTCCAGTTCTATGTCGCCGGCGGCCGGCTGTCCTGCCAGCTCTACCAGCGCAGCGCCGACTTGTTCCTCGGTGTGCCATTCAACATCGCCAGCTATGCGCTTCTCACACACATGGTGGCCGCGCAGTCAGGTCTCGAGGCAGGGGAGTTCATCTGGACCGGCGGCGACTGCCACATCTACGACAACCATGTCGAGCAGGTGACCGAGCAGTTGTCGCGAGAGCCCCGACCATATCCGGAACTCGTTCTGGCGCCGCGTGATTCGATGTTCGATTACACGTACGACGACGTCGTCATAAAGAACTACGAACCGCACCCGGCGATCAAGGCGCCCGTGGCGGTATGACGGCCTGCTCGCAGGGCCGGAACGGACAGCCATGACGACGGTCGGGCTGATCTGGGCCCAATCGACCTCTGGCATCATCGGCCGCGGCGGCGGCATTCCATGGCGGTTGCCGGAGGATCAAACCAGGTTCAAGGACATCACCATGGGCCGCACCGTTGTGATGGGGCGGCTGACCTGGGAATCGCTGCCGGAAAGGGTGCGGCCGCTGCCGGGCCGTAAAAATGTCGTACTGACCCGGCAAGCTGACTACATGACCGACGGCGCAGACGTGGTCCCCACGCTCCAAGACGCATTGACCGACGACATCACCTGGGTGATCGGTGGCGAGCAGATCTACTCGCTCGCGCTCCCGATTGCGACGCGATGTGAGGTCACCGAGGTCGAGATCGACCTGCCCCGCGACGACGGCGACGCAGTGGCACCCGTGCTGGACGAATCCTGGATAGGTAACGAGGGGGAGTGGCTCACGAGCTCCTCCGGGTTGCGCTACAGGTTCTTCAGCTACGTCCGGCCGTGAACACACTGACGGCCGCCCAGGCCCGCCGCATCGCTGTCGCCGCGCAGGGCTTCGCCGAACCGAAACCGCGCGGTCCGGTCACCCGCGCGCACCTGCGGCGGCTCATCTCGCGAATCCAGGTGCTGCAACTGGATTCGGTGTCGGTGGCGGTGCGCGCCCACTATGCGCCGGTATTCAGCCGACTCGGACCTTACGACCGCGACGTGCTCGATCGTGCGGCGTGGAGTCACTCCGCGCGCTCGCCACGGCTGCTGGTGGAGTATTGGGCCCACGAGGCCGCGCTGATGGCGGTCGACGACTGGCCGCTGCTGCGGTGGCGCATGCGCGAGTACACCCACGGGCGATGGGGCAGCCACATCGTCAAGAAGAACCCGCGGCTGGCCGACGACATCGTCGCCGTGGTCACCGAACACGGACCGTCGACCGCCGGCCAGATCGAGGCGCATCTGGGTGCCGAACAACGCGGCAGGAAGGGTCCGTGGTGGGACCGCAGCGACACCAAATGGGTGACCGAGGCGTTGTTCGCGGCCGGGGTGCTGACGACGGAGACCAGGGTCGGGTTCGCCCGCCACTATGACCTGACCGAGAACGTGCTGCCGCCCGAAGTGGTGGCCCGCAAGGTCGACGACGAAGAAGCGGTACGGGAACTGACGCTGCGCGCGGCTACGGCGCTGGGCGTGGGAACCGAGGCCGACATTCGCGACTACTTCCGGCTCGCTGCGCAACAGGTTAAGCCCGCGATTGCCAAGCTTGTCGCGGACGGGGAGCTCGAACCGGTCGAGGTCGACGGCTGGAATGCGCCGGTCTATCTGCGTGCCGGCCAGACGATTCCCCGGCTCGACCGCGGCACGGCGCTCCTGTGCCCGTTCGACCCGCTGATCTTTTTCCGGCCAAGAGTGCAGCGGCTCTTCGATTTTCACTATCGCATCGAAATCTACGTGCCGGCGCCCAAACGCCAGTTTGGTTACTACGTATGGCCTTTCCTGCTTGACGGGCACCTTGTCGGTCGCGTCGATCTGAAGGCCGAACGCACCCGCGACGCACTGCACGTCGTCGGCGCTTTCACCGAACCAGAGCAAGACAAGTCGCGGGTGGCCAAAGCGCTTGCCTCCGAACTGCGCACGATGGCGAATTGGCTCGGCCTCGCAGAGCTCACCGTTGGGAAGGCCGGCGATCTGACGGAGGAGCTGTCACGGTCGCTGGCCTGACGTGACGACGAAGCGTCATCGGCCGACCATGGCGGCTAAAGCCCGGAATCTCTACGGGATACGACTTCGAGGTCGTCTCCCAAAACGGTGACCAAGGTTTGGGTGATTGTAGGTTGTCAAACTACGCACCTCTTAACAGCGGTCCGCCACGAAGGTCGTGCTCACGGTGCGTGACGGTGAACCGATTTCCGCTGGGACACAAGAACTGTGGAAGGTCGGTCAGTTCGGCCGGCCCGATGTGCAACCTTTGTCAGCCGACGACACCACCACGCTGTCATCGGCCATACTGGGCGAATTGATGGATTCGCACGCCGCCGGCCGCCTCTGGGAGCTGACCCGCGGCAACGTCACGGCTTATTGCAGATTTCTTCAGCTGCGATCGGATCCATTACGCGCATCATCAACGCCTGGTGCTGCGGGCAGACGTGGTGGATCGCGGTGATCAGCACCAGCGCCCCGTCCACCTCATCAAGCCCTCTGTTCTCGAGACCATTGAATCCGGCAATCACCCCGGCCTCGGTGGGGCGGTCGTTGATCGCCCCGCACAGCTGCGCAGCGGAGGAGTCGATCGTCTGCATGGGTGTCGCCGGATTGGCCGTGGCCACAGCCGAGCTGGTCAGCACTGCGCTGGCGCCGATAATCGCCGCACAAAGAACCGTTTTCTTCATCACAGCAATTCCCTTTCGTTCGCGCCGAGTGCTCGGCGCTCGTTCCCTCGAAATCCCCTCGTCCTGCGGCGATTCATGTCCGCAAAGCCGGACGCTTATTGGATTAGCTGATCATCTCGCCGAGCTATCTCGAGGACGTGAGTAGCGCACCACTCGATTTCGACGACATCCGACGACGTCGACTACTTCCGACGACCGGTCGGGGTACCGCTTTCCTGCCGCCGGCTCCCGTGGTCCGGCGACACGGAGTGGCTGATCTGGCGGGTTCGAGCTATAACGCGAGAATGGCCAGCCAACTGACCAGCGTTGGTTGCGCCAGTCAGTCGATTATCCGCGGGAGCCGTGCCTGGGCTCTTACTCTGTTTATGTGCGGTTGACATGGCCGTTGACCGGACGCTCGGAGGAGATGCGACTCATTGAAGCCGCATTATCCGACACGAGGTCGTCCGGGATTGTGATTTGCGGTGCGGCAGGGGTGGGCAAGAGCCGCATCGCCCGCGAGGCGCTCGAATCGGCAGCGTCGCGGGGATGCGTAACCCATTGGGCTGTCGGTACGTCCTGCGCGCGGACACTCCCCCTGGGCGCTTTCACGACGTGGGCGCCGTCGGATGGCACCGACACCGTTCAGTTGGTGCGCGGGGTGATCGAATCGCTGACAGCGGCCGCCCCGGGCGCCACGGTGGTGGGTATCGATGACGTGCACCTGCTCGATGACCTGTCGACTTTCGTCGTGCATCAGATCGTGCAGCGGTCCGCCGCGAAGGTCGTGCTCACGGTGCGTGACGGTGAACCGATTTCCGCTGGGACACAAGAACTGTGGAAGGACGGCCAGTTCGACCGGCTCGATGTGCAGCCTTTGTCGGCCGACGACACCACCACGCTGTTATCGGCCACACTGGGCGGATCAATGGATTCGCACGCCGCCAGCCGCCTCTGGGAGCTCGCCCGCGGCAACGTTCTGTATCTGCACCACATCGTCGAACAGGAGATCGCCGACGGCCGGCTTAAGAAGCTGCATGGCTTCTGGCAATGGATCGGCGATCCGATCATGCCGTGCGGCCTTGTGGAACTGATCGAATCCCGCATCGGAGCCTTGCCCGCCGCCGCCGGCGCCGTGATCGACGCACTCGCCATCGGCGAGCCGATCAAGCTGACAGCGCTCAAACGCATCGCCGGACCCGACGCCGTCGAAGAAGCCGACACCCGTGGCCTGATCACCCTCGACCACTACGACAGCGGCATCGAAGTCCGGGTGGCGCACCCGCTCTACGGAGAGGTGCGCAGGAAACGCGCCGCACCCACCAGGCTGCGTCGGCTCCGCGGACTGGTCGCCGCCGAACTGGCTGCTGGGGACGACCGCGACGACATTCAAGTCGTCATCCGCCGCGCCACATTGAGCGTCGACTCCGACCTCCCGCCCGATGTCGGCCTGCTCTGCAATGCCGCCCACGGCGCTATCTGGCTCGCGGATCTGTTCCTCGCCGACCGGCTCGCGGAAGCAGCCGTGCGTGCCGGAGCCGGACCAGAAGCCCGATTTCTGCGCGCGCACGCATTGTCGTGGCTCGGCCGCGGCAAAGAAGCAGAAGTAGTGCTCGCCGACCTTCCCATCACCCAATTGACCGACAAGGATCATGCGCGACTTACCTATCTACGCGCCAGCAACATGCTGTGGGCGCTCGCCGACCCGGCGCGGGCGAAAATGATAATCGACGACGCGTCGCACACCACAGCACGCCAGGCTCGCAGCTGGATCGACGCCCTGCTCACGGTGTACTGGTTTGCGATGGATCGACCGGATGCGGCGACGCTGGCTGCTGAGAACCTCGCGCTGGACAACCTGCCCCCCATCGTGGGCACGGAGACAGCCTGGGCACTCGCTGCCATATCGGCGGACGCGGGCCGCGCCGACGAAGCTGTGGCGATCGCCGAGGCGGGATACACCATCGCGACGCGCTGTTTCGACGCTCCGCACATGAGGTTCAACGTCGCCGACGCACATCTCAGCGCGCTCTTGCTGTCTGGCCGCATTAGCGAAGCGCTGGATCTGGCCGAGCGCGTGCGCCACGAGGCAGCCGACCTCCCCGGAGCAGCTGAATCGCTCGGCGCTGCTGTTGCAGGTAGGGCCGCACTCGGTGCCGGCAACCTCGATACATCCTGCGCGTTGCTGGAAGAGGCGGCAGCAGCGTTGTCCGCGTCGGGCCACGCCATCGGCTGGGGGTACCGGTATCACGTCCCATATACGACCGCGCTTGCCATCCGCGGTTGCACCTCTGAGGCCGCCGCCGTCCTTGGTGCGCTGGACAAGCTGCGACGTCCGTTTCGGTCGCTCGACTATGAGCGGAGCCTCGCCCGGGCATGGGTGTCCGCTAGCCAGGGCGCCATCAACGAGGCGATCACTATGTTGCAGTCGGCCGCCGAGACTGCTGCAGCGAACGGGCGATTCGCGGCCGAAGTGATCTGCCTGCAGACGGCCACACAGTTCGGATTTCACTCCGATGCGCCCCGTCTGTACGAACTCGAAAAGATCGTAGACGGGCCTCGTGTCGGCCTTGCGGCGCGCTTCGCCGGCGCCTTGCACGATGGCAATGCGGCTGAATTGATGACAGTGTCAAAGGGTTTCGAGGCGATGGGCGATCTGGTGGCTGCGGTGGATGCGGCCGCACACGCGGCCATGGCGTATCGTCGTCGGGATCTGCGTGGGTCGGCGTTGGCATCTATCACCCGAGCAGAAACGCTGGGTGCACAATGCGGCGGCGCCGATACCCCCGCGCTTCGTCAGGCGCGTGAGCCGTTGCCGCTGACCGATCGGGAACGAGAGATCGTGATGCTGATCGGCGGGGGTTTGTCCAACCGCGACATTGCCGCTCGACTGAACCTGTCGGTTCGCACGGTCGAAGGCCACATCTACAAGGCGATGATCAAGACCGGTACGGCAGACCGCGAGGAGCTCGCAGCGCTGCTGCCCAAACACATGCAGCAGACCCACAAGTAGCCCTACGTGTGAGCCACTTCCTTTTGGAGACCCATCGCCTAGATCTGGACATCGATGCGGAACACCGCCTGACCGACATCGCCGCGCCGCGCAGGCGTGCTCATCGACTGACCCCGTTTTCCAACGCGGCGAAGGCCTCATCGATCAGTGCGATGAAGTCCGCACTGTCGTTCGCCACCCACGCCATCGCCGCCGGCGCGATGGCGCCGAGCGCAGCGGACGCCTGAACCGTTGCGGCGAGGTCGGGTTCGGACAGGCCGGCACGGCGAGCCAGCGCCCGGGCCAGTAGTTCGCGAGAAGTGTCCTGCGCGAGTAGGTTTCGCGAGCGCAGCACGGGGTTCCGCAACACAAGCCGGGTCCGGATGCGGAGCGCCTGGTGGTCGGTGGCGAGGATTTGCTCGAGTCCCGTGCGAATGGCTCTGTGCAGAGCGGTCAATGGCGGCTCATCGGCCGGTCGCGCGGCCACCAGCTCCTCGAGCAGTGGGTCGTACTCGTCGTACTCGACGACTTCCTCCTTGCGGGGGAAGTACCGGAAGAACGTCATGTGCGACACTCCGGCCGCCGCCGCGATCTCGTCGACGGTCGTTGCGTCGTAACCCTTCTCGATAAACAGTCGCAAGGCGTGTTCCTGGATCGCGTGCTTGGTCGCCGCCTTCTTGCGCGCGCGCCAGTCGCCGCCTTCGGTCATCGCGTCAGGACTCCTGCGGGGGCACCGAGTGCATTGTCGAGCCACGCCTGCAGTCCGGCAGCGTCGGTGCCGCGCCACGCCAGGTGGCCGTCGGGCCGCACCAGGAGCGCGTCGCGTCCCCCGCGCAGGGCCGCCACGTCGCCCAACCGCTCGCGCGCGGTTTCCGCCAACGGTTCCGGCCCGAGCAGGGCCCATGCGGGACCCAGCGCGTCGTGCAGCCGCACGGTCGTTCCGTCAAAGCGAGTGCAGGTTCGATCAGCGACGCGGTCGCCTGCGCGCACTCCAGGCAGGAACCGCTGGCGTCCCGCTCCCAGCGGGCCGTTCCGGTACGAAACCCGAAGCTGCGACGCCCTTTCCGTGATGAGGTTCTGCAGCCAACCTTGATTCATCAGCGGCACGGCGACGCGATCTCTCAGCAGCCGGGAGGCGCGTCCCTGACCGACTACGACCTCGGTGACGCTGCTCGTCGTCTCGAGCACACCCTTCGCGATCGGGCGTCGTTCGGCCTCGTACGTATCGAGTAGCCGTTGGTCTGCGCGGCCCGACACCACCAGTGCGAGCTTCCACGCCAGGTTCTCGGCGTCGCCGATACCGGTGTTCATGCCCTGCCCGCCCAGCGGGCTGTGGATGTGCGCGGCGTCGCCGGCCAGCAGGATGCGGCCGCGACGGTAGGTGTCGGCCAGGCGGCGATGGATGCGGAACGACGATGTCCATTCCGCGGAACGAATCGTCCCGTCTGCCTCATCGGCCAGCCGCGCACCGAGGTAGTCCACGATCGCCTCCGCGGCGGGCTCATCGCCGAAACCTGTTGGTGCGGGGGCCATCACCCGCCACAGGTCGTCGCCTGGCAGCGGAAAGGCGGCCAGTGCCATGTCCCCGCGCAGCCACGAGGTCGCGCCCCCGCGCTGCAAGTCGATATCGGCGTGCACATCGGCGAGCAGGAACCGCTCGACGACCGGAACGCCGGGGAATCCGACGCCCATGGCCTTGCGGACGACGCTGTGCGCACCGTCGGCGCCCACCACCCATGCGACATCGACCACAGCTCCGTCGTCCAGGCGCACTGTCACACTGTCCGGCCGCGGCTGGAGTCCCTGGATCCCTCGGCCCCATTCGACGTCTCCGTCGAGTGCCGTCAGCCGGTCGCGCAGCGCTCCCTCGATATCCGCCTGTGACATCAGCAGCCCGCGGGGACCGCCGAGGCGGGTCGGCTGCCCGACTGGGAAGCTCGCAAGTTCGCGTCCGTCGACGTTGATGGTGACGCTGCGGATCGGCAAGCCGCGGTCGGGCAGGTCGCCGAGTGCGCCGAGTCGGTCGAGGACCTCGACGCCGCGCGGTTGCAGGCCCAGCGCCCGAGAAGTCACCGCGGGGCCCGCGGCCTTGTCGAGCACTCGCACGTCGATGCCTGCCGCCCGCAACCCGCACGCCAGCGCGAGACCCGTCGGCCCGGCACCGGCGACGATGACGACGCTCCGCATTCCGCCTCCCGCTAGATGTTAGTCACTAACATGTTATGCGACTAACATCACGGTAGGCAAGGGTCACGTTAGGGTGAGCCCGTGGCCGAGACCGCGCCGCTGCGCGTGCAACTGATCGCCAAGACCGATTTCTTGGTACCGCCGGACGTGCCGTGGAACACCGACGCCGCCGGCGGTCCGGCGCTCGTGGAGTTCGCCGGCCGGGCGTGCTACCAGAGCTGGTCGAAGCCGAATCCGAGAACGGCGACGAACGCCGCGTATGTGCGCCACATCATCGACGTCGGCCACTTCTCGGTGCTCGAGCACGCATCGGTGTCCTTCTACATCACGGGCATCTCGCGGTCGTGCACGCACGAGCTGATCCGGCATCGGCACTTCTCGTATTCGCAGCTGTCGCAGCGGTTCGTCCCCGAGCACGACTCACAGGTGGTCGTGCCGCCGGGGATGGCGGACGACCCGGAGTTGCAGGACATCTTCAAGGCCGCCGCGGACGCGAGCCGAGCGACCTATACCGAGCTACTGACCCGGCTGGAGGCGAAGTTCGCCGACCAGCCCAACGCGGTGCTCCGGCGCAAACAGGCGCGGCAGGCCGCGCGTGCAGTGCTGCCCAACGCGACCGAGACGCGCATCGTGGTGACCGGAAACTACCGGGCGTGGCGGCATTTCATCGCGATGAGGGCCAGCGAGCACGCCGACATCGAGATCCGCCAGCTGGCGATCGAGTGCCTGCGGCAACTCATCGATCTGGCTCCTGCGGTTTTCTCCGATTTCGAGATCTCCACACTGGCCGACGGCACAGAGGTGGCCACGTCCCCGCTCGCCACGGAGGCTTGACGGGCCCGGCCAGATATGGCCGCGGGACCGTGAGGTCGAGCGGGTAATCTGGTTGCCCGTGAGCACCAGCGGATTCGACGTGACCGCCCGATTGGGCACCGTGCTGACCGCTATGGTGACTCCGTTCAAGCCCGACGGGTCGCTGGACACCGATGCAGCGGCCCGGCTCGCCACCCACCTCGTCGACTCCGGCTGCGACGGCTTGGTGCTGTCAGGCACCACGGGGGAGTCGCCGACCACCACTGACGCCGAGAAGATCGCCCTGTTGCGTGCGGTGCTGGACGCGGTCGGCGACCGTGCCAGGGTCATCGCCGGTGCGGGCACCTACGACACCGCGCACAGCGTCCATCTGGCAAAGGCATGCGCCACCGAGGGCGCGCATGGCCTGCTGGTGGTGACGCCGTACTACTCGCGCCCGCCACAGGCCGGGCTGGTCGGACACTTCACCGCGGTGGCAGATGCCACCGACGTGCCGGTGATTCTTTACGACATTCCGTCGCGTTCTGTCGTGCCGATTGAGTGGGACACCATCCGCACGCTGGCCGAGCACCCGAACATCGTTGCCGTCAAGGACGCCAAGGCCGACCTGCACGGCGGCGGGCGGATCATCGCCGAGACCGGCCTGGCGTACTACTCGGGTGACGACGCGCTAAATCTGCCGTGGCTGGCGATGGGTGCCGTCGGCTTTGTCAGCGTCTGGGGGCACCTGGCCGCCGGTCAGCTGCGAGATATGTTGTCCGCGTTTACCTCTGGCGATGTCGCGACGGCGCGGAAGATCAACGTGACGCTCGGGCCGCTCGGAGACGCCCAGTCGCGACTGGGTGGGGTCACCTTGGCCAAGGCGGGACTGCGACTGCAGGGCATCGAGGTCGGCGAGCCGCGGCTGCCTCAGGTGCCGGCCACCGCGGAACAGCTCGAGGCGCTGGCGGCCGACATGCGCGCCGCCGCGGTGCTGCGCTAGTGAACGAGGACCTCAAACCGCCGGGGCCGCTGGCCCCTGGGGGCCTGCGGGTGACCGCATTGGGCGGCATCAGCGAAATCGGCCGCAACATGACGGTTTTCGAGCATCTCGGTCGTCTATTGATCGTCGATTGCGGGGTGCTGTTCCCCGGCCACGACGAGCCAGGCGTCGACCTGATCCTGCCTGATCTGCGCCACGTCGAGGACCGCCTCGACGACGTGGAGGCGCTGGTGCTGACGCATGCGCACGAGGACCACATCGGCGCGATTCCGTTCCTGCTCAAACTGCGTGGCGATATCCCGGTGGTCGGCTCGAAGTTCACGCTCGCGCTGGTGGCGGAGAAGTGCCGGGAACATCGGATCAAACCGGTGTTCATCGAAGTGGCGGCGGGGCAGAAGTCCACGCACGGCGTGTTCGAGTGTCACTATTTCCACGTCAACCACTCGATTCCTGGTTGCCTGGCGGTCGCGATTCACACCGGTGCCGGCACCGTGCTGCACACCGGCGACATCAAACTCGACCAACTGCCGCTGGATGACCGGCCGACCGATCTGCCAGGAATGTCGCGGCTGGGTGACGCAGGGGTTGACTTGTTCCTCTGCGACTCAACGAATTCCGAGATCCCGGGCGTGGGACCGTCGGAAAGCGAAGTCGGCCCCGCTCTGCACAGGCTGATCCGCGGCGCCCAGGGACGGGTGATCGTCGCGTGTTTCGCTTCGAATGTCGATCGGGTGCAACAGATCATCGATGCCGCGGTCGCATTGGGCCGACGGGTGTCGTTCGTCGGGCGGTCGATGGTGCGCAACATGGGCATCGCTCGGGAGCTGGGGTACCTGCGCGTCGACGAATCGGACCTGCTCGACATCGGCGCCGCCGAGATGATGCAGGCCGAACGCGTAGTGCTCATCACCACGGGTACGCAGGGTGAGCCGATGTCCGCGCTGTCGCGGATGTCGCGCGGCGAACACCGCAGCATCACGCTGACCGCCGGCGACCTGATCATCTTGTCGTCGTCGCTGATACCGGGCAACGAAGAAGCCGTGTACGGGGTGATCGATGCGCTGGCCAAGATCGGTGCGCGTGTGGTCACCAATCAGCAAGCACGGGTGCATGTTTCGGGCCACGCATACTCGGGCGAGCTATTGTTCCTGTACAACGCGGTACGGCCGCGCAACGTGATGCCGGTGCACGGGACATGGCGGATGCTGCGGGCGAACGGCAAGTTGGCAGAGCGCACCGGTGTGGCGCCGGAGTCGATCATGTTGGCGGAGAACGGCGTCAGCGTCGACCTCGTCGCGGGTAAGGCGAGTATCGCGGGGTCGGTGGCGACAGGCAAGATGTTCGTCGACGGATTGATTACCGGCGACGTCGGCGACGCGACGCTGGGTGAGCGGCTCATCCTGTCATCCGGTTTCATCGCGGTGACGGTCGTTGTGCGCCGCGGGACGGGGCGCCCGGCGGCGCCCGTGCATCTGCACTCACGTGGGTTCTCTGAGGATCCGAAGGCGCTGGAGCCAGTGGCGGCGAAGGTCGAGGACGAGCTGGAGTTCCTTGCCTCAGAACAAATCACAGATCCGACCCGCATCGCCCAGGCGGTGCGCCGTACGGTCGGCAAGTGGGTGGGGGAGACCTACCGACGGCAGCCGATGATCGTCCCAACCGTCATCGAGATCTAGTCGGCCAGCCGGGGTGGTAGGCGATGGCGGGGGTGCCCGCTTCGGGGGATGGTTGGTATGACCGTGGCGATCGCCCTTCAGGCCACCGCAATTGCCGCGCAGGGGGTCCAGGCCGGCCAGGTCGGGGAGCCGACGATGATGCCCTCATGGCCCCACACCGAGTTCGGCCAGCGCGAGTTCCCCGACCGGGGCCGCCTCCACGTTGCGCCGCGCTGCGCTGTGCCGACTCGACACCGCACATCCGACCCGCGCCCAGTGGTCGAGCTGCTGCTTGGCCGAGCGGCTCTGCCGCGCGCCCTCGGCTGCGGCACTATCCAGCAAGTCGGCGGCGAAGCGGGTCACCCGATCAGCGGTTTCGGGGTCTCAGCCCGGCGTGAGATCGTCGCTGTCAACGAACACCAGGTTGCCGTCGCCAAGCCGCACCGCCCACCGGCGCGCCGCGTCTACGATGTGATGCTCACCGATATCCACCCGCTGGCCGGCGCTGTCGCCGAAATCCTCCACGACAACACCGAGGCATTCGCGGTCGGTGCCCGGATACACCCGCACCGATACCCCGACGGCGAACCGGTCGTCTGCCGCGCCGCCTTCCGCGGGCCCTTGGTCGGAGTCAGTCATTGGCAGGAACGTCCCCATGGCGATAAGTCAAGCACATCGCGGACCGTTGCGATGCGCAATTGACGCAGTGTCACCGTGGGCTGCCGAGTCCATCCATGCGTCTTGGCATGCTAGCGCTTTCAAGATCCGCGGTCGCGCCGACCGGCCACATGAGCAAGTCGCGTAATTTCCCGACCCGCACCCGGCAGACACCGACGAGCCGAGGCACGGCGCTGGACCGGACAACCATCGTCGCGGCTTCATTCTCGGAGCACATGGTGAAATGCTGGCGCGTTACGGCCAACCCGCATAACGGAATCCGGCCCGTGCCCGGCCGATTCCTTGAGGGGTTCTCCTTCCGGCCGGCCACGGTATGGGATTGGGGGCGTCTGGGCTAGATCTTGTGCGCGTACGCCGACCACTCGAGCTGCGATGCTGCGAGATTGCGGGCTGTCGGCCGAATGTAGTTGCGCAAGAAGTAATCTGGCCCCGCCTGCTCGACGAGTCGCCAGCCGTACTCGGCGACGAATACGGAAACGTGATCGGGGTCGAGCCCGAAGCGCCACACCTGCTGCCGTTGCCTGAAACGCTTGTACAAGATGCCGGCGTCGTACATGTTCTCCCCGTCGATGAAGTCCCGTCGAATGTAGGTGAACACCAACCGGCTTCCTCCAGCAGCGGCCCGCAGTGCGCCGAGCGTGGCCCGAACCGCGTTCTCCGTCAGATACTGCGTGACGCCTTCCCATATGAAGAACGTGCGCGCGTCGGTACGGTAGCCGTGCCCGGCCAGCGTAGTGATCAGGTCGTCGCGCTCAAAGTCTATGGGCACCAAGTGAACCGAGGAGGGCACCGCACCGATCGCGCGCTGCACGGCGGCCTCCTTACGCACGATGTTGACCGGAAGGTCGACCTCGAAGACCGGGATGTCCCTTCGACGCGCGAGGCGGTACGCCCTGGTGTCCATGCCCGCACCGAGAACGACCACACCGTCGATCTCGCCCAGAGCCTCGTCCAGTTTGGCGTCGATGTAGCGCTTGCGGCACGCGATGAGTGACCACGAGCCGCGCACGGCCCGCTCGCCTGCCGATATCGCGAGGCGGCGCAGCAACGGCCATCGCATCGTGCGAACGAGCGCTCGTTGGCCGGCGGGCAGGATCGAAAGGGCGAGGTCGTCGTTGACCAGACGGCGTTCGGGCGGCTCGTACTGCTCGATGGCCGCCTGCACCATCGGGCCGAAGGCGGTCTGCGCGGCGGGGTTTCGCGCCATGATCAGCGCTTGTTGACGTAGCCCGCGTCGACCGGCAGCGTCACACCGGTGATGTAGCGGGCCTGGTCAGACACCAGCCATGCGACCGCAGCGGCGATGTCCTCTGCCTCGAGAACCTGAACCGGCATAGCATTGCCCATGTCGGGTGGCCGTTCCGAATGGGCGATTACGTTGGCGAGCCACTGACGGGTGTGGTCGTTGTCGATCATCGGCGTGTTCACGCCGCTGGGATGAATCGAGTTGACCCGGATACTGTGCGGCGCAAGGTGATTGGCGTAGGCCCGCATTAGGCCGACCACGCCGTGCTTGGCCGCTGTGTAGCCGAGCGACCCTGGATCGCTGCCGCCGATGCCGACCAGACCGGCCGCGGAGCTGATCAGCACTATCGATCCACCGTCGCCCTGTTCGATCAAACGGGGCATCGCTACCTCGACAGTGTTGTGCACGCCCGTGAGGTTGACGTCGATGACGTCTCGCCAGCCGTCGGCGCCGGCTTCCATCGGCGCGATGCCGGCGTTGGCGACGACGACGTCGAGCCGGCCGAACTCATCGAGCCCGGCCTGCAACGCGCCGGCCAACGACGCCTGATCGCGAACATCTGCCTCGCGCGCGACGATTCGCGCACCGGTGTCTTCAACAAGCTTGACCGTGGCGGCCAGATCATCGGCGGTGGCCAACGGATAGGGCACCGACACGATCTGGTCGCAGATGTCGACCGCGATGATGTTCGCGCCGTCGGACGCCAACCGGACCGCCTCGGCACGTCCCTGACCGCGGGCGGCGCCGGTGATGAACGCGACTTTGCCTGCGAGGGAGGCCATCGGTGTTCTCGCTTCCGCGCGCTAGTGCCCGTCAGGGCCGCAGCTGGCCCTTGGCCGGGTCGCCCGCGACGACGGGTTGCAGCATCTTGATGTCCGGTGCGCCGTCGAGGAGCTCACCGACCGTTCCGAAGAGGGTGGCGACCGCGGGCGCGGCGCTGTGTGTCTTCAGTGCGTCCGCGTCCGCCCACTGTTCGACGAAAACGAAGGTTCCGTCCGCCTCGTGCAGCGAGTAGAGATCGCAACCGGGTTCGGAGTGCACCGCCTCGATCGCCTGCTTGCACGCATCGCGGACGGCGTCCACTGACTCCGGCTTGGCTTTCATGGTGGCGACGACAGTGACGGGCATGGGTGATGGACTCCTTGCTGATTACGTGCTGGACGGATGCCTAGCCTACCTACGAGGTGTCCGCATCGGTCAGCCCATGTCGACCCATATCGTCAGGCCTGCCGCCACGACCGCGAACACGGCGAGGAGGACGGTGTCGACGGCGCCCAACCGCGTTGTCTCGGTCCTGCCGACGCGAAGCTCCCTGGCGATCAGGAACAGCGGGAAGGTCACGCTGATCGCGATCGCGAAGCCGCCCGCAATGTAGGCCCAGACGAACCTGACCCCGTGCTTGCGAGCTTCAACGACCATCAGGATCGCGGCGGCGAGGAAGAACAGCACGATGTCGACCGTGAGCGAACGCGAGGCGGGGGTGACCTTGGAGTCGTTGAGAAAGTCGAGCAGGAAGCCGCCGGGGTTGTCGAAATAGGCGGCGTTCTGGCTCCACGTCGCGATCAGCGCGGCGATCGCGATCACGCCGTAGACAGCACAGAGCACCTTGCTGGAGGTGGGGATGGCCGTCTCGGCCTGGGATGTCGTCATTTCGGCACCGTAGAGCCCCAAGCGGGCGCAATTGAGACCTTTCTGTGACCCGTGTGGCAGATGGTGAATATGGGGTTTGTGCGACTAGGCTTGGGAACATGCCTAGTAAGACCGCCGGCCGATCCGGTTCCCGTTCGAGCAGGTCAAAGGCCGGTTCGCGGGGCGGGTCCCGCCCGGCGCGACCCTTGGCGCCCCGCCGCAAGCCTCCTCGACGCCGCAATCCGTCGGCGATCTCGTCCGCAGGGGCGACCGTCGGGCGGGGCGTTCGCGCCGGCTGGTTGTTGCTGGCCAAGGGTGCCGGGTCCACCGCCAGGTCCGTCGGCCGCGCGCGCGACCTTGAACCCGGCCATCGCCGCGACGGCATCGCACTGGCGCTGCTCGGCGTCGCCGTGGTGATCGCCGCCAGCTCATGGTTCGACGCCGCGCGCCCCGTCGGCCAGTGGATCGACACGTTTCTTCGCGTGCTGATCGGATCGGGCGTCGTCCTCGTTCCCATCGTGCTGGCCGCGATTGCGGTGGTGCTGATGCGAACCGAAGCCGAGCCAGAAGCACGACCGCGGCTCATCCTCGGTACGGCAATGATCACGCTGCCCACCC
>Ga0207693_10002487_pt1 | contig 16025 bp, 20 predicted proteins | sample LARL81metaG_FD_184347 | JGI IMG/M metagenome (GOLD analysis project Ga0207693, IMG submission 184347) | Corn, switchgrass and miscanthus rhizosphere microbial communities from Kellogg Biological Station, Michigan, USA - LAR L8-1 metaG... | ecosystem: Host-associated > Plants > Roots >...
CGGCGAGCACAGACATAGCAGTCGCGCCGATTGCCCTCTCTTGTTTTGGAATTGGTGAGGTGCGCACGCTGGAATGTTGATGGTTTCGCCAGCTCGAATGACGGTCTTTTTTCCTCGGAAAGTAGCCTCGATTTCGCCCTCTAGGACAGAGAACATCTCTTCGAAATCATGGCGATGAGGTGGAGGGCCGCCGCCAGGTGGAATGTGCATGTCGATGAGACAGTAGCGGCCGGGCGGTGTCTTTGCCGGCCACAAGGATTGTGTACGTGTCTCCCACCAACCCAATGTGAGGCAAGTCCGCGTTATCTGACCGCGCAAGCGTGAAATTCCTTGCGGGGTCATCCGCCGGGATCGTCGTGGCCGCTTGGGGCGAGGAATGGGTCATTATAGTTCCTTCCATGCTGAATGTTTCCAGGAACCTGTTGATCGGGCCTGGTGCGTTCACATCGTTCACATTTGCTTAGATGCGACGCTGTCGACCTCAAGAGGCGTGGCGCAGGTGGCGAGGACGAAAGCGCCTTTAAAGGTTGTTTCGACGTTTGACACAAAGCGGGGAGCGCTGCTCCCCGAGATTTCACGCGCTGCAAAAATCGCTGGCAGGGGTTAAGATGCCGGCCATGCTGCAAGTAACTCAGCGCGAAAGCGGCGGGATGAGCAGCTCCCACACAACAACAATGGCCTGGATAATTCTTGCTGCGTGCTCCTTGTGCCTATCTATATTTCCTTCTAGGGCCGAGACCGCGGAGGGAGCATGGCAGCGCATGATTGGGGTTCAGGCAAAGCTTAAACCGCTAAGCGACGCATGGGTGAATTGTACACTGCGACAGGCCGATACTTTTGCGCTCCAGCCCGAACCAATAGAAACAATCATTCCGGCCATCTTTGCTGCGTGCTCAGGCTTTGAGCAAATGATGATAAAGGTTTTGGCTGAGAACGGTATAGCCTCCCAAGTGGATTATTTCCTTCGGCAAACGCACGCGACGGCCACGCAGGAGATCACCTTAGAAATTCTGAAAAAGCGCGGAAAGTAATTCGGCCTAGGCGGCCTTTCGCTCGACGTGTTCGCAGCGTGATGTAGACTTCACCCCATGAGCGACGACGACGTCACAGGAACGACGGGCAATCTTGCGCGCCTCTTGTGCGTGACGCTTAAGACGGTCGCCGAGCTTGCCAAGGACGGCATCTTCGAGCGAGCAGCTCGACCACTGGGTTCGTAAACGAGCACATCGATACGCGCGTTGATCGCCGCTTCCGCGCGAGCCACCGCTTCGTCGAAGAGCCGCCGCGCGCTTGCCCGTGGTTTCCGAGCTGCGAACCCTCGTGCCTTGATGCGAACCGGCGCGTGCGGCCATGCGTTGGCGAACTCACGAAAGCGGCGCGCGCCTGTCGACAAAGCTGCCGCAGATCGAAGCCGAGATCATCAAGCGTCAGCTAGGCCGTGTACTCATAAATCGAGATTGGTAAGCAGGGGTTGGTCAAATGTCCGGTTTGCTCCCAAAAGCGGACATTTGTCAGCGCATTGAGCATGTCTGCTATGTGCCATAGGCGGACATCGGCCCCACGGAACCAGTCAAAGTTTCGGCCAACTTCCGTGATCAGCGTTGCCCGCGCCACCAACCATGCTTTGGCTCGGCTTCAGGGGTCTCACATCTCATGCGCACATCAACTGCGGCAATTGCAGCGGCCATTGCCGCGCTTGTTACGCTTCAATCCGACATTTTCGCCAAGGCTCAGGGCGCTAGTGCAACTGGGGCCGGAACGGACATCGGCACATTTTACAAGGACGAGGAAGCGCCGCTCTATAAGGCGCCGGGATACTCACCTTATGCAGGCCGTAACTACCCCACGCGCGTGCTTTGGGGCGACACCCACCTTCATACTGCTAACTCTCTCGACGCTGCCGCCTTCGGCAACACGTTGGGGCCCGAGGAGGCCTATAGGTTCGCACGGGGAGAGGAGGTCCTCTCTGCTACCGATCAGCGGGTAAAGCTGAGCCGGCCACTCGACTTTCTGGTCGTTGCCGACCACGCCGAGGCACTGGGGGCGACGGTAGAGCTTAAGAATGGCAATCCGCTTCTCATGGCTGATCCGACACTGAAGCGCTGGCATGACATGATGGCGAGCGGGCAGGGTGTGGACGCTGCGCTGGAGATCATCAGATCGGTCGGAACCGGCACGACCCCGAAAGCGATGTTCGATCCCCGATTGGCCAAGTCGGTTTGGCAGGCCTACACCGGCACGGCAGAGCGCTACAACGACCCCGGACGGTTCACTGCCTTGATTGGCTACGAGTGGACTTCGAACAAGTCCGGCAACAACCTGCACCGCGTGGTCATTTTCCGGGATGGGAAGGACAAGGCCGATCTGATTGTTCCCTTCTCGGCAGCGGACAGCGAGAATCCTGCAAAACTTTGGGATTTCCTCGATTCGTACCAAGACAAGACTGGGGGATCTATCCTTGCCATCCCTCACAACGGCAATCTCTCCAACGGACGAATGTTCGCGTTGGTTGATTTTGACGGGCGCGGCTTGACACGCGAATATGCCGAGACACGCGCACGACTCGAACCCGTCTACGAGGTAACGCAGATAAAGGGTGATGGAGAGTCGCATCCCTTTCTGTCGCCCAACGACGAATTCGCCGGCTACGAGCTCTGGGATAAGGGCAACCTCGATCTCACGGAGCTCAAGAAGCCGGAGATGTTGCAATACGAATATGCCCGCCAGGGTCTGGAGCTGGGGCTGAAGCTCGAGAAGGAGCTCGGCGTCAACCCGTTCAAATTCGGAATGATCGGCTCCACTGACTCGCACACATCTCTGGCAACCGCCGAGGAGAACAATTTCTTCGGCAAGCACTCCGGTGCAGAGCCAAGCCCGGAGCGCGCACTCCATCCCTTCATGCAGTCGGCCGACAAATCGGTGACGCTGTTCGGCTGGGAGATGACTGCTTCGGGTTACGCGGGCGTTTGGGCCACAGACAATACGCGGGAAGCGATCTTCGATGCGCTCATGCGGAAAGAAGTCTATGCCACCACAGGTCCGCGTATGATCGTACGCTTCTTCGGGGGCTGGGATTTTAACCCGGCCGACGCAATGACACGCAGCCCAGCTGAAGTCGGCTACTCAAAAGGCGTGCCGATGGGCGGCGACTTGACGGCCGCACCCGACGGCAAGGCGCCTACCTTCCTGGTCGCCGCGCTCAAGGATCCTATTGGCGCCAATCTCGACCGCATCCAGGTCGTGAAAGGATGGCAGGACGCGGAAGGGGGGCTCAAGGACAAGGTCTACGATGTGGTGTGGGGAAATGCCGACAAGCGAAAGCTCGGTGCTGACGGCAAGTTGCCTCCAGTCGGCAGCACTGTTGACGTTCCGAACACGACCTGGACCAACACCATAGGCGATCCCGAACTCATCACCGAGTGGACCGATCCAGACTTCGACCCGAAGCTCCGCGCTTTCTATTATGTTCGGGTGATAGAGATTCCCACTCCGCGTTGGACGGCGTACGACGCGAAGAAATTCGGCGTGTCCATGCCGAAGGAAGTGCCGATGACCACGCAAGAGCGGGCTTACACGTCGCCAATCTGGTATACGCCCAAGAGCTGAAGGAGCACCGCGATGCTTGGACGGCTCCTCCGCGAACCACTTTTGCATTTCCTCCTGCTGGGCGCGGTGCTGTTCGTCATCTTCGGCCGAGGCGGCCCAGAGCCGTCTGCAGGCGGCACGGAAATCGTTGTGACCACCACTGATATTCAGCGGATCGCCGCCGGATTCAGTGCGACATGGCAACGACCACCGTCCGAAAACGAGCTTCAGGGGGCAATCAACGATTACATCCGCGAGGAAGTCCTTTATCGGACCGGGCTTTCTCTCGGTCTCGACAAGGACGACACGATCGTCCGTCGTCGCATCCGCCAGAAGATGGATTTCTTCTTGGAGGACACGGTCAGGGAGCCTGACGGGTCAGAGTTACGCGCCTTCTTCGACGCGAATGCCAACAAGTTTCGGGTCGAGCCTCGCATCTCCTTCCGTCAAGTTTTTCTAAGCTCAAAGCGTAGCAACCCGAAGGCCGATGCCGAGGCCTTGCTGCCGCAACTGGTCGCCTCTGGGCCCAATGTTGAAGGCGGTAGCGATCCACTGCTTTTGCCCGAGACCTTCGGTCTTACGCCCCTGAGTCAGATAAATGCTCAGTTTGGCGAAGGCTTCGCTGGTGAACTCTCAAAAGTCGAGTCCGGACATTGGGCGGGGCCGCTAAAGTCGGCTTACGGATTTCATCTGGTCTTGGTGACGGCGATAGAGCCGTCGCAACTTCCGCCCTTCGAAGAAGTTCGCGACGCGGTTCAACGCGAATGGTTTGCAGCCCGGAGGGCGGCTGTTCGCGACGAGCAATACCAGAAACTGCGGGCCAACTATCACGTGCGCGTGGAAGGCCTGAATGGCGTCCGGGCGGGACAATGAAGCGTCTTTCCCCAATCCTTTTGGTGCTGCTCTTCCTACCTTCCTTGGCCTACGCGCACGAAGTTCGGCCGGGGTATCTGGAGCTCCGCGAGAGCGAGTCGGGCGTGTTCTCGACGACATGGAAGGTGCCAGCGCGCGGCGACTATCGCCTCGCCATCCAGCCGTCTTATCCTGAGTTCTGTCGCCAGATCGGGGAACCGATGACCACGCAAGCGGATAGCGCCTTCATCGAGCGAGGACGGATTCGTTGCGACAGACCCCTTGCGGGATCGAGAATTCTCATTCGCGGGTTGGAAGCGACTCAGACCGATGTTCTGGTGCGGGTCGAGGGGGCAGATGGTGCGGTCGAGACCGAACGTCTGACCCCCGCTCAACCCGGCTTCAATGTACCCGCCAGGCCCAGTCGTCTTGCTGTCCTTTGGACTTATTTCCAGCTCGGCGTGGAGCACATCTTGACCGGCGTCGATCACCTTCTTTTTGTGCTCTGCCTGGTGCTGCTCGTGAGAGACGTTCGCATGCTCCTGGCCACTGTCACTGCCTTCACCGTCGCCCATTCCATCACTCTCGCGGCGGCCACGCTTGGCTTGGTCATTGTGCGGTCAGCCCCGGTCGAGGCAACGATTGCCCTTAGCATCGTATTCCTCGCAAGCGAACTGCTGCGCGACCCAGCCCAACGAAGCGACATAACGCAATATTATCCTTGGCTGGTAGCGTTCAGCTTTGGACTCCTGCACGGCCTCGGTTTCGCCGGCGCCCTCTCTGAAGTGGGCCTCCCGCATGGCGAAATCCCGCTGGCGCTATTTTCCTTCAATGTGGGAGTCGAGTGCGGGCAACTAGCCTTTATCGCAACCGCTCTTTCTGTGATCTACCTGGGCCGGTGTGCGCTCCAGAACAGCCCGGTATGGGCCCCCCGCGTCGCTGCCTACGCCGTAGGCTGCATCGCTTCGTACTGGGTCTTCGAGCGTCTGGCTGCGGCCTAACGAGAGGAATGGACTGCGGGCTGAGATTTGGCGTGGTCACTGTATGTCCGCTATGGGTCATTAGCGGACATCAGAGCAGATATGAGGGATGTCCGCTTTACCCCCAACAGCGGACATGCTCATCAATAACCGGAGCTCCCAGTCCCTGAATTTTGCCGAGGTTGAGTAGATCCGCGCCAATGAGCGTACCCAGGCTTCCGCTGACATAGGCGACCGCCGCCACATTCCTTCTCGCGACCAGGAGAGCTGTAGTTGCGGCAATGATCGGAGGGATAAGAGAGGGAATGGCAATTCCGACGCCGGGCACGGGTTGGGATAACAGAAAGCAGGCAATCGTAACCACGAGGGTGGCGAGGGCAGCCGAGCTCCAAATCCAGTTCTTCACAAGGAGGTACAGAGACAGCAGGGTAGGTATGACGGCGCCACCGATGTTTATTGCGATCACGGTTCTAGGCCAATCGGTAACCAGCGGCACAATGTAACGCATGCCGAAGAATTCAATGACTTGGCCAGACCTGACCTCTCGTTCCGGGAACTCTGCGATTGGGATATTGAAATAACTACCGATCAGTGAAGCTAGCAGCACAAGCAGCGCTGCGCCCGAGCTAAGGCCCAGTTTTGCATAGGCGAATTGCAGGACGTGGAGCTGGATCAGAATGACAAGAAAAACAAACAGCCCAACAAAAAAGAGAAAGAAAGGCAGCGCGAGTGGAACGTACTGAAGCTGATACATGGATGGCGAGCGAGCGAGGTTGATCCTCCGCCACAATATCACTGAGTTCATACATTAAAATCATGCTGTTAGGTGGAGGGCGATATGCGAATAGCCCTTCTCGTTCTGACTTTTACGATAGCGTCGCTCTCTAGGAGTATGGACGCCAGGGCGGAGTTTAACTGTTTCCAGACTCCTGGTGAGGGAGTCAGGTGCGCCTGCATCGGCGCGAGTGACTGCAGCGAAATGAAAAACTCTGGCAGCTGCAAGTCAGAAGCTGAGTGCGACAAAGGCGAGCTAGGCGCGATCGTATGCAGCTGCAAAGCGACACGCACTCCAAAGGCAGATCGTCCGGGGCCGACGTTATTTCGCTGAGCTATCGCGTCGACCGCTAAGCTCTCTTCCGCAGGCGTTACGAGCTCATGCGTTATGGGTGAGCGCGCTGCACCTCGGAATCTGATTTAAGATTGATATTTTCCAAGTTTCGATTGAGGCCTTCGAAGCCCGAGCCTGCACAATCATCCACCGCCTTATTGGCTGATGGGTTGAGACGCCTTCATGGCTGTGTCGAGCCAAGCTGACAATCTATCCAGCATTTCGGATCTCACCTCCGCATCCTCGCGCCCCGTCCTTGCGGGCACATGAAATGAATGGTCCGCATCCTGGAACAGCTTAAGAGTTGCCCGATCACCGAGCCGCCGGACCATTGCCTCTATCAATTCGGTGGCTGCGAGCGCATCACGGGTTCCCTGTAAAAACAACATCGGGATTTTGATCTCCAATAGGTGAGCGCCACGCTCGTCCGATGGATGCCCGGGAGGGTGAAGCGGGAAGCCTAGGAACACCAGACCTTGCACGCCGAGCAACGGTGACGCGGCTTGCGCTTGCGAGGTCATGCGGCCCCCAAACGACTTGCCGCCAGCGACAACAGGAAGCCCGGGAAGCAAGCGCAACGCCTCACCAGCGGCCGCGCGCACGGTGGCCTGGGCAACTTTTGGCACATCCGGGCGCTTGCTGCCCTCTTCCATGTAGGGGAATTGATAGCGCAGCGTGGCAATGTCGCGTTCCGCGAGGCCGTCAGCGACAGCTTCCATAAAGGGATGGAACATGCCCGCCCCTGCACCGTGCGCGAGCACATAGCATGCGCGAGCGGCTCGGGGGACCTGCAATACGCCCGGAACCCGACGCTCCTCATCAACAGCGATGCTCACTGCCTCTCGTTTATAGCCATCTTGAACTCTTGTATGATTCTTTGCGGGTGCCACTGTGCGCTATCCGCTTAACGACGCCAGAAACGCCTGAACCGTTCTCCAGGCCCCATGGTCGAACAAATCAGAATGCGCACCCTGGGGAAACACTTCGATCCGCTTCGGCTCATTGGCCGCGCGATAGACCCGCCAACCCATTTCCACGGGTATGACCTCATCCTGCGCGCCGTGTAGAACGAGAACCGGAGCCGTGACCGAGCGGATGTTGCGCTCGTTGTCGTATGTGTCTGTAATCAGCAGGTCGAGCGGCAACCAGAAATAGGCGGCCCTCGCCACATCAATTGTCGAGGTAAGTGGCGCTTCCAACACAATTGCGGCGACTGTTCTCTTCGTTACCAATCGCACCGCCTGGCCAGAGCCCAGAGACTCGCCATAGGCGACGATTCCGTCGGCTGAGGCACCGAGTTTAGCGAGTTGGTCGTAGGCCGCGATCGCGTCGGCAACATTGTTCTCTTCCGTAGGCTTTCCGCCTGAGCCGCCATAGCCACGGTTATTAAGGTAGAAAACGCCAAAGCCGCTCTCGAGGATAGTATGGATTTTTGATGCGCGATTGGCTGCATTGGCCCCGTTGCCATGTAAATACAGGATGGTTGGCTTGTCTGCCTTCGGCGGCGCATGCCATGCGACCAGCGTGACGCCATCGGCGGTCGCGATCTCGACCTCCTCGATGCTATTGAGACCGGCTTCCGTGGGTGCAGTGCGGGCGGGATCGGGGAAGTACATGTATCGGCGGTTGCCAAAATAGGCGACCACGCAAATCACCGCGTAGACCGTAAGAATCCACAAAATAATTTTCACAATTCCTCCTCGCTACTCGAAGCAATCGTTCGTGCCCACGATCACAAACCCGGGACCATGATGCCAAAAAAGAGCTAGAAACAAAGCGGCAGGCGACGGTCTAAGATCGATCGGCTCTAGTCTGAACTGCAAAAGCCATGACGTTCGATTTCTCATCAATATTCTTCATAGTGATTGCTCTCATGGCGCTGCAGCCTCTGCTTATGGGGCGGTGGTACGCCATGCGCCGGGCCCAGGCGATCAGGGCAGTTGAAAAGGAGCATGGCACCCGAGTTATCACAATGATCCATCGTCAGGAGAGGCGCAGTTTTTTCGGCTTCGCGGTCTCCCGGCACATCGACCTCGAGGACGCCCAGACGGTCATTGCCGCGATCAAGGACACGCCTGAGGACACTCCGATCGATCTTATTATCCACACGCCTGGGGGCATCGTATTGGCAGCGATGCAAATCGCCCGCGCCGTCGAAGCCCACCCGGCGAAAGTCACCGCCTATGTTCCAGTTTATGCGATGTCTGGTGGAACACTGATTGCACTCGCCGCGGATGAGATCGTCATGGGCGAGTTCTCTGTCCTTGGCCCGATTGATCCACAAATCCTCGGGCTTCCAGCTGCAAGTATCGTTAGAGCGCGCGACTCGAAACCCGTCGCCGACGTTTTCGACCTCACGCTTGTTTTGGCCGATGTCAGCGAGAAGGCCGTCGCTCAGGTTAAACGAGGGGCAGTGGAATTGTTGACGCCGCGTTTGGACCAATCGGCGGCAGAGACCATTGCGGAGAAGCTAACAGGTGGCTACTGGACACATGACTATGCGCTCACCGCCACCGAAGCGAAAGCACTTGGCCTTCCGGTCAAAGTTGGTATGCCGGTTCAGATCATGGAGTTTATGAAGCTCTACCCTCAACCAATTCAACAATCCGGGATTGAGTACCTCCCCATCGATCCTGCTCGTCGACGGCGAGGCTGAACGAGTCAACAAGGCTCCTTAATGCTCCCAGAGCGACACGCTGATCAAACATCAGCCTTTCGAAGTCGAAACACTCACCTCGGACAATGTGTTCGGCACGCTGACTCGAACACTGGATTTTACGTGGGCGTCACGATGCCGTCTGCGGGTCGCTAAGTAACGTTTGACAGCGATATCCGCTTTGAGGCGAGGACCCTTTAACGGACGGTCGAGCTCGTCCGCTTTGCGCCAATAGGCGGCATTAGCCGACTTAGACAAAAGGAAGAATCGCCTCGCGGCGGTCTCTCCAAAATCCAAGCCGACTGCCCTAGAAATCGACATTTTTTCTGACGACACTCGGCGTTTAAGGGGGATTTCATTCACTTTTCAGCTGCGTCTTGTAGCGGTGTCATTGAAGGACTGGCCTTCTTGAAGGCCCAGGCCGTCGATTGAATGAGGGAACAGGAATGATGCTGAGACGCGCGGGCCTTGGCCTCTTCGTCGGAGCGATCTTGGTGGCTCCTTCGCTCGCTTCCGCCGCTCCCGCGCTCGTCTTTGAGCCCTATAACGGCACCGTCCTATACGCCGAGGATCCCGATGCCCAATGGTTCCCGGCATCGCTGACCAAGCTGATGACGGCCTACGTTACCTTCCAGGCCCTCAAGGCCGGCGCCGTCACGCCCGACACCAAGGTCACGTGCTCGCAAACCGCGGCGCTGCAGGCGCCTTCGAAGCTCGGACTTCCGATCGGCGGCTCTATCACGCTCGACATCGCGCTCAAAGTCCTCATCGTGAAGTCCGCCAACGACGTCGCCGTCATGATCGCGGAGGCTGTCGCCGGCAGCCAGGCCGCCTTCATTGCGCGCATGAACGAAGCGGCGCAGCACCTTGGCATGACCCGCACGCATTTCACTAATGTCAACGGCCTCCCTGACGAGCGCCAGATCACCACAGCCCGTGACCTGGCCAAGCTCGCCCGAGCCATTATTGTCGAGTTTCCTGAGCACGCCGACCTCTTCTCGTCGATCCAAGTGCAAGTGGGTAAGAAGACCATGCGCACCCATAATAGCCTCCTAGTCAGCTTCCCCGGGGCCGACGGCATGAAGACCGGTTTCATTTGCGAATCGGGGTTTAACGTCGTGGCGAGCGCCACTCGTGACGGCCGCAAGCTCGTCGCGGTCGTTCTCGGCGAGCCGTCAGTCGCATCGCGCAACGACCGCGCCACCGACCTCCTCGAGAAGGGCTTCAGGCGCTACTTCTGGAAATCGCTGTTCGGCTCGAGGCTCGATGGCCTCGCGATTCAAGCCTCGCTGAGCGACGGCCCGATGCACCTGCGCGACAGCGTGTGTGGAGTAGCCAGAGCCAAGTCGACGGTTAGACGATCGGTCAAGTCCAAATTGCACGGACTCGACGCCCGGGGTAGCGACGCCCCAACGAGCGCGGTTAGCGCTAGCGAAGCGAATTGAGCGCTTCTCACCATCCCCGCAGTCAGTAGCCGGGAGAAGGTCTACTCACGGCAAGACATACGCGCGCAGGTCATTTTCAGTGCCATTGAAATAGTCGCTGTCGTACGTCCCCGAAACGCCGTTGCCGTGGAGATTCTCCGCTTTTTGCCAAAAGCTGAATCTCACCCAGGGCAACGGAACGATCGGATCACTGGTCGACTGATAATCGACAACCCACAAGGGACAATCCGCAAATTGCATTGGATTGCCAAGCTCATCCCAAACCCTCGCCTTGGTGTAGATCATCGGCTTGAGACCCCGAAGCCTCATTGACACCAACTGAACCATTCTCTCGACCTGGTTGATCCGCTCCTGCACCGGAAGGCTACATTTGTTGTCGTAATCGTCTTCGATGTCGAGAGTTGGCAAGAGGTCGCCAGCTTGCGGCGTGTAAACCGACAAGAATCTTCTGATCGAGGTCTCAGCGCCCGCATTTGGATGACAGCGTAGATATGCGCCGTGCAACAATCCGAGTCGCTGTAAGGCTCGTCGATAATTGGCAAACCTAAGATTGGCGTAGCAGGACGCTTCGTCCTTACCTATGTGATAGGCCTGTACAAACACGAAGCGTGGGTTGAGCTTCGAGACGACAACAGACCAATCGATCTCTGCGCCCCACTTTGACACGTCGATGCCGAACGTTCGCGGGCCAGGAAACTGAGCGAAGGTTTGGAAGGGAGATCCGAAGGAAGCCGCAAGCAAAATGCCGCCCGTGCCCAAGTGCTTGATTAGCGAGCGGCGATTAAAAAGGCGTGCTTTCGGCATTGGCGCGCCATTGGTGGGGACACGCAATCGTTACTGAATATACGATTCGTCCCCTCCTGCTCTCCCCTTTGTGTCTGCAAATGTCCGCTAAGGGTCATTTGCGGACATGAGCAAGCGGATCACGAATGTCCGCTTTACCCCCGAGAGCTGACATTGCCGACGGCCAGCGTCCGCTAAGTGCCATAAGCGGACGTTCTCATGCCCGTTGAAAGGGCTTCGGACACCACGAAGTTATGGGATTGACTTAGCCGCGGAGCTTCTGCTTTTTGGTCGCGGCCTGATTATTTGCCACAAAACGGGAGGGAAACATGCGTAGGCAACTGTTCAGTTTCTTTGTGTTCTCAGCAGCACTAATGGTGAGCTCGCTTGCATTTGCTCAGCAGGAAATTGCGAGTGAGGCAGGAAAAGTCGTTCTCGATGCCACCGTCAATGCCATCGATGTGGAGAACCGGTTGCTTACTGTCACCGGGCCGGATGGCAACACGATTGTGATCAAAGCAACCCCAGAGATCCTCGGTCGCGTCAGGATCAACGAGCAAATTACTATTCGTTACGCTGATGAATTAGCGACGGCGCTTCGCACCATCAATGACGCACCACCTGTCAATAAAGCGAATGCCATCGAACGTGAAGAAACAGGCGGAATGGGCATGAATGCGCCTACTGTCGCGGAACAGACTTGGGTAGAGGCAGCGCCACAAGGCGAAACCGAACTTAACACGGTCGAGGTCACCGCGACGGTCGCCAATGTTGAGTATGGGAGACGCATTGTCACCTTCTATGGTCCTAACGGAACGATGCGGAATGTCAGGATTGCGCCTGGCGTGCAGGGTCTAGACGCGATTCAGCAGGGCGATAGAGTTGTTATGCTGCTGACACGCGCAACGGCTATCGATGTAAAGCCTCTATGAACGCAGCCCGGGGGTCGGTTGAGACGATCGCCATTCAGCCTACTAAACGATCTTCGACAGAAGCCGCAGAGGTTGGGCACGGCGTCCAAATACACTGCGCTGAACGGTATTGGCTATTTGGCGATAGGAGCAATTCTAATCGCTTGGCCGGGTGCAATACAGATAGTCTTCAGGGAACCTCCTTTCGCGGGCCATGAGCAAGCACTTATGCGCGTGGTCGGTCTGACCGTCGTTGTGATCGGATGGCTTTACCTCTTTGGTGGTCGCTCGGGAGCGCGACAATTCATTGTTGCTTCCGTCATCGACCGATTGGTCTTCGTCCCGCCGGTACTGGTTCCTCTCGCCATTGCTGGTGTGTTTCCTCGCCTTTTTTTTGACATTCACGATAGTTGATGCGTTGTTGGCTGTGGGCGCGTGGACATTGCTTGCCCGCAAGTGAACGTCCGCTTTGGGTCATGAGCGGACATTGTCCAGCGTCCGCGTCATGTCCGCTTTACCCCCGATAGTGGACATTCGTCGGTGCCGGTGGGATGTCCGAAAAGTGCCATAAGCAGACATCGCGGCCGGACAACCCGTATGTCCGGAGATGCAAGGCCAAATCCAAACTGTGGCGTTTTGATCACTCGCTAACTTTATCTATTGGTTAGAGAGGCCTGACCTAAAATTGCCAACACAACACTCCCAGAGCGGACCCGCCCTGGCGCTTGTGGTGCAAATCACCAATTTGGAAGTCGATCAGAAGGCACAGGCTCGCCGAGGAACCGCTGTGTCGGCAGTGTGCAATTGGAGGGTCGAACTGCGGCTGCAAGCCACGTCGACCACGTCGATCCGCATCGCGGCCAGTGGTCGCTCTTCTTCAAATATAAGAATACCCAAAGCCTATGTGCTCACCACCACAACAGGCACAAGCAACAAGAGAAGCGCAACTGATTGCGAAAGCTAGGGTGTGTACTCATAAATCTTCCTGGCTGCCCCGGTGTTCGGGTTTCGCGTGGGCATCATGGCAGTGACCTGGAGACTCGTGTGTCGATTTCCGCTTTGGGTCATTAGCGGACATTCCACATGCTCATTGGGCATGTCCGCTTTCGGGCCGAAAGCAGACCTCGTGATGAGAGCGTCTGAAAGTCCGCTAAGTGCCAATAGCAGACGTTCGCGGCTGCAAGCTTGTTTAGCCTCGCGAGACGCACTTAGGATCAACAGCGTCAGCGCGATTAAGGCCGCTCTGGTTTGAGCGGGAAGGCTAATATCGAAGGCTGCTTTATCGTAAGCCGCAGCGATATGGGAGTGCTGTTCTGGCCTAAGAAACATCCGCGCAGGATGCCGCTGGTACGCAGCACCCACGCTCATCAATAGCGGTTTAGCGTGATTCATGGGAGCCCTCTTGCTGGACCCCCGCCGAATTAAACAAACGCTATTTTAGCGCGCGACCCAGGACGGTAGCAGTGCGACGCAACATCGCCGCGACAACTGGCGGAAATTCGTCCCATCTGTGTATTTCGTTCAGAGACAGTGATAGACCCGCCGACGCATCAAAAGCGCTATAGTGGCCCTTTAAGGGCTTTCTGGTTGCAGCCATGGAAGCAATCAAACCACTTTTGCACCCGTCGCCGTTAGACGCACCAACCGTTGGCGCGCTTGCACATCTTTATCGCGGTGAGATTTACCGCAGCACTATCTGGCGCACCCGCCTAGACAACACGACAAACTGGGCGGTGGTCACGCTTGGCATCGCGCTCTCGGTGACGTTTTCGAGGTCGGAAGCCTCGCCACTGCCGCTCCTGCTCGCAGGCATCCTTTGCATCGTGTTCTTGATTTTCGAGGCACGGCGTTACCGCTATTTCAATGTGTGGCGGGCACGAGCCCGCTGGATTGAGCGAAATTTCTACGCGCCCATGCTGCGCGGCGAGACCCTCATGTCCGATTCCGAGTGGTCCGACGTGCTGGCGAACGACTACTGCGCGCCGCGCCATCACATCAGCTTCGCTCGCGCCATCGGTCGGCGGCTGCGCCGCAATTACATCTGGATTCTCGGCATCCAGACGGTCGCCTATTACGGCAAGATCGCGATTCACCCGGCGCCGGTATCTAGCCTCTCCGAGCTGGTGCAGCGTGCCAGTCTCGGTCCAATCCCGGGCGAGCTAATGTTACTGGCTGGCGTGATATTCACCGCGGGCTGGATCAGTTTCGCTGCGATCACCTACTTCCTTGATCGTGCCAAGCATGGACCAGGGCCTCGCGTCACGATGGGTTAGGCGCAACGCATCTGAGGAACTCATGCCCACCTATCAATACCGTTGCGAGAAATGCGGAAAAAGGTTCGAGCGCACCGAGACCATCTCCGAGCATGAAGCGGTGAAACCGCAATGCCCGAAGTGTGGGAGCAAGAAGGTCACCTTCGTGCCAGGCCGTGTTTTCGTGGTGACATCGAAGAAGAGCTGAAACGAGTCGATGTCGCTAGCCAGCATACCGAAGCCGCCAGGACCACCACCGGAACCACCGCCGCGGCCGAAGCCACCACCACCACCGCCAGGAAGGTTATTGATCGCGCCCAGATTGCTCGCGTGGACGCTTCACAGATGCGAGACCTCCCGACGTCACCACGGCTGCCCACCTACCTTGCGGCTGTCCAGCCGCAATAATCGCTGTGATATAAAACGCGACTCGCTTCTCGGGATGCTAGTTTTCGGCACGTTCTCAATCAATTGGAGTGGCCTATGCCCACGATCTACATTTCCGATAGCGGTGATGATAAGAACGATGGTTTGTCGCCTCAGACCGCGATCTATTCGTTGAAGCGGGCGAAGAAACTCCATGGCGGCAGGAATGACTATAGCTGGCACTTTGGGCCGCGAGCATGGAAGCGAATCCAAAAGGAGCTTTCCGACAAGAAAAAGAAGAAGGGTGATTAGGGCGACGCGCCGCGTGTGTTTTTGATCCTCGATTATCTCTCTCCATCTAACCCAACTGACGCCCTATCTCTCACAAACGTCGCTCGCTCAGGGGTTCGCCTTCGAGCTTGCCGTCACTCGCGCCCCTGAACCTTGGTGGACCCGTATCCACAGGAGCCAGCGGCCAACACGCGCGCATTTTCCCCGGCCATAAGTGCAGGCTTAACTCCTTTGGCGGCATTAGCCGCTTAGCCGGGGCGGCGGAGAAGCCCAGCCACCTGAGAGTCGCTGGGCTTCTTTTTGGCGATTGTATACTTCCCACACCCAACCCGCGCGGCGAGGCTTTTTCTTTTTGGCGGCCGTGAACCGCATTGCGCTTGCGGGGTTACGGCAACAGAGGGGGGGCTTCTTGAGAGGCCCTTCGATGACAACAACACACACGTACCACTATCGGGGATACGACATCGTCCCTCAGCGCCAATGGGCGAGCTGGCGTGTCGGTATCTACGCGACACGGGCTAACTTACCTCTCATGTCGCAATCTACGCTGCGGACTTTGGCATCACGAATGGAAGAGGCTGTCGCCGAGGCCAAACACAGCATCGACGAAGCCCTGGAGGACATGAATGATTGGCTCGGGAACTGATGGGCTAGATGCCGGGTTTGCTCTGTTAGGAGATCGGTGAGCATATTCCCCCTAGCGCAAACTCAGGCTGCCGATCTCGCTGAGCTCCTTTTTGGAAGTTTCTGCGTAAGAAGCCCTGGTCACCCTGCCCGGGGCTTCTTCCTTTTCTGG
>Ga0207693_10002489_pt1 | contig 16022 bp, 13 predicted proteins | sample LARL81metaG_FD_184347 | JGI IMG/M metagenome (GOLD analysis project Ga0207693, IMG submission 184347) | Corn, switchgrass and miscanthus rhizosphere microbial communities from Kellogg Biological Station, Michigan, USA - LAR L8-1 metaG... | ecosystem: Host-associated > Plants > Roots >...
GATGAGAAGTTCCCCTTTTTCGTCAGAGCCGGCCGGCACGGTACCTGGTAGCAAGCTCATCAACGTGGTGAACATGTTGCTTGCCGGACCGTGCGGGAGACCCGCAGGGTAAACCACGAAACCGGGGTTTAATGGGAGTCGTGGGTCGAGCGCTCGCCGCGCCACGTCGACCCCGGCAACTACGGACTGGCGGAGGAAGCGGAGAGTAAGCCCGGCCAGGGCAGCGGGCCGCACGCGGCTCTTACCTGGCGGCAGCAGTCGCAAGCTTGCCCAGGTCGCTGCCAATGCCGCCATGGCTCCGATCACAAGATCAGCCGGATTGCCGCCGGTAAGCGTCATCCAAAGGACGAAGAAGCTCGCCGCCCGCACTGACCCCGGCCGGAACAGCACCGGTTTCATGCTGTGTCCGTGGCGGTAGGCCTGCCGGGCATGACAGTTCTCCCCATTGTGGCGGGCTCCTTGATACGGAACCAGGCGACATACAATGCCGGAAGAAAGATCAGAGTGAGAACCGTCGCGACCAGCAAACCACCCATGACCGCAATGGCCATCGGGCCCCAGAAGATCGTTACGGCGATCGGGATCAAGCCGAGAACCGTGGAAATCGCCGTCAGCATGATCGGGCGGAAGCGGGACACGCTCGCCTCGATGACCGCATTCCACACATCGACGCCCTGCGCCAATTCAAAATCGATCTGCTCGATAAGGATCACGGCATTGCGGGCAATCATCCCGAGCAGCGACAGAATGCCAAGGATAGCCACAAATCCCAGCGGCTGGTAGAAGAGGAGAAGCGCCGCAACGGTGCCGACGAGACCCATCGGGACGACGCTCAGCACCAGAAAGAGGCGGTTGAAGCTCTGGAGCTGGATCATTAGGAAAGTAATCATCAGAAACAGCATCAGCGGCACGACCGCAAAAACGGAAGCCTTCGATTTCTCGCTCTCTTCGACCGTGCCTCCCACCGCAATCCGGTAGGATGCCGGAAGGCTCGCGCGCAGCTTTGCGACCGCGGGAGAGAGCGGGTCTACCACGGACTCGGGCAGTACCCCCGGGCCGACTTCGGCTCGCACCGTCAACGTCGGGACGCGGTCGCGCCGCCAGATCAGCGGATATTCTTGAGCAAAGTCGAAAGTCGCGATTTGACTGAGCGGAACGGTGCGGCCGTTCGGAAGCGGGATCTGCAAAGTCCGCAAAGTCGAAAGCGACAAGCGGTCTTCGTCGGTCGCTCGGGTCAAGACATCGACGAGGTAGATGCCATCCCGGACTTGCGTGACGGGCTTACCCGTCACCACGCTGTTCATGACAGAGGCAATCGCCTGCGAGCTCAAGCCCAGCAGCCGCGCCTGATCCTGGTCGATGCGGATGCGGACCATGCGGGCCGGCTCCATCCAATCGAAATTGACATGCCTCGCACCGGAATTGGTCGCCACGATTTGGGCGAGCTGAAGCCCGATGTCCCGCACTTCGCCGATATCCGGGCCGCTCACTCGATATTGCACGGGCCATCCGACCGGCGGGCCTAGCCCCAGCGGCGACACTCGGCTCACCGCACTCGGGAAATCTTCCGCGAGCGTCGCCTCCAGCCTTTGGTGAAGCCGTTCGCGCGCGGCTACGTCCTTGGCAACGACGACTGCTTGAGTAAAGAAATCGTTTGGCAACTGAACGTCGAGCGGCAGATAGAACCGAATTGCACCCCGCCCGACATAGGTGCTCCAGTGGTCGACATCGGGATCGCCTGCGAGGACGCCGTCGAGCTTCTCGGCCAGTTGCTCACTGGCATAAATCGAAGCATTTTGCGGCAGCGTCAGATCGACCAGTAGCTCCGGGCGGTCCGATGGCGGGAAGAACTGGCGGGGCACGTAGGGGCTTGCCAGAACGGCCGCAGCAAACGCAGCGATCGTCACCCCAATAGTGACCCAGCGTGCGCGCATTGTGCCGACCAGAAACGCGCGAAAATAGCGAAGGATTGCGCTGGGTTTGTCGGACGGCTTGGCTTTCGGTTTGGAGAGGATCACCACGCCGAGCAACGGAGCAAAGATGACGGCCACAAACCAAGAAAGAAGCAATGCGTAGGCCACCACCGCGAAAATCGAAAAGGTGTATTCGCCCGCCGAGCTCCTGGCGAAGCCGATCGGCACAAAGCCTGCCGCAGTGACAAAGGACCCGGTCAGCATCGGCAATGCCAGTGTCCGGTATGCGAATGTCGCCGCCTGCTCCTTGCTGTCGCCGGCCGCCAGTCGGGAGGTCATGACATCGACAGTGGTCATCGCATCGTCGACCAGCAGGCCCAGGGCGATGATTAGCGCGCCGAGCGAGATGCGCTGCAGGTCTATATCCGTGAATTCCATGACCGGGAACACGATGGCAAGCGTAAGCGGGATCGAAAGCGCAATGACGGCACCAGCGCGAAAACCGAGACTTAGGAAGCTCACCGCCATGATGATGGCGATCGCCTGCCAAAGCGACGTCGTGAAGTCGCGAATAGCGTGATCGACGACAAAAGGCTGATCCGCCACCAGGACCGGCTCGATGCCGATCGGCAGATCGGCCCTGATCTCGCGCATGGCCTGCTCGATATTCCGGCCGAGGGTCAGTATATCGCCGCCCTCGCGCATCGCGATGGCGATGCCGATCGCCGGCTTGCCATTGACCCGGAACATCGGCTGCGGCGGGTCTGCATAGGCACGGTGGACTTGGGCGATATCACGCAGCCGGATCAGGCGTCCGTTCGCGACGAAATTCACTCCCAAGATGTCTTGCTCGGATTCGAATGCTCCGGAGACGCGCAGGGTGAGCCGCTCGTTGCCGGTCTGCAGAATCCCGGACGGGCTGACGATATTCTGCGCCGCGAGCGCGGCGGTCAGAGCCGACCGGTCGATCCCGAGACCGGCGAGCTGCTGAACCGAGAATTCGACGAATATTTTTTCGTCCTGAGCGCCGAGGATCTCGATTTTCGCGACATCCGGCACTTGCATCAGACGCGAACGGATATCCTCGACATGGTCTTTCAACTCGCGATGGGTAAACCCATCCCCGGTGACGCCGTAAATGATCCCGAAGACATCGCCGAACTCGTCGTTGAACCCCGGACCGACGACGCCGGCCGGCAAGGTGTGGCGCATATCGCCGATGCTCTTGCGAACGTGATACCAAATATCGGGAATTTGCGCCCCAGCGGTCTTCCCTTTCAGATTGACGAAGATCGTCGTCAATCCCGGGCTCGTATAACTGCGCAGAAAATCGAGGCCCGGCGTCTCCTGCAGTGTGCGCTCGAGCCGGTCGGTAACTTGCAGCAGGGTATCGTCCAGGGTCGCGCCTGGCCAGGCGGCTTGCACGACCATCGTCTTGATGACAAAGGGCGGATCCTCGTCGCGCCCCAGACTGTAAAAGGCGGCGAGCCCGGCCATCGTTGCCGCGATCATCATATAGACCACGAACGAGCGGTGTTCGAGCGCCCACTTCGACAGATTGAACTGCATCTAGGAGGACGACCCGAGCAGCCGGACTTTCTGGCCGGGATGGAGGGCCTGGATGCCGGCCGTCACTACGATATCGCCGGCATCGAGACCTTGGGCAATGACCACCGTCCCCGGGTCGTGCCGCAGCAGTTCCACGTTTCGCAGCGACACCGTCAGCCCTTTCGGATCGACGATCCATAAGGCGGGCTGCCGATTGAGCTCGGTCAGGGCCGAGGCAGGGATTGCGATGACCGGTTCGGACTCCAATTTGACGCTGCCGGTAACCGTGGCGCCGAGCCGCATAGTCTCCGGCGGGTCGCTCAGCCCGACTTTGACCTGGAACGTTCGGGTCACCGGGTCGGCCTGCGGCGCGACTTCCCGCACCCGACCGGTCGCCGTCACGCTGGGATCGTCCGTCAGCCTCACTGTGATTTGCGCATCGGTCGGCGCCGACCGCAGCAATTGGGCCGGCACGTCGAAAACGGCGTCGCGCCCGCCCTGCCGGGCGAGCCGAACGATCATCTGCCCGGCCTGCACCACTTCGCCAGGCTCCGCCCCTCGCGCCGTCACAGTTCCGGTGGCGTCCGCCGTCAGGGTAGTCCAGCTGACGCGGTCCCTGGCGATCTGCAGTTGCGCTTCCGTATTGTCGACCTGAGACTGCGCATTTTGCAGCGCCTTCTGCGACTGATCGAAACGAGAGCGCGGCGTATGGCCGTTCACCAGCAACTGTCGTTGCCGTTCGAAGTCGCCACGCGCGTAGGTCAATTGCCCTTGCGCAGCAGTGAGAGCAGATTCGGAGGAGCGCAGCGCATTGAGCTCGTTTTCCGGGTCGAGCTTGGCCAGTACCTGTCCCGACTCGACGCGATCGCCGACATTGACCGGTCTGTCGATCATTCGCCCGCCGATGCGAAAGGCAAGCGCGGGCTCATCCTCAGCCTGGATGTGGCCGGTCAACACTACGGTTTCGCCGGCCTCTCCTCGGGTCGCGGTCACCGTCCGAACGGGACGCACCTCGGGCGCTGCGACCTTGGTGTCCGGCTTGCACGACGCCAAGACGACCCCGACAGCAAACAGAACCAGCCAAATCCAAAACGGACCGGGTTTTCTCACCGTAAATCTCTCAAGGAGGCCCGCTATTCCGCGGGGTGAGGCAGATCGCAACCCTTATCGTCCTGCGTTATGATCGCGGAGGTCGGTGCCCGAGAGGTTAAAATTCAACGTAAATTGTGATCGGACGGCTGAACGTGTCAAATGAATTTTGGTCGGCAGTGACGCGGGCCGCAGCTAATCTATTGGCGTTTCTGCGACAATCAATTGTATAGAGCAGATTATCTAAGGCGCCTGTCGCGACAATGCTGCGACCGAAAAGGTATTATGAGGTGTGCACCTGGTGTTAGAAGTAGGTGCGCATCAACGGCGTCTCAAACAAAACCATTCCCTGTGTGGAGCGCGGGAGTACGAGAGTATGCAAGTTCGCCTCTGGCACGAGCGCGTCGATGCGCTGTGGTCTTTCGGTCTCCGGCGTCTGAAAAGTACCACGGTCGAGGCGTTCGACATCCGGATCGGCAAAGGCAGGAGCCGCGGGAGCGTCATGATGGCTCTCGCGGCATTCGCAACTCTGCTCGGCGGGTGCGGTGACGACGGAGTAATCTCACGCTTCATGCTGAAACCGGACCGCATCATTGTCGAACGGCGCCCCGACCCGGTCTACGATCAACTCTTTCCGTATTACGTCGAACTCTGTGCGACAAGCCAGTTCCGTTCCAAGCTGAAGGGCGAGGGTGGCGTCGCGGGCCACGCAGTCATGTACATCAAAGGCGCCTGCAAGGACGAGCAAGCGCCATTCCCGCAATTGCGGCGCTGTCGTGTCACGGCGACCGAGTTGAACGACCCCGAGCACGGCGCGGGTGTCAGCGTCGGGCGTTGGTTCCGAAACGTCAACTGGGTGGCTATTCCAGGGTACGAACTCTTCTATCAGGGCAACCTCAAATTCGGCGAGCCTCTGACGCAAGCCCATTTCGATGCCACAGTGCATGATGCGATCAGCAAGGGCGTTTACAAGGGAGTGGAGTTTCACGCCTCTCCCAGCGTCGGCGCTGGAGCTAGCCTAGAGGATTTCATTGCGCAGGAGGGCATCGGCACCGACCTTGCCCTGCAGTTTGCGCGATCGGTGTTTTGCGCGCGCGTTCCCATTACCGAGCCAATGCTGGACGAGATCATCGCTTTTCTGAACGACAAGAACCGCGAGTACGCCGAGGGAGAGGCCGACTACAATTGGGATGTCTGGGCCGACAACTGCGCTCATACGTTGCGCAACGCCCTGGCAGCCGCCAACATATGGTCGCCATTATCGGTGCAGGCGATAAAACTCCGTCAGATATTCAACCTTGCCATCCCGGCAAACGAGTTCGTGAACCTGGCCGAGCTCAGCACTAGGGGTAATATCGACGATTATCGAGAAATTCAGCAAGACGGACTCGAGCGAGACGCGCTCCATGGATTTCACTGGCTGCCCACGCGGCACGGAGCGCTCCTCAAGACCCTGCCGGTGCACGAGCCGAACGATCTCTATGACGCGACGTTTCGCCTGTTCACGCTTCAGTCGCCGTTCAGGATGGGCAAAACGCAGCGTGCCGTCGATTTGCTGTCGGACGAACGCTTTGTGAAGCTGGACGCCAACCTCCGGTATTTTCGCCAGAAATACGACAAAATCCTCGCCAGCCACGACGAGCGGCGCGACATGCTTGCGAGCGTCCGCGGCACGCCCTACCGCCGGGTCGAGCGGCTATATTACGACTACATCCACGCGCAGCGCGCCGAGGTCGACTCGATGCTGGATCGGCTTTCGACGCTCGAAGACCATATGGACGGCGCCAAACTCAAATAGGGCGAGACAGCCGTCTGCAGGCGCCGCGCCAATGATCCAACAACGTTTGCCGGTGAGGATAATGCGGCGGCTTGGCGAACCGGGGATGGGCACAATAATGTCACTCGGTACAACTCGGCCGCTGAGCCCATCGCAAGCGCCAGGAATCTCAGTCCTATTTCTGCGTAGCGACTAGCGCGTCAATTCCTGAAACCATGAGTTATCCCGGCGGAGAGGGAGAGCTCCTATGTCAAATTCGGAAATGCCTATGTTTTCAAAGACTTGACAAGAACCGGTCTTCCGCATTTGTAGCAGTCTTTTGTAGCAACCCTGGTTCGATCCCGGGTTGCGGATTCGAATGCGGACGATCTCCCCGGCCTCACCCTCTCGCCACCGCTCCTACAGTCAAAACGTGAACATCGCCTCGTTGGACGTTCCCATCAGAAAGGGCCTCCCCGGATCAGTGACATGGCGAATAAATCCGTTTGAGATTCTCCCTATGGGAACCCGCATAAGCTTCCCCGGATGGGGCCCACACGGATTCGGCACCCTCGTTTTTTCGTTCTCCCGCCCCTTGCTCGTTGAGCGTGATCGGCAGCGTCACCCGCCAGTTCATGCGCGGCGCATAGTGGTCCCGATAATTCTCGCCGACACCACGCAATTCGTGGCGCACGCATGTGGATCGTCGGAGAGCCGATTGGCCATCACGCAGCCGGCAGAACCGCCACCGACGATGATGTGGTCGTAATCGGGCATTGCGTTCCTCCGATCTCGGTACTGCCAGCCGTAGGTTGGACTTGCGCCGAATCGCCGTCGGGCAAGGGGGCAAGCCGCGAAGGATAATCAGAAGTTTCGACGCCGCATGCTGTCTCGCCTTGCTACTCTAATTCCAATATCAGGATGGAAGTGCGCCGATAATAAACTTTGACGCCATCGTCAGGTGTCCGACACTTAAGCAGGGAAGTTGCCGCCCCGAATCGAGTGCGAGCCGCCCGGCTACGCGCAGTGCTGCCGCGGCAAGCGACGCTCGCCGATGGATTGGGTTAGAATTTCCGGTCCGCTACGATTGAGGGGAACCTCCCGTGACACCAACGACCCGGCCGAACATCATATTCATTGTCGTCGACGATTGCGGTTATGCCGATCTCGGCTGCACCGGTCAGACCGATTACGCGACACCGGCGCTCGACCGGCTCGCTCGTGAAGGGGTCCGCTTCGCACAGGCCTACGCCAATGCGCCGCTTTGCACAAACACGCGAGTCGCGCTGATCACCGGACGCTACCAATACCGCCTCCCGATCGGGCTCGTCGAACCGCTGCGATGGAGCGATCGTGACGGGCCCGAGATGGGTATTCCACCGGGTCACCCGACCCTGCCGGCGCTGTTGCGGGGTGCCGGTTACCGCACCGCGCTAATCGGCAAATGGCATCTTGGCTATCTGCCCCACTATAGTCCTCTGAGGGGCGGGTATGACGAGTTTTTCGGGATTATGGGCGGCTATACCGGCTACTATACGCATCGTGGCGACGGCGGCGAGCACGACCTCTACGAGGGCGAAACGCCAGTCGAGCGGCAGGGCTACGTCACCGACCTGCTCAGCGACCGGGCAACCGCCTTTGTCGAGGAGGCGGCCGCGGCGCCGCAACCGTATTTCCTCAGCCTGCATTACACGGCGCCGCACTGGCCGTGGTCGTCGCCCTCAGTTGAAGTGGCGGCGCGGCAGCGCGAGGTCGATCGGGCCGAGATTACCGAGGGCGGATCGACGCGCATCTACGGCGAGATGATGCAGATCCTGGATGCCGGCATCGGACGGGTCAGCGCCGCGGTGCAGCGCTCGCCCGTCGGGCGCGAGACCCTCATCATTTTCACCAGCGACAACGGCGGCGAGCGTTTTTCCAAGATCTGGCCCTTTGTCGGCCGCAAATTTGACCTGCTGGAAGGCGGGCTCAGGGTACCGCAGATCTGCTGGTGGCCGGGTCGCGTAATGGCTGGCAAGGTGACGGATCAGGTATGCATCACGATGGACCTCACCGCGACCTGTCTTGCCGCAGCCGGCGTCACGGCGGCGCCCGCGTATCCGCTTGACGGCCGTGATCTCTTGCCGGTTTTGACCGGACAAGCACCCACGAGCGAGCGCACCCTCTACTGGCGCATGGGCAACCGCCAGCAACGAGCGGTGCGCCGCGGCGATTGGAAATACCTCAAGGTGGCGGAGCGGGAGTTTCTGTTCGATCTCGCTTACGATCCGCGTGAGCGCGGCAACCTCGCTCGCAAGGAGCCATCGATGCTCGACGAGCTTCGCGGGCTGTGGGAGACCTGGAACCGGGAAATGCTGCCGGTACCGGTGCATCTAACGCCACCAATGTCGAACCTCTCAGAGATGCTTTGGTAGCGGGCATCGCGATTGTGGGGCCTCAAGACATTCATGCCTTTGTCGTCGATCCGGGTCGGAAGCTGCCTTCAAACGGGTTGATTTGCGTGATCCCGACCGGAGGAGGTGGGGTACGGGTAACCACGATCTCGCTCAACCGCGGTGCGACCCGGCACGCCGTGCAACAGGCCGAGCCGGGTTGGCGGCCCGATGCGGGATTTCGCCGTCGGTATAATTGAGAGCGCCGCAGATGGCCGGGCGTGAGGGGCGACCGAGCGCAGCGCCTCTGGCTGCCAGAAGCCCTGGCTCTGTTAAACGGCGCTGCTACAGTTGCGGTAGAGGTGTCAATCGGATCGAACGTGCAGACAAGCTGGAGTACAGGAAATGGCAAGACTGACGGGCAAAGTGGCGCTGATCACCGGTGCCGCAGGCGGGCAAGGGACGGCGGAAGCAGAGTTGTTCGTGCGAGAAGAGGGCTCGGTGGTGGTGGGTCATCCAGGGACGCAAGTCCGGTTTCCAGGCCTGCCGACTAGGTACGCGCTCGTCACGATCGGCGACAAGGTTAAGGATGGCCTTTAACGCATTTGACTTCGCTGAGACTCTATCGACAGCGGTCGTCCCGACGCACCTTTCGATCTAACCTCGGCGAAGCCGCCTTTTCTTCTCGCTGACAGTAATCACGACGGGCTCGATGTCACGGCACCCTGTTCCCGTCGGCATCGAAGCGATGGAGCTTGGTCGGATCCGGCGTCAAATGAGCCTTCTGTCCATGGCGCAGGGCGAACTCCCCTTCCACCCTCGCCTTTACAATCCCGACGCCCTCGACCGAGACATGCAGGATCGTATCCGACCCGAGGTGCTCGGCGATGCCCACGGTACCGACCCAGTCGCCCGCGTCGTGCGAGGCGCGTATATGCTCGGGGCGTATACCGATCGTTGTCCCACCGCGCTTTTCGGCCTCGGCGCCTTGGATGAGGTTCATCTGCGGGCTGCCGATGAAGCCGGCGACGAACAGGTTGTTGGGTGCTCTATACAGGTCGAGAGGAGATCCGACCTGCTCCACGTTGCCGGCGCGCAGCACAACGATCCTGTCTGCCATGGTCATGGCTTCGATCTGGTCGTGGGTGACGTAGATCATCGTCGTCTTGAGCGACTGATGAAGTTCGGTGATCTCCAGGCGCATATTGACGCGCAGTGCAGCGTCCAGATTGGATAATGGCTCGTCGAACAGAAACGCCTTGGGCTCCCGGACGATGGCGCGGCCGATCGCGACGCGTTGGCGCTGGCCCCCCGACAGCTGGCCCGGCTTGTAGTCGAGATATTGCGTCAGGTTGAGGGTCTGTGCCGCGGCGCGCACTTTTCTATCGATCGCCGCCAGCTCGCTGCCGGCCATCTTCAAGGGAAACGCGATGTTCTTGTAGACGGTCATATGCGGGTAGAGGGCGTAGGACTGGAACACCATCGCCAGCCCGCGCTGCGCCGGCGCCAGCCGCGTCGCATCGATGCCGTCGATCAGAACGCGGCCGCTCGACACATCTTCGAGACCGGCAATCAGACGCAGCAGCGTGGACTTGCCACATCCCGACGGACCGACAAAAACCATGAATTCTCCGTCCGCGATTTCGAGGTCGACGCGCGGGATCACGACCGCAGACTCAAAGCGCTTCGTGACCTGCTCCAGCCTTATGGCGCCCATCGCATGCTCCGCCGCACCGGCATCATCACTTCACCGCTCCGAAAGTAAGACCCCTGACCAATTGACGCTGCGAGAACCAGCCGAGGATCAGGATCGGCGCAATCGCCATTGTCGAAGCGGCCGACAATTTGGCCCAGAACAGACCTTCGGGGCTCGAATAGGATGCGATGAACGCGCTTAGCGGCGCCGCGTTGGCTGCGGTCAGGTTGAGCGTCCAGAACGCCTCGTTCCACCCCAGGATGATGTTGAGCAGCATGGTGGAGGCGATGCCCGGCACGGCCATCGGCGCCAGAACGTGGACGATTTCACCGAACAGGCGCGCACCATCCATGCGAGCGGCCTCCAGGATGTCGCCGGGTATCTCCTTGAAATATGTGTAGAGCATCCAAACGATAATCGGCAGGTTGACCAGCATCATCAGAATGGTCAGCCCCGTGAGCGTGTCGAGCAGCCCCCAATCGCGGAACAGCAGATAGATCGGGACCAGGACGCCCACGGGGGGCATCATCTTGGTCGACAACATCCACATCAACAGGTTCTTGGTTCGCCGCGTCGGCGCGAAGGCGGCCGCCCACGCCGCGGGGACCGCGATCAGCAGCGCAATTAGTGTTGACCCCAACGAGATCACCACCGAGTTCGTGACGTGCCGGAGATAATTCGAGCGTTGCTGCACCTCGGCGTAGTTCTCGAGCGTCCAATCGAAGAACACGACATGCGAAGGCACGGCGATGGCCTCGCCTTCGGTCTTGAAGCTGGTCAGCACCGTCCACAGAATTGGGAAGAAAATCGCCAGGCCGACCCCCCAGGCCAGGATGGTCAGCAGCCAACGGCGTCTCGCGGGAACGGCGCGGGCCATCGATCATGCCTCCAGATTGCGCCCGATCATGCGCACCAGGAACACCGCGACGAGGTTTGCGAGAATGACAGCGATGATGCCGCCCGCCGCCGCGCCCGCGACGTCGAACTGCAGCAGCGCCTGGGCATAGACCAGGAATGCAATGTTCGTCGTTGCCACCCCGGGACCGCCGTTGGTGGTCACCAGGATCTCGGCGAATACGGTCAGCAGGAAGATCGTCTCGATCAGGATCACCACCGTCATTGCTCGCGCGAGATGCGGCAGGATGATGTAGAAAAAGATCGACAGCTTGCGGGCGCCGTCCATTTCCGCGGCCTCCCTCTGTTCCTCGCTCAGCGACTGCAGGGCAGTCAGCAGAATCAGCGTCGCAAAGGGCAGCCACTGCCATGCGACAATGATTGTGATCGACACGAGCGGCACCTGCGCGAACCAATCGAGTGGCGCGAGGCCCAGACTGCGGGCGATCTGAGCGAACACGCCGTAGACCGGGTTCATCATCATGTTCTTCCAGACCAGAGCGGCGACCGTCGGTAGGACAAAAAAGGGCGAGATCACCAGCAGGCGCACGATGCCCTGTCCGAAGAAGGGTTGATCGAGCAGGAGCGCCAGCAGGATCCCGCCGACGACGGTGATCAGGAGGACCCCGCCAACGATGATCAGCGTGTTACCCAGCGCCGTCGCGAAGGCCGGGTCGGTCAGGAAAAAATAGTAGTTCGAGAAGCCGGCAAACGATGTCGGGCCGGGTACCAGTAGATTATAGTGGATGAACGAGAAGTAGAGCGTCATGGCCAATGGAACGGCCATCCACACTACCAACAGTGCGACCGAGGGCGCCAGCATCAAACGCGCAGTGGAATTTGTGTGGAGGGTGGCCATGTCCGTCAACCAGTCCGGTTGATTGCGTGATGCGGTGCAATGGCGAAGCGTTACTACCGGCCATCTCGCTTTCGATTGCGGGACGGCCAGCGCGCGACCGGTGCTACTTGATGTAGCCGGCACGGCTCATCTGCCGCGCGGCCAGCTGTTGCGCGTTGGCGAGCGCCTGACCGGCCGAAATCTGGCCGACCAGGGCCGCAGCAAATTGCTGACCGACCGTTGTCGCAATACCCTGGAACTCGGGGATCGCGGCAAACTGGACACCGATATAGGGCTTGGGCTTGGAGTTGCCGTCCAGCCCGGGATCGGCCGAATCGATGGCCCTCAAGGTCATTTCCGCAAAGGGCGCTGCTTTCAGATAGGCGGCATCCGCATAGAGCGATTTGCGCGTCCCCGGGGGAACGTTCGCCCAGCCGTCTTTCGACGCGACCAGCTCGATGTATTCCTTGCCGGTCGCCCAGGCGACAAACTTCCCGGCCGCGTCGACTTTCTTCGAACTGCTCGGAATCGCCAGCGCCCACGACCACAGCCAGTTGGCGTTCTTGCAGGTCGTGCCGCACGGCGCCGGCGCGAACCCGACCTCGTCGGCGACCTTCGACTGCTTCGGATCGCTGACGAATGACGCCGCTACCGTGGCATCGATCCACATGCCGCACTTACCGCCCTGGAATAATGCCAGGTTTTCGTTGAACCCGTTCGACGATGCTCCCGGCGGGCCATAGTTCTTCATCAAATCGAGATACGTATCGAGCGCGGTCTTCCACTCCGGACCAGTGAACTCGGGTTCCCATTTCTCGTTGAACCAGCGCGCGCCGTATGAGTTCGCCATCGTCGTCAGGAAGGCCATGTTTTCGCCCCACCCGGCCTTGCCGCGCAGGCAGATGCCGTAAATCTCGTCCTTCTTGTCGGTCATCTTGGCAGCCGCCGCCTTGATGAAATCCCAAGTCGGCTGCTCGGGCATCGTAAGGCCAGCTTTGGCAAACAGGTCCTTGCGGTACATTAGCATCGAGCTCTCGCCATAGAACGGTGCGGCGTAGAGCTTGCCGTCATAAGACAGGCCACTGCGGATCGGCGGCAGAAGATCGGCGACGTCATAATCGTCGCCGAGGCTGAGCGGTGTCAGCCAGCCTTGCTTGGCCCAGATCGGAACTTCGTAGGTGCCGATCGTCAGCACGTCGTACTGACCGGCTTTCGTGGCGATGTCGGTCGTAACCTTCTCGCGCAACGCGTTTTCCTCGAGGGTGACCCAGTTCAGGTCGACGCCCGGGTTGCGTTTCTTGAAGTCGTCCGTCAGCTTCTGCATCCGGATCATGTCGCCGTTATTGACGGTGGCGATCGTGAGTGTCGGATCGGCGAGGCTCGAGCTTACGATCAAGACCGCGATCGCCATCGCGCCGAGCGTGGCAGCCAGGATTCTCGTCATGGCTTCCTCCCAGTTTGAGCAAATGCCCTCGTTTGGAGCGAATGCTCACACAAGGCTTACGCGGGTGTCAAGCGCGATCGCGAAGGCGTTCGGAGACGAGCACCACTACGATCAGCCGGTGAGCGCCTTGGCGGTTGCTTCGTCAGTGATCAGGCCGCTGATAAGCCGGCCTATCAGTGCGGCTCGTATCGCCGCCAGTTTCGACGGTCCCATCGCGGCGCCAATCACTGTGGCCGAACCCACCTTTCCGATCGGTACGCTCACCACGCGCTCGTTGGTAAGGCCCGCCAGGATTTGTCCGTCGCGGCCATAGGCCCAGCCAACGATCTCGCCCACGGCACCAGCCTTGCGCAATGCACGCAGCTCGGCGCGGGTGATGAAGCCGTCCACGAAGAGCGGCGCCTTGTCGTCCAGGCTGCCGACGCCGACCATCGTGACGTCGGCGCGTTTGGCGAGGTTGCACACATGTTGGACGGGCTTCAGATCGAGCAGGACCGCCTTCTCCTCTACGGTGCTCGCAACCACTGGGACAGGCATCGGGAAGTGCGGCGCCTTTACGATCTCGGAGATTTTCGTGATCACGTCGAAGAAGCTCGCCGATCCGTCGGGCGCAATGTTGCCGACCAGCGACACGATCTTGTGTTGCGGACAATCCATCGGCGGCAGCTGGTTGACCGAGGCTCGGATCGTGCGCCCGGTGCCGAGCGCTAGGACGAGCGGCGTCGGCGAGCGCAGGATCCGTTCGAGATAGGCGGCGGCCGCCTCGGCAACGCCGAGGACAGTGCTGGTTGAGGCGGGATCGGAGGGAACGACATCGCAATATTTCAGGTCGTAGCGCTTCGTCAGCACCTCGGCCAATGCCATGCAGCTGGCGATCGGGTGGTCGAGCCGGACCTTGATCAGCTTTTTGGAGACCGCCAGCGATACGAGGCGCTGCGCCGATTGGCGCGAGATCCCCAGCTTGTCGGCGATATCGTCCTGCGTGTTGCCGGCCACGTAGTAGAGCCATCCCGCGCGTGCGGCGTCGTCCAACCTCGCATCCTCGCGATCGCCGTTCCGCGCCATTGCTGCTCCGCCGCTCACTCAAGTCCGAATTCGCTCATCGAGGCGAATATCCGCGTTGCGCCGGCGCGCCGCAACGGGGCGGTATCCCCGTCGCCGGCATAATGCGAGCCGCCGACAAAGCCCCATGCTGTCATGCCCGCGGCTACCGCGGCGGCGATCCCGGTGATGCTGTCTTCGACGACCAGCGTCCGCGCTGGAATGGCGCCCATCCGCCCCGCGCAATAGAGGAAGAGGTCGGGGGCCGGCTTGCCGCGGCTCACCATCGATGCGTTGAAAACGTCGGTTCCGCAAAGGGGAGCAAGGCCGGTCACCTCTAAAGACAGCGCAAGACGCGCCGGAGCGCTCGACGAAGCGACGCATTTGGGAATTGCCAGCCACCGCAGGACATCAGCTGCGCCGGCGATCGGCTTCAGGTCTCGTCGAAAGGCGGCGAACAGGTCGCGGTACCAGGCGTCGGCGAACCCCTGCGGAAGCGGCCGCCCGGCGCGGCGCATATAATCGGCTTTGACGACGTCGAAGCTGCGGCCGAGATAGTGCTCGTTGACGTAATCGAGATCGACCGGGAAGCCGATACGGGTCAAATTGTCGGCCAATGTCGTGGCACTGATGGTCTCGCTGTCGACAAGGACGCCGTCGCAGTCGAAAATCACCAGGTCGAAGGGATGGGGCACCGCGACAATCTGGCTCCGACCGGCCCTGGACTTGTAATTCCGCCGCCGAGTTGGCCGAACATCGCGGTCGGCCTCCATCTTAACTCGGCGCCGCCCGCCCGCCTAAAAGGGCGTCGACCGGTGTGGCGCCGATCTCGGAAAGACGGGGCGGGTCCGCACAGGGACGCCTGCACGTGAAGGCCGCGCAGGTCGCTGCGAACGCCAACGCGCGATTGAGCTCATCGGCGCTCATGCGGGCGAGTGGGCCAGCCCCGAGCCGGCCCATGGCCCGCAAAGCGAACAGAAGCCCGGCCTGAAAACTGTCGCCCGCCCCGATCGTGTCGACGACATCGACCCGTGGCGCCGCCACTTCGATCGCTCCCCCTTGTGCGTGCCAAGCCCGAGCGCCCTGAGCGCCGCAGGTGATGACAAAGAGGGCGGTGCCCGCGGCAAGAAGAGCCTTTGCTCTCCGTTCATGGTCGCTTCCGCCATAAAGAAAGCTGAAGTCGCTGTCCGATAAGCGCACGATGTTGGCGCGCGCCGCAAATTGATCCATGCGGTGAACATACTCGGCCTTGTCGCCGATGAGATTGGGCCGGCAATTCGGATCGAATGAAACGGTGGTCGATCGGCGCGCGTCCTCGACCATTCGCAGCGTCTGAGCGGCCGTTCTGCCGTCGACGAGCGTCGTCGATCCGATGTGTATCGCGTCGATCTCGGCAAAGGGGATGGAGCCCTGCCGTTACCTCCAATGCCG
>Ga0207693_10002492_pt1 | contig 16015 bp, 8 predicted proteins | sample LARL81metaG_FD_184347 | JGI IMG/M metagenome (GOLD analysis project Ga0207693, IMG submission 184347) | Corn, switchgrass and miscanthus rhizosphere microbial communities from Kellogg Biological Station, Michigan, USA - LAR L8-1 metaG... | ecosystem: Host-associated > Plants > Roots >...
GGGCGCAGCGGGCACGGAGGCTTTTTGGGGGCGCGCTGGCTGGTGCGTCGATGGGCTGGGGCTGAGCCCATCGACGCGTCGCCGGCCACTCGCGAGGCCGCGTGGACTCCCTCCGTCGCTCACGTTTTCATAATTGGCGGGATGGGCACGGTTGGCGTGAGCTGAGCAGGATCAGGTACGCGTGCTCCACATCCACCGAGCCGAACGTGCAGACGGGCTTGCCGACGCGCTCGGCGAGCTGCTGGCTGTGGCGCTCGACGATCCGTTCGCGCCCGAGGTCGTGTCGGTGCCGACCCGTGGGATGGAGCGCTGGCTCTCTCAGCGGCTGTCGGCCTCGCTCGGAGCTTCGCCCGGGCGGCGGGACGGCGTCTGCGCGAACGTGCTGTTCCCGACACCGCGACGGCTGATCGGCGACGCAATCGCGACGGCTTCCGGCGTCGATCCCGAGGCCGACCCGTGGCTGCCCGAGCGTTCGGTGTGGCCACTGCTCGAGGTGGTCGGCGACGCGTTGGGACAGCCGTGGCTGCACAAGCTCTCGACCCACCTGGGCCACGGCGACGACGGCCCGGACCCGGTCAGGCAAACCCGCCGGCTGAGCGTCGTCCGTCATCTGGCTGAGCTGTTTGACCGCTACTCGCTGCATCGCCCGGAGATGGTCCGAGCCTGGGCCACCGGCGACCTGCCTCCGGCGAGCGCACCCGATGCGGCCTGGCAGGCCCGGCTGTGGTGCGAGCTGCGCGAGCGGATCGGTCTGCCGGGTCCGGCCGAGCGGCTCGAGACGGCCTCTGCCGCGCTGCGCGAGGACGGGTCGCGCCTGGAGCTCCCGCCGCGGCTCGCGCTGTTCGGCCTGACGCGACTGCCCGCCGCGGATCTGCAGGTCCTGCGCGCGCTGGCCGCGCACCGGGATGTGCACCTGTTTCTGCTGCACCCCTCCCCCGCGATGTGGGAGTCAGTGGCCCGGATCACGGTCGACTCGCCTCCGGTCAAGCTCCGCGGGGCCGATCCCACGGCGGAGCTCCCGAGCAACGACCTGCTGACCTCGTGGGGGCGAGACGCCCGCGAAGTGCAGCTGATCGTCGGCGCGCCCGGCGAGTACGCAGACCACCATCATCCGCTGCAGTTCGCCGGCAAGACGCTGCTGCACCGCATCCAGGCCGACGTGCGGGCCGATCGCCGTCCGCCCGGCGCGCCGTTCCCCGGCCGCAACGACGAACGAGCGCGGCTCGACCCCGCCGATCGGAGCCTCCAGGTCCATGCCTGCCACGGACGAGCCCGGCAGGTGGAGGTGCTCCGGGACGCGATCCTGCACCTGCTCGCGGCCGACCCGACGCTTGAGCCGCGGGACGTGATCGTGATGTGCCCGGACATCGAGACGTTCGCGCCGCTGATCCAAGCCACGTTCGGCGCCGGGGAAGTGACGCCGGAGGACACCGCTCCGCCGGACGCCGTCGACCTCCGAGTTCGGCTCGCCGACCGGTCGCTTCGCCAGACCAACGGTGTGCTCGCCGTCGTCGCAGAGCTGCTCGATCTGATCCCGGAGCGACTCACCGCCTCCCAGGTGCTCGACTTCGCGGACCGCGACCCGGTCCGGCGCCGGTTCAGGATCGACGACGACGACCTCACCCGCCTGCAGAGCTGGATCGAGGACGCGGGAATTCGCTGGGGCCTGGACGCGGAGCATCGCGCTCCGTTCAAGCTCGGTCAGCTGCCGACCGGCACGTGGCGGTCGGGCCTCGACAGGCTCCTGCTCGGCGTGGCGATGACCGAGGACCTACATCGCCTGTGGTCGGGGGTGCTGCCGCTCGACGACGTCGACAGCGGCGTGATCGACCTCGCCGGCCGCTTCGCGGAGCTCGTCGGCCGCCTTGGCGAGGCGATCGACGCGCTGCGCACCGACAAGCCGATCGAGGCCTGGGCGCAGGCCATCGCCAGCGCAGCAGATGCCCTCACCGCAACCGCGCCGCGAGACGCATGGCAGCGCCTGGAGCTCCAGCGCATCCTCGACCAGATGGTCGCCGATGCGACGTTCGCCGGCGCCGCGATCGGCGCCGACGTCGCACTCGCCGAAGTGCGAGCCCTGCTCACCGACCGGCTGGCCGGGCGGCCGACGCGCGCTAACTTCCGCACCGGTCACCTGACCGTCTGCACGTTGTATCCGATGCGCTCGGTTCCCCACCAGATCGTGTGCCTGCTCGGCCTCGACGACGGCGCGTTCCCGCGCAAGTCACCGCGTGACGGCGACGACCTGATGCTCGAGGACCCCCACGTCGGCGAGCGCGATCCGCGCAGCGAGGATCGTCAGCTGCTGCTCGACGCGCTGCTCGCGGCAACCGATCACCTCGTCATCACCTATGCCGGCAACGACGAGCGCACGAACATCCCCCGTCCGCCGGCGGTGCCCGTCGGCGAGTTGCTGGACGTCGTCGACGCCACCGCTCGCGCCGAAGGCGGGGCGGCCCGCGAGCAGGTCGTCGTGCGCCATCCGCTGCAGCCGTTCGACACCCGCAATTTCGACCCCGGCGCACTCGTCCCGAATCTCACGTGGAGCTTTGACCGGACCACGCTCGACGGGGCGCGGGCGCTGGTCAGTCCGCGCTCCCAGGACGGAGCGTTTCTGCCCGAGTCTCTGCCGCGTCTCGATTCAAGGCTCATCGAGCTCGACGACCTGGTCAGGTTCGTTGGGCACCCGGTCCGCGCATTTCTCCGCCAGCGGCTTCGAATCGCTCTGTCGGATGTGTCGGACGAGATTGAGGATGGCCTGGCCGTCGAACTCGACGGACTGCAGCGATGGGGGGTCGGGCAGCGGCTGCTCGAGGCGCGCCTCGCGGGGACCGAGGGGCGCACGGCGATCCTGGCCGAGATCGCGCGCGGAACGCTGCCGCCGGGTCAGCTCGGCCACCCGGTGATCAACCAGCTCTACCCCACCGTCGACGCGATCTTGGCGCAGGCCCGCGCGCTGATGCCCGCCGACCCCGACCCGGAGCCGGTCGACGTCCACGTCGAGCTCGCGGACGGCCGGCTGCTGACCGGCACCGTCTCGGCGTTCGGCGATCTGCTGCTGCAGAGCAGTTACTCGCGCGTGGCGGCCAAGCACCGGCTGAGCTCGTGGGTGCGGTTCCTCGCCGCCACGGCGACCCACCCCGAGCGCGGCTTCACGGCTGCCACCGTCGGACGCGCCGGCGGGTCCGGGACCGTGACAGTCGCACGGATCGCGGCGTTTGCCGGCGAGCCCGAGCACCGCCGGTGGCTGGCGCTGGAGCACCTGCAGGCGCTGATCGAGCTCTACGACCGGGGCATGCGCGAACCCCTGCCGATGTACTGCGCGAGCTCAGCCGCGTACGCACGCGCCGCCGCGGCCGGCGAGGACGCCGCGACCGCCGCCGGGGAGGCGTGGACCACGCGCTTCAAGTTCGACGGAGAGGACGCCGAGCTAGAACACCAACTCGTGCTCGGCGGCGTCCGCAGTGTCGACGAGCTGCTGATCGAGGCACCGCGCGCCGATGAGCGAGGGCCCGGCTGGCAGGTGTCGGAGACCTCGCGCTTCGGCCGACTCGCGCGCCGCCTGTGGGACGACCTGCTGAGCTGCGAAGAGGTGACGACGCTGTGACGACGGAGCTCCAGGCCCCAGATTTCGAGGTCGCCGGGCCGCTGCCACGGGGCGTAACGGTTCTCGAGGCGAGCGCCGGGACCGGCAAGACGTACGCGATCGCGGCGCTCGCCGCCCGTTACGTCGCCGACGGCACTCCGCTTGAGCGCGTCCTGCTCGTGACGTTCACGCGGATGGCGACCGGGGAGCTGCGCGAGCGCGTCAGAGAACGGCTGCTCAGCGTCCTGCGCGGACTCGATCAGGTGCTCGCAGGAGTGTTGTTCGGAGGCGATCAGGTCGTCGCGCTGCTCGCCGAGGGTCCGGAGGAGCTCGTCCGGCGGCGCCGCGACCGGCTCGCCAGGGCACTTGCCAACTTCGATGCAGCGACGATCGCGACGACTCACGGGTTCTGCCAGGAAGTGCTCGGCGGGCTCGGGATCGCCGCCGATCTGCAGCCCGACGTCGAGTTCGTCGAGGACCTCAGCGATCTGCTCAACGAGGTCGTCGACGATCTGTACGTGCGTCGCTTTCACGGGGGCGACGAGCCGCCGTTCTCGCGAGCCCAGGCGCTACAGATCGCCCGCATCGCCGTGGAGAACCCGGACGCCGGCATCGCCGCGGCCACCGGTGACGCGCCGCAGATGCGGCGCCGGCTCGCGCTTGCGGTCCGCCAGGAGCTCGAGGCACGCAAGCAACGCCTGGCCGTCATGACCTACGACGATCTGCTGACGCGCCTGGACGCGGCGCTGGCCTCCAGCCAAGGGGACGCGATCGCCGCCCGTCTGCGGGGCCGCTACGACGTCGTGCTCGTCGACGAGTTCCAGGACACCGATCCGATGCAGTGGAACATCATGCGCCGCGCATTTGCGCAGGGCGAGCGTGCGCTCGTGTTGATCGCCGATCCCAAGCAGGCCATCTATGCGTTTCGCGGCGCCGACGTCTACGCGTATCTCGACGCCGCACGCGCGGCCGTCACGCGCGCGACGCTCACAATCAACTGGCGAAGCGACCAGGCGTTGATCGACGCCTACGACGCGCTGTTTGCCAACTCAAAGCTCGGCGACGAGGGAATCGTCTACAGGCGCGTCCGGGCCGCCGACGCCAACTGCGCGCGGCGACTGCACAGGGCGCCGCACGAGGCGCCGCTGCGCATTCGCGTGGTTGAGCGCGACTGCGTCGACCAGACCGCCCGTGGCTTCGCCCAGGTCAGCTCGACCCGAGAGCACATCGCGCGCGATCTGGCGGGCGACGCGGTGACGCTGTTGTCCTCTGACGCCGAGGTCGAGATCCGCTCCGAGGACGGCACGACAACGCGTCGCGAGCGGATTCACCCGGGGCACATCGCGGTGCTCGTGCGGACCAACGCGACCGCGGCGCTGATCCGCGAAGCGCTCGAGGCCGCGGGCATCCCGGCCGTGATCAACGGTGCCGGCAGCGTGTTCGCCACCGACACGGCGCGGGAATGGCTGCGCCTGCTCGAGGCGCTCGAGCGGCCGACGTCGATCACGCGCGCGCACTCCGCGGCGCTCACGAGCTTTATCGGGTGGTCGCCCGAGCGGGTCGCGCTGGCCGACGAATCGGCATGGGAGCGCGTCCACGAGCGGCTGCACGACTGGGCGAAGGTGCTGCGCGTCAACGGCGTCGCCTCGCTCCTGCAGACGATCTCGCAGGTGGAGGGCTTGGCCGCGCGCGTGCTCGCGACAGCCGATGGCGAGCGGCGACTTACTGACCTGCGCCACATTGGCCAGCTGCTGCACGCCGCCGCTTCGATCGAGCAGCTCGGCACGACGGCACTGACGGGCTGGCTGCGGCGCCGGATCGTCGAATCGCACCGCGACACCGCCGACGAGGACCGCAGCCGCCGGCTGGAATCCGACGCCGAGGCCGTCCAGGTCCTGACCGTGCACCGCAGCAAAGGCCTCGAGTTCCCGATCGTGTACCTCCCGTTTCTATGGGAGCCCGGACACATCCCCGACAACGAGCCCGTGACCTTCCACGACGCCGAGGCGGACAACCAGCGCGTGCTCGACGTCGCGCTCGAGGGCGACGACTTCAAGAACCATCGACAGCAGTACGTCGCCGAGCAGCGCGGCGAGGACCTACGCCTCGCGTACGTCGCGCTCACCCGCGCGCGGCATCAGGCGATCGTGTGGTGGGCGGGCTCGTGGGCCAGTCGCGACTCACCGTTGGGCCGGCTGCTGTTCGCGCGAGACGCCGCCGGAAACGTCGCCACCTCGGGCACGTTCACCCCTGGCGACGCCGCAGCGGTGACGCGGTTTGAGGAGGTCGCGGCGGAGGCCGCCGGATGCGTGAGCGTCGAGCGATCGGTGCTCGGGATTCCCTCGAGATGGAGCCCGCCGCTGCCGCTGCCGGCGCAGCTCGCGGCGGCGCCGTTCGAGCGCACGCTCGACCAGCGCTGGCGGCGGACCTCCTACACCGACATCACCGCCGGCTCGTACGACGCCGTCGTCGCAAGCGAGGCCGAGGAGCCGGTCGTCGACGACGAGCCTGTCGTCGCCGTTGCCGCGCCGGCGATCTCGGACGACGCCGCCGCGGTCTCGTGCCCGCTCGCCGAGATGGGTGTCGGCGCGGAGGTCGGGACCGTCGTGCACCGCGTGCTCGCGGCGAGCGAGTTCGACGCGGTCGACTTGGACTCCGAGCTCGAGCGCCGGCTCGCCGCCGCACAGGGCCGGCGAGCCGTCGAGGTCGGCGATCCGGAGGCCGTGGTCGGCGGCCTGCGCACCGCTGTCCAGACGCCGCTCGGGCCGTTGCTCGACGACGTTCGACTGTGCGACGTGCGGCGCGTCGATCGGCTGGACGAGCTCGAGTTCGAGCTGCCGCTCGCGGGCGGAGACCAGCCCGACGGGTGGCTGACGCTAGCGACGATCTCTCGGGTGCTGCGCGACCACCTGACGGCCGAAGATCCGCTGGCAGGCTACGCCGAGCGGCTGGCCGACCCAGTGCTGCGGCAGAACGTCCGCGGGTATTTGACGGGGAGCCTCGACCTCGTCGTCCGGATCGGCACGCCCGAGGCGCCGCGGTTTGCGGTGCTCGACTACAAGACCAACTGGCTGGGAGGCGCAGGCGAGGAGCTCACCGTCCATCACTACCGACCGGAAGCGCTCGCGGCCGAGATGTATCGCCACCACTACGCGCTGCAGGCGCTGCTGTATACGGTCGCGCTGCACCGGTACCTGCGCTGGCGGGTGCCCCGCTACTCCGCCGAGCACAGCCTTGCGGGCGTTCTGTACCTGTTCCTGCGGGGGATGGTCGGCGACCCTAGTCACGGGGTGTTCGCCTGGAAGCCACCGGCGGCGCTCGTGCAGGCGCTCAGCGATGCGCTCGATCAGGGGGTCGCGCGATGAGTGCGCTCGGCGTGGCGTCAGATCCGTTTGACGCGCGCCGCGTCCGGTCGGTCGTTGGTCTGGTGCGAGAGTTCAACGATGCCGGCGTGCTCGCCTCGGCGGATGTGCACGTCGCGGCGCGGCTTGCGGCGATCGTGCGCGAACGATACGAGTCGGTAGTGCTGGCGGCGGCGCTCGCGGTACGCGCGCCGCGGCTTGGGCACGTGCACGTCGACCTCGCCTCGATCCGCGACACGGCGGCGGTCGATACCGAGGAACCGGTGGACCTGTCGGCGCTGCCCTGGCCCGGCGTCGACGAGTGGGTGCAGCACGTCGCGGCGAGCGAGCTCGTGACCGTCGGCGAAGCGGCCGACGGCGCGGAGCGTCCGCTGCGGCTCGTCGGCACGTGGCTGTACCTCGACCGCTACTGGGCCGAGGAGCGCGGCGTGGCCGACGAGCTGCTGACGATGAGCGAGGCAGAGGCGCAAGGCGTATCGGTCGATGAGCTGGCCGCCGGGATTGCGCGCCTGTTCGCCGGCGATCCCGACCGCCGCCAGGCGATGGCTGCGGCCAGCGCGGTGCTGCGACGGCTCACCGTCGTGGCGGGTGGGCCGGGCACCGGCAAGACGACGACGGTCGCCCGCATCGTGGCGCTGCTGTGCGAGCAGGCGGTGCGGTCGGGCGGTCGCATGCCGCTGATCGCGCTGGCCGCGCCGACGGGCAAGGCGGCCGCGCGCCTCGAGGAAGCGGTGCACGCGGAGGCGGCCCGGATCGACGTCGCCGACGCGATCCGCGAACAGCTTCTGGCGTTGCAGGGGTCGACGCTTCACCGCCTGCTCGGCCGGAGGCCAGGCAGCAACAGCCGCTTTCGCCACGATCGCAATCAGCGCCTCCCGCACGACGTGGTGATCGTCGACGAGACATCGATGGTGTCCCTGTCGCTGATGGCGAGATTGCTCGAGGCGCTCAGGCCGCAGGCGAGGCTGGTGCTCGTGGGTGACCCGGCCCAGCTTGCCTCGATCGAGGCCGGCGCCGTGCTCGGCGACATCGTCGGGCCCGCCGCCGAGCGGATGGTGATCGGGGCGCCCGCGCGGCGCTCGCTCGAGGCTGCGTGCGACGCTCCCGTGGACGCGGTCGACCCAGACCCGGGTGTGACGATCGGCGATGGCATCGTTGTGCTCGACCGCGGGCACCGCTTCGGTGGGGGGATCGCTGCGCTGGCGTCGTCGGTGCGGGGCGGCGACGCGGACGCCGCGCTCGCCCTGCTGCACGATCCGCCCGACGACGTCGTCTGGATCGCCGCCGATGTCGGCTCAGACTCGATCGACGCACTCGAGGCGGTCAGAGCCGGGGCCGTCGCCGCCGGCAAGGCGGTGTTCGCGGCGGCCGTCGCCGGCGACGGCCTCGCCGCGCTGGACGCGCTCGGCAGCTTCCGGATCCTGTGCGCCCATCGCCGCGGCGCCCATGGCGTGTCGACGTGGACCGCGCGCGTCGAGGGCTGGCTCGAGGCCGAGCTCAACGGCTTCTCGACCGCCGATCCCTGGTTCGTCGGGCGCCCGCTGCTCGTCAACGAGAACGACTACGAGCTGCGCCTGTACAACGGCGACACCGGCGTGATCATCAGGTCCACCGGCGAGCCCGACCGCGTCAGCGCCGCGTTCGAGCGGCGCGGCGAGATCGTCCGCTACAGCCCCAGCAGGCTAAGCGCGATCGACACCGTGTACGCGATGACGATCCACAAGAGCCAGGGTTCCCAGTTCGACACCGCAGCCGTGCTGCTGCCAGACCCGGGCTCCCGGATCCTCAGCCGCGAGCTGCTGTACACGGCCGTGACGCGGGCGCGCACGAGGCTGATCGTCGCGGGCTCCGAGGAGTCGATCAGGTTGGCCGTGGAGCGGCCGGTGGCCCGGGCGTCCGGGCTCAGGCAGCGACTCTGGGGATGAGCTCAGTTCTCGTTGATCACCGAGCCTTTGAGGTTCAGCGGGCCGGCGGCATCGAGGATTGCGGTCCCGGTCGCCTTCAGGTCAAGCGACGTGGCGACGACGTTCGCCGCCCCGGCGATGCTGGCATTGAGGTTCGTACCGACGGTGAGCGTGGCCGCCTTGCTCGTCGCGAGATCCAGCGAGCCGCTCGCATCCAGACTTGTCGACGAGCCCGATGTCGTACTGAGCGAGCTCCCAGCTGTGACACTCGTCGCGCCGCCGGACGTCAGGTCGAGGCTCGTGCCTGCGACCAAATTGGTGGCGCCGCCGGTGACCAGATTAAACGATGCGTCCGTGCGCGTCTCGATCGTCCCGTCGGGCTTCAGCTCGATCGAGTTCGACGGGCCGGCGAGCTTGATCCCAGTGTCGTCGACCGTGATCGAGAACTGCCCGTTGGGGCTCGTGAACGTGCCCGAGAACTGGTGGCCGTCCTTACCCGGCGCGCCGTCCTTCCCGTTGGCGCCTGGGGCACCGTCTTTGCCCGGCGCACCCGGCAACCCAGGCGCGCCTTGCTGCCCTTGCTGATTGAACGTGAACTTGGTCTCCACGCTCGTGCAATGGCTCATCAGATTCGATGCCGGCAGCGACGGGTCGATCAGCCGGACGGTGCCGACCTTGTCCAGCATGCACGCCGTGTACACCCCATTGCTGTCGGGGATCGCCGCGTAGGCGATCCCGGCCGCGGCGGCGAACAGCACGCCTACGCAGACGATCCGTTTCGCCGAACGGCTGACGAAAGCGATCATCAACTCCCTCCACTTCGCGCCCGGCGCCCCGGTAGCCCTCGCCGCCGATCCTAGTCCTGGCTCGGTGGAGCGTCAACGACGCCACCACGGATTTAGGCGGCCACGGTCGCCGCGTTCGGGTCGGGATCAGGGAAGTCGCCGACCTGGACCGACCACTGGCCGAAGTCATTAGCGGTCGCCCGGTCGAAGTCGACGCTGATGCCGCCGACGAACTGGTCATTGCGGTACTGCTGAATCTGAGCCCGCGCGTCCCATTGGCCGCCGGACCAGGCGTATGTCTGCCAGCCGAAGGTGACGACGCCGGCCTCGAACATCGCACCTACCTGCCGGAAGCCGCCGTAGACGCCGGTGCGACCGGCTCCGAGCACCTCGTTGACTCCCTGGAAGTAGTCGGTGATCTCGTGCTGGAGCTGATGCGCGGTTGCGTCGAAGTCGATCGCGAAGTAGATCGGCCGGTCTTCTGGCATCCCGAGGTGGTTCGCCTGGCGCAGCGCCTCGGTGGCGTCGGCGACGCCGGCGTCGTGACCCGCCAGCGCTCTGTTGGCCGTTGTCTCCCAGACGACCACTAGATCGATCCCGATCGACGACAGATGATTGGCCTCGAGCAGCTTGAGGTTTTTCGCGGGACTGTGCGAGAGGTAGCGGCACGCGAACGTCGCGCCGGCCGCAGCGAGCGACTTGTCGGATGGCGGGTGTGCCACCGACCAGTCGAGCCCGAAGCGCTGACCGGGCTGCTGAGGCGCCGGCTGGCGGCTGAGCAAGCGGCCCACGCCCGCATTGCCGATGCTGCGCTGGAGCCGGAGAATGCTGGCAACGCCGGGCTCGGTCCGTTCAGCGTGCGTCTGGTCCGGCGTGCGCCGCGCCTTCGCCCTGTCCTCGCGCATCCGGTCGGGCATGACGTGAGTATGGCTTGATCCGGCAAGCCTGACCAGGGACGATCCACACATGGTGGCGCGATCGCGACCGGAGCCGAGTCGGCTGGAGCGCCCGGCCCATCGGGATCCTGCGCCGCCCGAGGCTGTCAGCCGCAGTCCGCAGCTGCTGGACCTCGTGACACCGGCCGGCAACCGTGCCGTCGGCCGGTTCGTGCGCTCGCTGCAGCGGGCGCCCGACTACACGCAGACCGTGCAAGACGTGGACAAGACCGGAATCACCCGGCTGGAGGTTCGCGGCCTCAAGTACGGCGTCGACGACTTCTGGACGAAGTACGGCGACGATCCCGACGATGTCAGTGACGAGCGCAATCTGACGAGCGAATCGCCGAAACACATGGCGGTGGTGCTCATGCCTGACAAGCTCGACACGCACAAGCCTGTCGAGGTGATCCTGCATTTCCACGGGTGGGGATTTCGCAAGAACATCGACCCGTTTGCCGGCTACCTGATCCGTCCCGGGGGCAAGGTACGCGACGTAGATCAGGAGCACTGGGAGCACCAGATCTCGAGTCTCAAGGGCCAGGGCGCGCAGGTCGTGGCGATCCTCGCGCAGGGCCGGGGCAAGTCGGACTTCAGCAGCTTCCCGACGTTCGAGTACGTGCGCGACGTGCTGGAGAAGTCAACGGTCCCTGAGCTCGTCGACCTCGCCAAGAGCGAGAACTACTCGATCGTGCTCTCCGCCCACAGCGGCGGCGGAAGCATGAAGGTCGTGCCGATCCTCGGCACCGGCGAGGCCGACACGGCCGACGCATCCGCATTGAAGTCCCAGGCGGCTGACAAGAAGGAAGGCCGCGTCATCAACAAGCTCAAGCCGGTCGACCTTGTCGTGCTGTACGAAGCGCTGAACGGAGATCGAGACGTCGACTTGGTGATGAACTGGGTCGACAGCCAGCTCGCGCGGATCGTCTCACAGCTCAAAGACTCCGCGGACAAGGCACTCGCGGCCACGCCGACGCTGCGCGGTTACTACGGCAAGCGCAAGTCGGGTTACCGCGAGCACTATCGCTGGCTGGCCTGCCGGATCAACGAGGCGATCGAGTCGCGCGTTCCCGAGGAGTTCCGCCAGGACGTCGCCGACCGCTTCCGGATCATCGAGGTCGCCGGCCCCAAGGGCGAGAACGTCGAGCACGAGGAGGTGATCAGCGGCACAGGCGCGAAGACCTCGGGCTCGCTGGCCGACGCGCTGCTCGCCGCGCGCAACCCTCAGAGTGACCGCGCCCAGGCGGTGGCCCCGGACGAGGACGAATGCAAGCAGCTCAAAGCCCGGGCCGCGCAACGTGCGAAGGCCCGCGCGGAGGCGGCAAAACGCGCGGAGGCGGCAAAGCGCGCCAAGGCCGCTAAGGACCAGAAGCCCTAGCCAGCCGCGACGCCTTGGCGCCGGGCACTGGGAACACGTCCCGATACTCGATTGGCTTGCCGACCTCGAAGCGGAAGACGTGACCTTCGACGTCGATCATGATCGCATCGGGATCGGTCACCTCCGTCGGCGTCAGGACGATCGTGACGAAGTGATAGGCGGTGCCGTTGACGTTGCGGATCGACTGGTTCTTCAGCCCTGAGAAGCGCAGCGTCACGCCGCCCAGCTTGAAAAGTCCTGCGCTTGCCTTCGGCACGACCGCCTTGTCGGTGATCGTCAGCGCGTCGAGCCACGGCGACGTCGAGACCGACTCGAGTCGCCGGATCGATCCGGTCTTGGGGTTGCTCGCCAGCGTGATCGAGCGGTGCTCCACCTGCCCTTGCTGCCAGGGATAGTCCTTGCCTGACCTCGGCGGCAGCTCGAACACGATCAGCTCAAGGCTCAATCGGCCGACGACGACGCCCGACTGCTCCTCGCTGGAGATCTCAGACGAGTTGATCACGACCTGAAGGCCGTCGGAGAGCGTGTAAGTGGTCTCGAGCTTGTTCTTTCCGCCCGGCAGCCAGTCCCACTTCTTCGCGGCCGCATCGAAGCCCCAGACCTCGGGCAGGTCGGCAGGCAGCAGCGTGGTCGGAGGCTTTGCTCGCGGAGCCGGCTTGGCCGGCGTCTTTGACTTGCCCGGCGGCGCACCGGGCGCGGACTGCGGCTGTGGCTGGCCCTGTGCCTGCGGCTGGCCTTGCGGCTGCGGGGCGGCCGGGGCGCCGATCGAGAGATCCGGCCGTGGCTTGCCGTTGACGCTGACCTCGATCGGCTCGGGGCCGCCGCGTTTGATCCGCTCGATCTCTTCCTTGATGCCCGCGATCACTTCGTACGGGTCCTGCTGGCCGCTCTTCTTGATCTCGTCGAGGTGCTTGAGCAGCTCGGCCTTCTGCGCATTGTCGAGGTCGTCGGGTATCGCCGTCGCGAGCGCGTCGAGCTCCTCGCGGTCGAACTTCATCGGCCCGCTGCCGCTGCCGACAGCATCGGCGATCTCCTTGGCCGTCTTGGAGAGCTGGGGCGGCGGACCGAGGTCGTCGTCTGGGTCGTCGGTCTGCACGGGGCCCCCGAGACCGGGCCCACCGGGCGCATCGGTCGTGCCGGCGTCCGTCGGCGACTGCCGATCGGGACTGCCGCCCTGCGAGCCTGGGTCTACCCCCGGCGGGGTTTGCGCTCCGGGCGTGCCGCCCGGCTGACCGCTGGGTGGCTGGGCATCGGCCCCCGTGCCCGCACCAGACCCGGATCCGGCCGTCTGTGACTTCCCCTCCTCCGAGCCGCCGTCCGGTCCCGCGCCGATTTTGCCCCCGTGCGCCAGCTTCCACAGTGAGTACACGAGGTCGGCGATGTCCCATGCCAGCGAGAGCAAGTTGATGATCGGGATCGCCTTCAGCAGGAGCTTCCCGACCGTGGCGGCGACCTTCTCGCCGACGACTCGCACGACCACCTTGGCGATCGCGCCCTCCAACTTCGCCGCGATCCTCGCCGCGGTCGCGCGTGCCTTCGTGATGATCCGAGCCTCTTTGCGAAGCGAGACCGTGAGCACCTTCTTCTCGGCCTCGAGCACGGCCTTGCGCTCGAGCAGCTTCTCCGCGCTGCCGGCCTCCGCCTTCTTCCATGCCGCCTTGGCCTCGGCCTTTGCCTCCTTGTAGGCCGCTTCGGAGCCGTACTTCTTCGCCTGGCGCTTGCCGTAACCCTGGAAGGTCTTGAAGCGGTTCTCGAGTGCCTTGACCTCGGCCTGCTTGGGGGCCTTGCCGATCTGCTTCTCGATCGTCCCGAGCTCCTTTTCGACGACCTCGGCCCGCTGCGCGTCCTTAAGCATCTGCTCGGCGGCCTCGACCTCCTTTCGCTTGGCCTTGACGAACTCGGTGAGCTTCAGCAGGTCGCCCGCTTTGAGCGCCACCTTCCCCTCCCCGGTGAGCACGAGCTTCAGCGTCGGGGCGAAGTCCTTTGAGATGCCGAACTCCTTGCGGTACTCCTCGGCGATGTCGCCCTCGGCGGTGAACGATGCCGTCAGCAGGTTGAGGTCGAGGTTCGGCTTGCCGTCCTTGGTGCCGACCGCGGCTTCGAGAGCCTTGACATTGAGCTTGATCGTGACCGGCCCGAGGTGCCCAACCTCCTTGTCCATCTTCGCGGCGGCCTCGATCACCTTGCGCCCGAAGTTCGTGCCCTCGCGCTCCCAGCTGCGCTTGTCCTCGAGGACCGAGATGTTCACGCCGCCGGGACCCGTCGTCTTCACGGCCTTCGCCGACTGCCAGCTCGCCGTTGACTTGAAGCTCGCCGACGCTCGGCCCCACTTGATCTTGTACGCGTACTCGTACTGATTGCCCGGTATGTGGAACTCGGTGCCCGACTTGTGCTCCGGCTTCGTCTTGGTCGGAAGCGGCGCCGGTTGGCGCGAGAGCACGCGCCCGACGGCGCGGTTGCCAAGCGCGCCGCGCACGCGCGGGTCGCGCAGCGCCGCCATCCCGCTCCGCGCGATCGGCGCACTCGCAGCGGGATGGTCGAGCGCCGGCTCCGGTGGAGCGTTGCTCAGGTCATGCGCCCCGACCCCTTGGGCGGGGGTGCGCATGAGCTCCCGACCCATGCCACGCACCCTAGCCCAGGCGCGCCACTGAGATCAAACCCTCCCGGAGGTACCAGAGAGGTAGGCTCGCAGGATCGTGACAGCAATTACTCGAACCGATCCGGACTTCGCATTCGCCGGCCTGGACACTCCGGAAGCGCTACCCGCCGCAGCTATTCGAGCACTGGGGGGACCTGACCCTCTCGGGGCGCTCGCGAGTCTGGAAGGCACATGGAAAGGACATGGGTTCAACGCCATCTGGCGACCCCATAACCCGCCAAGCCAGGACCGCTTCCTCGAGCTCAACATGACCGACGAGACGCTCGTGTTCACGAAGATCAACGGCCCGATCCCGAACAGGGGCCTGGCGATGCACGACATCAACATGTTCGGCCTCACGTACATGCAGCAGATCAGTGAGACCAGCACCGGCGCCGGGCTTCACATCGAACCGGGCATCTGGGCCAACGTCCCCCACACCACCGATCCCAACGTTCCGCCCTCGGTCGTGCGGATGGCGTCGATCCCGCACGGCACCGTCATGCTCGCCCAGGGCGTCGCCGAGGTTCACCCCGGTGGCCCTCAGAACATCCCTGACAACAACATCCTGCCGTTCTTCTTCGGCAGCCCACCGCCGGCGAACAGCGACTTCAACTCGGTCGCGCAGACGTTCACCGAGCTCAAGCTGTCGACTCCGACAACGTTCCGTTTCGTCGCCCCCGGCGTCACTCAGGCGATCGTCAAGAACCCCAACAGCGTCCTCCAGACAGCGCTTGCGAGCTCGCTTCAGGGCACGAGCATGAAGAGCAGGACCTTCCTCAACGTCTCGACGACGCACAACATCGTCAACGCCGGCGGTGGCACCGCCAACACGGCCTTCCTCGCGTCGAGCGGCAACCCTCCCGGAGGCAATGCCAGGGCCGCGCAGGTCAACGCCACCTTCTGGATCGAGACGATCGCCGGAACCGGCGGTCAGCCCGACAAGCACCAGTTGCAGTACACGCAACTCGTGATGCTCGACTTCAACGGGATCCACTGGCCACACGTCACCGTCGCGACGCTGCGCAAGCAATAGGCGCGACGCCCTTTCACTCTCAGCAGCTGAACGCCTTATTCGAGCCGGGGGCGAGGCACGCGGTGGTGGCGCCCACGTCGTTCGGGCGTACCCTGAACGTCGTCGTCACCCTCGTGGTGTTCGGCTTGAAGGCGGACGCTGTCACCACGGAGCCAGGGGCGAGTCGACGGTTCGCTAGCAGCCGCGAGAGGTCGATGTTCTGGAGCGCCGGCGCCTGCTTGCGCTTGCAGTGCTTCTGGTGGCGCTTGCACACCAGCCGAGTCGTCGGCACCTTGACGGTGCGGTGGGCGAACGGGCAGCCACGGCCCTTGCAGTCGACCCTGATCTTTGCCCCACGCTGCACCTTCTTCGCGGCCAGACTGGTGATGATCTTGAATCTGGTGCTATTGCC
>Ga0207693_10002493_pt1 | contig 16014 bp, 15 predicted proteins | sample LARL81metaG_FD_184347 | JGI IMG/M metagenome (GOLD analysis project Ga0207693, IMG submission 184347) | Corn, switchgrass and miscanthus rhizosphere microbial communities from Kellogg Biological Station, Michigan, USA - LAR L8-1 metaG... | ecosystem: Host-associated > Plants > Roots >...
AAACACCACCCCCCAAAACGGGACTCAGAGAATGGCAAAAAAACAACAACAAACAAAAACCACCAAACACACTATTGAGTTCTCAAACAACACACCCGCTCGGCCGCGCAACTAGCCCGCGGCAAAAGCCGCGTACTCGTAGGGCGGACGATCAGGAACCCACCGAAGTGGGGCTTCCCTCTGGGAGCCGCCGCGCTCTTCGGGCCAGGCCCGTGTCGCAGCGACGAGTCAACAAGTTACGTGAGGGAAAACTCGGAGTCAAATGGGCTGATAGGGCGTGTCTTTCGGCTCGACACCTATCGTGCGCACCCGGGGTGCGTCGGCTCCGACAAAATGTTCAACGTCGCGGTCACAGAATTTGTTCCCGACCGCACGAGAAACCGGCCAAAGCCGCTGGCTCCGACAACTCATCCAACGCGCTCGACGCCTGCGATATTCCGCTTGCCGCGACGCAGAACCAGCCAGCGGCCGTGCAAGAAGTCCGCCGGCTGCGGCACCCACTCCTCGCTGTCGATCCGCACGTTGTTGACGTACGCGCCACCCTCGCCAATCGTCCGTCGCGCTGCGCCCTTGCTGCCCGACAATCCGCTGGCCAGCAGCAGGTCGGTGATGGTGTCGGGCCCGCCGGGCTTGAGTTCGGCCACCGCTGCCTCCCGCAGCGCTGCCGCCAGCGTCGGCTCATCGAGCAGGGACAACTCCCCCCGGCCGAACAGCGCCTGGCTGGCATGTTCGACCGCGGCCGTCGCCGCCTCCCCGTGCACCAGCGTGGTCAGCTCGCGGGCCAGCCGACGCTGCGCCGCTCGCTCGTGCGGTCGCTCCTCGGTCGCCTGGGCCAACACCGCCAGCTCCTCGCGCGACAAGAAGGTGAACCACCGCAGATACCGGACGACGTCTGCGTCGGCGGTGTTGATGAAGTACTGGTACCAGGCGTACGGGCTGGTCATGTCCGGGTCGAGCCACAGGCTGCCACCGCCGGTCGACTTGCCGAACTTCTTGCCCTCTGAATCTGTCACCAGCGGCGTGGTCAGCGCGTGCACCGTCGCGCCTGTTGTCTGGCGGACCAGTCGAACCCCGGCGATGATATTGCCCCATTGATCCGAGCCACCTACCTGCAGCGAGCATCCGTACCGCTGGTGCAGCTGAACGTAGTCGTTGGCCTGCAACAGCATGTAGCTGAACTCGGTGTAGGAGATGCCGTCGCCCTCCAAACGGCGCCGGACCGTGTCGCGATCGAGCATGACGTTGACCGAGAAGTGCTTGCCGACGTCGCGGAGGAACTCAATCGCCGATAGCTCGCTCGTCCACGACAGGTTGTTCTGCACGACGGCGCCGGTCGGCGAATCGTCGAAGTCGACGAACCGCTCGAGTTGCCCGCGAATCCGATCGGCCCACTCCGCGACCGTGTCGGCGGTGTTCAGCATCCGCTCGCCGGTGTCGCGCGGGTCGCCGATCATGCCGGTGGCGCCACCTGCCAACACAATCGGCCGATGGCCTGACCGTTGAAACCGCCGCAGCGTCAGCAGCGGGATGAGGTGCCCGGCGTGCAGGCTCGGTGCGGTGGGGTCGAAACCCGAATAGACGGTGATCGGTCCGGGTTCCAACTCGGCCGCCAGCGCATCCCGGTCGGTGGACTGGGCAATCAGTCCACGCCACTCCAACTCGTCGACGATCGACGCGCCCCGTGAAATCACAACATCGATCTTCCCTTACGGTCGATGCCGATGTTGTTGCAGATCCAGGGTCATCATCTGCCGGGCCGCGTCTGGCAGACCCGAGACGAGCACCACGACAACATCCACGTCGGCATTCAGGTCGGCAAGGAGCCACGTGAACTGGTGCGCGGCGACGCGGATACGACGTCGTGGGCGATCCCGATCGAAGTTGTCGCTCGCGAGGGCGCACTGGATTTCCGCGGCGCGGCGGTGCAGGGCAGGCCTGGCGCCCGATTTGTCTACCTCACCTGGGGTGATGTCGACGAGGTCGGATCCTTCACGATGTTCCGCCGGGCCAAACTCATGCTCGCCGACCTCGAACCGTTTGTCACAGGACCCGGCGATACACGGGTAACCGCACAAGTGGACCTCACCGACGAGTGCGGCGGGCCGCGGTGCGCCCGGCTCAGGCCGCCCGCGTTGGCCGTCGAGAAGGCCGCGGACTAGGGCGGGTCAATCGCTTTCGCCTAAAGCGGGTGCCCGCGGGCTACGGCGATACAGCGACACCTCCGGGCGATCGGCCAGCCAGAACCGCCAAGGTCGGTCCGCAGCCTTGCTGACACCGACGCGCGGGCCATCCACGCCGACGCGCTCCTCGCTGAGCGTCAACCGAACCGGGCCCATGGCATCGAACAGGTCAATTCCGTTGTCGTCCATGGTGATTCCGAGAGCCGAGCACAGATTGCCGGGGCCGCGCGCCAAGGCCGCCGGACGCGTCGAGTCACCGCGGCGAGTCTGGGCCACGTCGATGCCCGCCTCCACCGCGGCGGCCCGCAACAGCACCGCCCCCGCCACTCCGCCGGTGGCGCACACGACGTTCGCGCACACGTGAATGCCGTGACTGCGGTAGGTGTAGAGCCGCCCGGCGGGACCGAACATCACCCAGTTGCGCCCCCCGAGCCCGCGAAACGAATGCGACGCGGCGTCGGGCCATGGCCCGTCGAGCGGTCCGCCATAGGCCTCCACCTCGACGATCATCGCGCTCACGCCGCGCCCGGTCAGGGCCGCGCCGAGCAGTCGCCGCGCCGCGGTCAGGGGGTCCACGGACAGCAGGTCGGCGCTCACCCGAGCGATTCTGCCTGCGGGCCTTGACAGGCCTACCAGCGGGGAGGACTATTCATCATATGATGACTTCATCAAGCGATGAATTACTCCGCAGCGGGGTCGAACCGGCCATCGACATCCAGAACCTGCGGGTCATCCGGGGTAAGCGGGTCGCGTTGGAGAACATTTCGGTGCAGATTGCGCGCGGCACGATCACAGGTCTGCTTGGGCCGTCCGGATGCGGCAAGACAACGCTGATGCGAAGCGTCGTCGGCACGCAGATCATCGCGGAGGGCGAGGTGACGGTGCTGGGCCGCCCGGCGGGTTCGGCCGAACTGCGCCACCGCGTCGGCTACGTCACGCAGGACCCGACCATCTACAACGACCTACGGATCATCGACAACGTGCGTTACTTCGGCGCCCTGTACGGCACCGACGCGCAGGCCGCCGACGAAGCGGTCGTAGCTGTCGGCCTCGAGGATCACCGAACCGCGTTGTGCGGCAACCTTTCCGGCGGTCAACGAACGCGAGTGTCACTGGCCTGCGCGCTGGTGTCACATCCCGAACTGCTGGTGCTTGATGAACCCACCGTCGGTCTTGACCCCGTGCTGCGCGTCGACCTGTGGGAGCAGTTCCACCAACTCGCCCGGCGCGGAACAACATTGCTCGTTTCGAGCCACGTCATGGACGAGGCCGACCATTGCGGCGACCTGCTGCTGATGCGCGACGGCCACGTGCTGGCGCACACGACACCGACGAAATTACGAGAGGACACGGGATGTCAGTCACTGGAGGAAGCGTTTCTGTCCGTCATCCGGCACAGCACCGCAGCCGCAGCCGGCTGAGCCTGCAGGCCTACCTCGCCACCACCGGGCGAATCCTGCGCCAGCTCGCCGCCGATCACCGCAGCGTTGCGATGATCCTCGTCGTACCCAGCCTGATCATCACGCTGATGTACTTCATGTTCCAGAACGCGCCGCATCGGCCCGGCATGCCCACGCCGTTCAACAACGCCTGCCTGATCATGCTGGGCGTGTTCCCGCTCATTGTGATGTTTCTGATCACGTCGATAACGATGCAGCGAGAACGGGTTTCGGGCACGTTGGAGCGCATCCTCACCACTCCCCTGCGCAGGCTCGACCTGCTGGCCGCGTACGGCACGGCGTTCTCGATCGCCGCTGCGGCACAGGCCACGTTGGCGTGCATCGTTTCGTACCTGTTTCTCGGTCTTGACACCAAGGGCAGCCCGATCCTGGTATTCACCATCGCGATCATCAACGCCGTGCTGGGGGTCGGCCTGGGATTGCTGTGTAGCGCGTTCGCCCGCACCGAGTTTCAGGCCGTGCAGTTCATGCCGGTGGTGATAGCTCCGCAGCTGCTGCTGTGCGGCATCATCGTGCCGCGCGAAGTACTGCCTGACTGGCTGCAGTGGATCAGCAATGTGTTGCCGGCCAGCTACGCGCTGGAGGCGCTGCAACAGGTCGGCGCATACTCGGAGCCGACGGCCATCGCCGTGCGCGATATAGCCGTCGTGATCGGCTTCGCGGTACTCGCGCTGTGCCTGGCCGCGGCGACGCTTCGACGAAGGACACCGTAACCGCATTGACGACCAACATCGAACGCAAGCGTCCCGGGCGCCCGCCCGGGACATCAGACACCCGCGAACGCATCCTGGAGTGTGCCCGTAACCTGTTCGCCCGCAATGGAATTGACAAAACATCCATCCGCGCCATCGCCAAGGATGCGGGAGTCGATCCCGCCCTGGTGCACCACTACTTCGGCACCAAGACGCAGCTGTTCGCCGCGGCCATCCACATTCCGATCGACCCGATGGCGGTCATCGGTCCGCTGCGGGAAGTCCCTGTCGAGAAGATCGGCTATGTGCTGCCGTCGGTGCTGTTGCCGCTGTGGGACTCCGAAATGGGCAAGGGGTTCATCGCGACGCTCCGGTCAATCCTGGCCGGCGGCGAGGTCTCGCTTATCCGATCGTTTCTTCAGGAAGTGATCGCTGTCGAGGTCGGGACCCGCGTCGACAATCCCCCAGGCAGCGGACGAATCCGTGTGCAGTTCGTCGCGTCGCAGTTAGTGGGCGTCGTGATGGCCCGCTACATCCTGGAATTGGACCCGTTCAAGTCCCTGCCGGTGGAGCAGATCGCCGAAACCATCGCGCCCAACCTGCAGCGCTATCTCACCGGCGAACTACCCGGTCTCACCTGAGGCCCGGTCCAGCATCCGCTGATGCTCGGTGTCGTCCGTCACCGTGACCGCCTCGTCGATGAGAAGCACCGGAATGCCGTCTTCGATGCGGTACGCACGGCGAAGCCGGGGGTTATAGAGGAACTGGTCGTCGACCAGCAACAGCGGCCCACGATCTTCCGGGCAGACGAGGATGCGCAGCAGCTTTTCGTCGAGCACGACCGCAGGCTAGCCGACCGGCTGATCGACGGCCGCACCTGGGACGCCGATGTAGACGCCCGGGCTCTGGCCCGGGTCCGGTGGCACCCCGGGTGGCTGCATCGGGCCCATGCCCGGCGGCGGCTGGCCGACGCCGAAGTTGTACCCGGGCTGCTGGCCCGCATTCGCGTTCTGCATCTGAGCCTGCAGCTTGCGCTGGTATGCCAACGTCTCCTGCAATGCCTCGATGAGCGGAGCCTGGTTGGGTCGGTGGTCCAGGGCCGTCGTGATGGCTTCCCTGTTCGCATTCGAGGGTTTGAAGCCCTGGGCACGAAGTTTCAATACATCGTGGATCAGAGTCGAGAGCTGACCGCCGCTGGCACCGATGTCATAGTCCCTGTCGATAATGGCGAGCGCTTCGTCGGCAGTCATCACCGGCGGGGTGTCGGTTTGCGTGGTCGGGTCCGCGGGGTCGGCCATCGCCGTCGGCGCACCGAAACCCGCCATGACACCGGCGAGCACGGCGCTGCCCGCCAGCCCACCCGTAACAATGCGACGCCAGCCGAGGCGATTGTTGCCGGTCTGCGATGTCATCAATCCTCCAGCACGGTGATGCGAACCGACCCGGCGACAACCTGCCGCCAGCGGGAGCCTAACAGTGCGTGTGTGCCAGGGCACGGGCTCACTGTTGGGCGCTGGCGATCTCGGTGCGCACCGCGACGGTCAAGCGCTTGTACCGATTCGTATCGGGATCCAGATACCAGGCGTTACGCGACGGCTTGGGGAGGCCCTCGGCCCGAAGCGGGCTGGTCAGCGGACGGTAGGACGCGCTGAGCTTCATCTCCTGCACCACGTGCACGATGTCGGGCGGGTTGCCGACGGGCAGATCGGCCAGCGCCTCGGTCAGATCCGCTGACGGAATGCTGCCGCCTGCACTGAGCGCCAGCGCGGTGACGGCCAGCTGGTGGCCATTCACGTCCACCCCGTATGTCACGGCCAGATCCACCGCCCCGAGCCGGCCGACGGCGTCGTTGACGGGCGACGCGTAGACCACGCCACGCGCCGTGTGGATCACTAAGCCGCGGTTGTCGACGAGCCAGTAGTCGCCATCCTCGTCGCGGCGGAACAGGTATTCGGTGGACACCCAGGTGTCGGCAGGCGCGAACACGCCGCGTTTGACCGACGCCGTCGGATCGACGGGACCGCGGGGATGGGCCAGCAGGACGCCCACCTCGTTCGTGTCGGCTCTCCGGACGAACCCGCGGTCGTCCTCGAGGATCAGGTCGTCCCCGGCGTCGTAGGCCGCCAGTTCGACGTCACCGCCGCCGGGCAAGGGCCTGCCCTTGCTGCCCAGCTTGGCGCCTGAGACGTTGGCCAGCACGGCCTGCCCGTCAGTCGTTGCGAAAAACTCCACCACATGCGCAGGCGCGAACACGTCGGTGACGCGCTTCCACAGACCGGTCGGCATGCCGGAACCGATGAACAGCCGCACCGGGTGGCTGCCGGTCAGCGAGAACGCGGGGTCGTCGATGACCTCACGCAGCATCGCCCAGGTGTAGGACACCACCGTCACGCCGTACTGACGGATCTCCTGCAGGAAGCGGTCCGGGCGCAGGTCCCGCGACAGCGCGATCCGCGACCCACCGACGACGGCGCCACCGAGGCTCACCAGCAGCCCGGACTGATGATGCAGCGGCGTGAGGCAGTAGACGGTGTCGACACGGCCGAGGTTGGCGGCCGATGCGGTGCCGAACGCGGACAGCGCCCAACGGTAATTCGTGATCTGGCGGGCCACGAGGTCGCCGCCGATGTAGCTGAATGCGACGAATGCCAGGTCGCGGGCGAGCCCGGGGTTGGGGCGGTACCAGCCGGGCAGGTCGACCACGTCGGGATCGATCTTCTCCATGTCAATCACGTCGGCGTGCTCGGGCAGATGCAAGTCGCGCGATTCGCCGCCGCCGAGCACCAGCACCCGCCGGTCGAGTCGGCGGGCCGCCTCGAGGTAGCTCGGGTCGGCGATCATCTCCGACACCGCTCCGAGCCGCGCCGCGGTGGCCAGGTCGACGTCGGGTGGCATCAAAACCGCGACGGCGCCCAGCCGCGACAGAGCGGCGATCGCGACGAGCGCGCTGGGCCGGGTCTCCATCAACACACCGACATGCGCGCCCTGTCGCACGCCGACATCGATGAGGCCGCGGACCACGTTGTTGATCCGGCGGTCCACCGCTTCGTAGGTATGGACGCGCCCGTCGAACAACAGGCAGTCGCCCTGGGGGACGTCGCGCGCCTGCTCGGACATGATGCGGCCGAGCGAGATCCGGGTGTGGTCGTTGATCTGGCCGAGGCGCGCGAGCCTCGGCAGCGTGCGGTACGTCTCAATGGCGAGTGATCGCGCGGACTTGTTGGCCGCCACGATTGCGTCGGCGGCGGTTCGCGCCAGGCTGAACGCCATCTCCGTCGCGGCGGCGGTGGTGTGCGCCACGCGCGACGTGAACGAGACACCGCTTTCGGTGTGTTCGGCGGGCTGCAGGGCCATCGGGATGACGCCCTCTGGCTGCTCGCCGGTGCCGTCGATCCACTTGACGAACTTGGCGACGGTGGGCCACGTCCGCGTGGCGGCCTTCGAGCCGACAACTAGACCGAAATGCCCTGCGCGGATGAGGAATTCGTAGACATCGGCCTGCGGGGCGGCGCGTTTGATGCCGCGCACCGAGGCAGGCTGCCCGATGTCGTCGACCTCACCGATGACGGCCAGCACCGGGCAGTCGATGTCGGACAGCGTGACCAGGTCGCCGTGAATGGAAAAGCCGCCGGTCATCATCCGGTTGTGCGCGATGAACTGCTTGAGCAGTTCGGAGATGGCGGGCCCGGACCACGCGATCCAACCCTCCGAGGCAAGGAAGCGCCGCTGCTGTTCGCGGGGCAGCAGGGCCTCGCGGTCGTGCAGCTGAAGCAGGAACTCCAACCGTGACTGCGCGGTCTTGATCGGGTCGAGCATCTGGAAACCGGCGCGCGCCAGCCAGCCAGGGATGTCGATGTGGCTGAACACGTGATCCGCCATGAAGTCGGCGGCCGCCGGGACGAGGCTGGCCGGCAGGTTCATCGGCAAACCTGCCAGGGTGTCGACCGGTGCGCCGAACGCGATGATGCTCGCCAGATCCTTCGACCGGCGGTACGCCGCGGCTTGGTAGGCGAACATGCCGCCCTGCGAATAGCCGGCCAGGTGGACGTCGCGGCCGGTGACCTGCTTGACGGTGTCGATAGCCTCGCTCAGCGCGACGACGTGGTCGGCAAGGTTGCGGTCCATCCCGCCCTCGACCTTGTCGGGTGAGCCGAAGTCGATGACCCACGAGTCGACGCCGGCCTTGTGCAGGATGCCGACGGCACCGTCGTCGCGGGTGACGTCCCACATGTCGGCCGACATCATCATCGGGTGCACCATTAGCACCGGCGGTCCGCGCCGCTCGGCCCCGGGCCGGGCGTCGGGGGGAAAGTAGCGGCGCAGCCGGTACATCGGAACGCTCTGGATGATCTGGAACGGTGACGGCACGGCGCCGGTTTCCAGGCCGCCGTAACGCAGCACTTCCAGCCCGTTCTGCGCGGTGGCCACCAGCCGCCCGACTGGCCTGGTTATTGCCGAAAGGTCCACCACGACCCACTCCCCTTTTGCGCTGCCAGTCCCCAGACTGCCGCCGACCATCATGGCACGTCGCCCGCTTATCATCGCGGCTGATGGCGAACCTGATCAACGTCGAGCGCGCAAGTGTCGGTTACGGCACCCGCACGCTGCTCGCCGAGGTCAGCCTGGGTGTCGACGATGGGGATGCAATCGGCGTCGTCGGGCGCAACGGCGACGGCAAGACCACGCTGCTGCAGGTGTTGACCGGCACCCGGCAGCCCGATTCCGGCCGGGTCACCCATACCTCCGGCCTATCGGTGGGCCATCTGCGGCAGGGTGACGACCTCGTTGGCGCCACCGTCCGGGATGTCATCGTCGGCGGCAGGCCGGACCATGTGTGGGCCGCCGAGCCCGACACGCGTGACGTCGTATCGCACCTGTTGTCCGGTGTCGATCTCGATGCCGACGTGACCCGGCTGTCGGGAGGCGAACGGCGCCGGGTGGCGCTGGCCGAGGTACTGCTGGTGCCCCACGACGTGGTGGTGCTCGATGAGCCGACCAATCATCTCGACGTCGAGGTAATCGGCTGGCTGGCCGACCACCTGAATGTGCGGCGGCCCAGGGCGCTGGTGCTGGTCAGCCACGATCGCTGGTTCCTGGACGCGGTGTGCACGCGGACGTGGGAGGTGCACGGTGGCGAGGTCGACGCATACGACGGTGGGTACGCCGCCTACGTGTTGGCCCGCGCCGAGCGGATGCGGCTGGCGGCTGGAACGGAGGCGCGTCGGCGCAACCTAATGCGCAAGGAGCTGGCGTGGCTTCGGCGCGGCCCGCCGGCACGCACATCGAAACCGAAGTTCCGGATCCAGGCCGCCAACGAGCTGATCGCCAACGAGCCGCCGCCGCGCGATTCGCTTGTGCTGCAACGCTTTGCGACCACCAGGTTGGGCAAGGACGTGTTCGACCTACACCGGGTACGGCTGGAGGTGGCCGATCGGGTGATTTTGGATCGCGTCGACTGGTCTATCGGGCCCGGCGCCCGCATCGGGCTCGTCGGGGTCAATGGCACCGGAAAGACGTCGGTGTTGCGGCTGCTGACGGGTGAACTGCCGCCGGCCGCGGGAACCATCAAGCGCGGCACCACGCTGAAGATCGGCCACCTGAGTCAGGCGCTGGCCGAACTCGACGGCGCCGACCGCGTACTGGATGCCGTCGAGAGTCGACGGCGGCTGACGGAACTGGCAGGAGGCCGGGAGATCAGTGCCGACACTCTGCTGACGGACTTCGGTTTCACCGGCGACAAGCTGACCGCTCGGGTGGCCGACCTGTCCGGCGGCGAGCGGCGACGGCTGCAGTTCCTGCGGTTGCTGCTCGACGAGCCGAACGTGCTGCTGCTAGACGAGCCGACCAACGACCTGGACATCGACACGCTCACGGTGATCGAGGACTACCTGGACGGCTGGCCTGGCACGCTGATCGTCGTGACACACGACCGGTACTTCCTGGAACGGGTCAGTGACGTCACCTATGCGCTGACGGGCGGCGGACGCTGCGACCTGCTACCGGGCGGCATCGAGCAGTATCTGGCCGACAGGGCCGCGGCCGCTTCTGGTGGGGTTGTGCGGTCGGAGCCGGCACGGGGCTCGGAGTCGGCATCGGCGCGTGAGCGACGGGCGGGCAAGGAGATGGCCCGCATCGAGGGCCAGTTGGCCAAGCTCGACGACCAGATCGGCGCGTTGCACGAGTCGATGGCGGAAGCGGCGTCGGACCATGTGCGGCTCGGCGAGCTCAATGCCGAACTGCAGGAGCTGCTGGCGCGCAAGGAATCTCTCGAGGAAGCGTGGCTGGCCGCCGCCGAGGAATAATCTGCGGCGTGCGTGTCGGGATCGCCGATCATCTCGGTTGGGCCGTTGCCGTTACGGCCTCATCCGACTACGAGGTCGTCGACCGTCGACGAATCGAGCTCGTCGAGGCCGGTATGACGGCTGCCCCGATTCACTACGACGGCCACCGCTTCGACGTCGCCGGCATGACTGAGCTGGTGACGAAGGTGCGCGCCTCGGTTTTTCGTGCCGCGTCGGCCGCACTCGACGACATTGCCGCTGCACTGCCTGAACCCGTTGTATCGATCTCGCTGCGAACCTGGCCGACCGACTTCCCCGATGACATCGCCGTTCAGCTTCGCGCGCCGTACAAGGCCCGCACCGACGCCATCATGTATCGCCAGATACTCGCCGACCTCGCGCATACTCGTGACTGGAGAGTCCATCTCTACGAGGCCAAGCAGGCCGAAACACAGGCGGCCGGAATCCTGGCCGATCGCGCGGACGAGGTCCTGCATGGCCCTCGGACAACACTCGGGCCGCCGTGGACAAAGGACCATCGAATCGCGCTCGCCGCGACCATCGTCGGCGGCTAGTTGGGCTCCAGCTCAGCCGGAAGTCAGCGCCGTCGACTATCCCCACCCCGCAGCGACGGGGATCGAGCCGTCAGCAACGGCGGCCGCTAGCTGCGCGTGATCGCGCTCGGTCTGGTCGGCGTATGCGACAGCGAACGCCGCGAAAGCGTCCTGAACCTTTTCACCTTTGCCCAAGTAGTCGGCGATCGCCGCGGCGTCCCCGCTCCGGGCATGCGCGCGGGCCAGCACCCAGCCGCATGCCTTGGTGAAATTCGCCAGCCGGTCGGCGATGGTCTCGCCCTTCGGGATGACCTTGCCGTCCCGGAACTGACGAACGTAGAAGTCTTTCCCGGCATTTGTCGTCCAGCCCACGAAAATATCCGTGGCGCTCTGAATCATGCGCTGGCCCTTGATCACCCGCTGACCGTGGTGCGGGTAGCGGCTCGGCTCAAGGAATTTCTCGTAGACGGAGGGCCCCGCCTGCTTGATCTGGAGGAAGAACGGGTCGAGCGTGCGACGCTCTTCCAACAGCACCAGGTACACCAGCATCCCAACGCTTCCCACCCCCACCACTTGGCGGACCGCGTCGACGATGTCGAACCGCGACAGCAGACTCCAGACGTGGTCGGGCACGGAATCGCGGTAGGCCGCGGCGATCAGGTCCGGGTCCACATCCTCATCGCTAAGCGCATGGGTGCGAAAAGGCGGATCCTCGATGATTTTCCGATGCCCGTCGACCACGGTTGTCAGCTTTTTCGACGCCCCGCGGCTGGTGCGTTTGCGCGCTTGCGAACCGATCTGGTCGCCGATCTCGTCGGCGTCATACGGCGCCAGATGACCGACCAGTTCTTCGACATCGAAGCGGTCGTACCAGATGTCAATCTCTGGCATCGTCGCGTAGTTCGCAATCGCGTCGGCGTACCCGCGGTAAGCCGCATCCGCCGATTCCCGTGCTGCCTTGGCGGACAGCCCGTAGTCGCGGGCCAGCACGACCACCGACGCAACGAGCCGCTTGACGTCCCATTCGAAGGGGCCGGGCAATGTCTCATCGAAATCTCGCAGGTCGAACGAGAGGTTGCGTTCGGGTGTGTTCCACAACCCGAAGTTGAGCACGTGCGCGTCCCCGCAGAGCTGCACGGTGATCCCGGTGTTCGGGGTGGAGGCGAGGTCCGCGGCCATCACCGCTGCGGCGCCGCGGAAGTACGTCCACGGCGAGGCTGCCATCCGTCCATGCCGGATCGGCAGCAGGTCCTGAGCGCGGAACTCGTTCTGCGCCAGGATGGTGGTGAGAGCATCGTGACCGCGACCGTCGGGATTCCAGTCGGCCAAGGCGCGGCGTGGCACGATCTTGCGGGCCGAGCGGCCTTCGCCACCCCGTTCAGGTCGGCCTACACTCTCGCGGTCCGCTATGGCGTTTGAGGTCGACAGAGCCGGCATCGCCGGATTATCTCAGTGCCTCAATGCCGGTGATCGGAGAACAGCGCATTCAGCGTCGTAGTGCGGCGCGCATCCGATCGGCGGCGTCGCGCACGACCCCGAGCTGTTTGGCCACCTGTATGGGCGCGGTGCCGCCTCTGGCGTCGCGGGAGTTGACCGACCCGTCGATCGTGAGCACCTCACGCACCTGTCCCGTCAGCTCGGGGTGGATCTCGGCGAGCTCCGCGTCCTCGAGGTCTTCCAGCCCGACGCCGCGGGCCTCGGCGGCACGCACTGCCGCGCCGGCCGCCTCATGCGCGACCCGGAACGGCACTCCCCTGCGCACCAGCCACTCCGCGACATCGGTGGCCAGCGTGTAGCCCAGCGGTGCCAGCTCGGCCATCCGGTCTACGTCGAAGCGCAGCGTGCCGACGAGACCCGCGATCGCGGGCAGCAGCAGTTCCAGCTGGGCCACGGAGTCGAACACCGGCTCCTTGTCCTCTTGCAGATCGCGGTTGTACGCCAGCGGCTGCGCCTTGAGCGTCGCCAGCAGCCCGGTGAGATTGCCGATCAGCCTGCCGGACTTGCCGCGGGCCAGCTCCGCGATGTCGGGGTTCTTCTTCTGCGGCATGATCGAGCTGCCCGTCGACCACGAGTCGTGCAGCGTGACATAGCCGAATTCAGTTGTGCTCCAAAGGATGATGTCCTCGGCCAACCGGGACAGGTTGACGCCGATCATGGACAGGACGAAGGCCGCCTCCGCAGCGAAGTCGCGGGCTGCGGTGGCATCGATCGAGTTGTCGGCGGCCGCCTCGAAGCCGAGTTCCTCGGCGATCGCGTCGGGGTCCAGCCCGAGCGACGACCCGGCCAGCGCGCCGGATCCGTACGGCGACACCGCAGCCCGCTTGTCGAAGTCGGCGAGCCGATCCACATCGCGCAGCAGCGGGTGCGCGTGTGCCAGCAAGTGGTGCGCCAGCAGCACGGGTTGGGCAGACTGCAGGTGCGTCTTGCCGGGCATGATCGCCGTCGGATGCGCGGCCGCCTGGGTGGCCAGCGTACCCACGACGTCAAGCACTCCGTCGGCGACCCGGCGCACCGCGTCGCGCAGCCACAGCCGAAAGAGCGTGGCCACCTGGTCGTTTCGCGATCGTCCCGCCCGCAGCCGGCCACCGAGATCCTCGCCGACGCGGTCGATCAGGCCGCGCTCCAGCGCGCCGTGCACGTCCTCGTCGGTGACGAGCGGCCCGAAGCTGCCGTCGGCGACGTCTTCGGCCAGGCTGTCCAGGCCGGCAAGCAGGCCGTCGCGCTGCTCGTCGGTCAGCAGCCCGGCCCGAGACAGCACCCGCGCATGCGCCTTCGACGCCGCGACATCGTACGGCGCCAGCACCCAGTCGAAGTGCGTCGACTTACTCAGCGCGGCAAGGGCGTCGGACGGCCCGTCGGCGAACCGGCCACCCCACAGCGAGCCTTCGTTGGTGCTCATGACGCACTCCGATATTGCACCGAGATCGACGTTTTGGCGCTTTCTACTCGCACTTTCACGCCGAAATGTCCGTTTGGGCATAGAGAGTCGGTGCTCACTGGCCGGCGAGGTCCCTGCGGGCGGAAATCTTCGACGACAGGCCATGCACGTGCACGAAGCCCTTGGCCGCCGACTGGTCGAACGTGTCGCCCTCGTCGTAGGTCGCGAGGTTGAAGTCGTACAGCGACTCGGCGCTGCGCCTGCCATTGACCGCAATGTGCCCGCCGTGCAACACCATCCGGATCTCGCCCGACACGTGCTCCTGCGTCTTGGCGACGAACGACTCCAGCGCCGTCTTCAACGGCGAGTACCACAAGCCGTCGTATACCAGCTCACCCCACTTCTGATCAGTGTTCCGCTTGAACCGGCCGAGTTCACGTTCCAGCGTGACGTGCTCGAGTTCGGTATGCGCGGTGATGAGCACCATCGCGCCCGGCGCCTCATAGATTTCGCGGCTCTTGATGCCGACCAACCTGTCCTCGACCACGTCCAGCCGACCGACTCCCTGCGAACCCGCGCGCTCGTTGAGCTCCTCGATCGCCTGCAGCGCAGTGACCGGCCGGCCATCGATCGAAACCGGCACGCCCCGTTCGAATCCGACGATGACCTCGTCGGGCGTGCTCCAGTTGACGGTCGGGTCCTCGGTGTAGTCGTATACGTCCTTGGTCGGCGCATTCCAGAGGTGCTCGAGGAAGCCGGTCTCCACCGCCCGGCCCCACACGTTCTGGTCGATCGAGAACGGTGAGCGCTTGGTGACGTTGATCGGAATGGCGTTCTCCTCGGCGAACGCGATGGCCTTCTCGCGCGTCCACGCGTAGTCGCGGACAGGTGCCAGCACCTGGAGATCCGGTGCCAGCGAGGCGAATCCGACCTCGAAGCGGACCTGGTCGTTGCCCTTGCCGGTGCAGCCGTGGGCGACGATGCCGCCCCCATATTCGCGCGACGCGGCCACCAGATGTTTGACGATCAACGGCCGGCTCAGCGCCGACACCAGCGGGTAGCGGTCCATGTAGAGCGCGTTGAACTGGATCGCGGGAAGGCAGTACTCGTCGGCGAACTCGTCCTTGGCGTCGACCACGACGGCTTCGACCGCACCGCAGTCGAGTGCGCGCTTGCGGACGACCTCCATGTCCTCGCCGCCCTGACCGAGGTCGATGGCAACCGCGACGACTTCATGGCCGGTCTCCTTGCCGATCCAGCTGATCGCCACCGAGGTGTCCAAACCACCGGAATATGCCAGGATGACGCGTTCGGACATTAACCAATCTCCTTTTGTTGGATGCATTCCAGCTTCACGGCCAGTTCAGCGCCGGTCATCGGGTCACGCGCCACCACCAGGATGGTGTCGTCGCCTGCGATGGTGCCGACCACGAACGGCAGTGCGGCGCGGTCGATCGCGCTGGCGAGATAGTGCGCCGCGCCGGGCGGCGTGCGCAGCACAGCGAGGTTGCCGCTGGCGTCGGTGGACACCAACAGTTCGCCCAGCAGTCGCGACATGCGTTCGGTTCCACCGGATACGCCGCGCACCGGGCTGCCGTCCTCGGGTACGACGTACACGCCGACGCCGCCGTCGGCGCCGCGCAGTTTGACCGCGCCGAGCTCCTCGAGGTCCCGCGACAGCGTGGCCTGGGTGACGTCAATGCCTTCGTCGGCCAGCATCGCGGCCAATTCGGTCTGGCTGTGTACCGATTGCGAGGACAGGATCGAGACGATGCGAGCCTGTCGACCTACCCGGGTAGCCGAGGTCATTTCTAGGCCAACCCGCTCTGCTCCAGCAGCCACACCAGCAGCGCCTTCTGCGCGTGCAGCCGGTTCTCGGCCTCGTCCCACACTGCGCTCTGCGGTCCGTCGATGACCTCGTCGGTGATCTCCTGGCCGCGGTGCGCCGGAAGACAATGCAGCACAACGG
>Ga0207693_10002494_pt1 | contig 16013 bp, 10 predicted proteins | sample LARL81metaG_FD_184347 | JGI IMG/M metagenome (GOLD analysis project Ga0207693, IMG submission 184347) | Corn, switchgrass and miscanthus rhizosphere microbial communities from Kellogg Biological Station, Michigan, USA - LAR L8-1 metaG... | ecosystem: Host-associated > Plants > Roots >...
GGCGCCTTTCTCCCGATTCCACCTGTGTTGGGCGGCGCCGTGGAGAAGATCTGGTTTGGCCTTGCACAGGAATTTGCGAGAAGAGGACACCGCGTCACGCACATCTCTCAACAACACAAAACGCTAAAGCGTGAGGAAGTTGTGGAAGGAGTGCATCATATCCGCATACCTGGATTTGAAATTCCAGGCTCACTGCTACGGCTTAAGTGGCGCGACCTCGTTTATTCGCTGCACACGTTAAGAGTTCTTCCTGAAGCAGACGTTATTGTCACAAACACATTCTGGTTGCCAATCATCGCCCCGAAAATCAAACGGGGAAGAATCTATGTTCACATCGCGCGATATCCCAAGGGCCAGATCAAGTTTTATCGAAAAGCCGCGCGGTTGCAAACGGTTTCCACGGCTGTCGGGGAAGCCGTTCGCAAGGAAGCCCCAGTTCTATCTTCTAGAGTCCGAGTCATTCCCAACTTTGTTCCGCAACTCGGCTGCAACCGTGACATCGTGCGTGAAAAAAGCATTCTCTATGTTGGCCGTGTGCATCCCGAAAAAGGAATACATCTCCTAGTTGAGGCCTTTGAGAGGCTTGTGGCAGATGGTGTTTGCGATTGGAAACTTCGGATCGTGGGGCCCTGGCAAGTTAACTTTGGCGGCGGCGGAGGGGGGTATTTCCACGCTTTGCGCCGACAGTCACAAAAACTTGGCAATCTGGTGGAGTGGATAGGCCCGGTTTTTGATACGGAAGCGCTCCATACCTATTACCGGCAATCCAAAGTATTCGCGTATCCCTCCCTGGCGGAACGTGGAGAGACTTTTGGCTTGGCGCCATTGGAGGCTATGGCTGCGGGATGTCCTCCAGTTGTATCGGCACTGGAATGTTTTAAGGATTTCGTGAAGCCGGGCATCAATGGATGGACATTTGACCATTGCGCATCCGCAGGAGCGACCAACCTCACCGCTGCTTTGCGAAACGCGATAACCGCCGTCGATACGCTTCCTGGGATCCGTGACAGCGCCATGGAGACGGCGCGAGTATTTAGCCTGACAAGGGTGGCCGATCAATACCTGAAAGATTTTGAGGAGATCGTAGCCGCATGAACGAAATGACATCTACAGTGCACTCAATTGAGTCCCGCACGGCCTCACCCTGGACGTTCCCAGAGCGTCTACGCATATTACTTTGGAGCATCGCTTGGCCGGTTCTTTGCGCCTGGACGCCCAAACCTTTGAATGCCTGGAGGCTTATTTGGTTGCGCCTTTTCGGTTGCAAAATCGAAGGAACCCCATTTGTACATCAGCGGGCTCGAATTGAGATGCCTTGGCACATTACGCTTCATGACCAGAGTTGCGTTGGCGACCGTGCAAATCTCTATGCAATGGGTGAGATCGAGCTCGGCCGTAAGTGCGTGGTGGCCCAGGAAGTCTACCTTTGTACCGGGACGCACGACTTCAACGACCCCCATCTGTCCCTGGTTACCGCCAAAATAACCGTGGGTGACAATGCCTTTGTCGGAGCAAGAGCGTTCGTGCTTCCTGGCGTTCACATTGGCGACGGCGTCATCGTCGGTGCATGTTCCTTGGTTACGCGCAGTGTTAAGCCCTGGAGTGTTGTGGCTGGTTCTCCAGCAAGGTTCTTGCGATCCCGTGTGCGGGGAAATTCGGAGACGCTTTGATCTCGATTGTCGTCCTTACAAAAAACGAAGAGCAAAACCTTCCGGGTTGCCTGGAATCCGTGCGCTGGTCGGATGACGTCCATGTATACGATTCCGGGAGCACGGACGATACCGCGGCTTTGGCGGCTTCCGCTGGGGCGCGGCTAACCACCCGACGCGTAGATGGCGACGGAGAACTTTTTGGCGGTGATGAGTCCGAACACAAGAATTGGGCGCTGCGAAATATTCCCTTTAAGCATCCTTGGGTGCTACATCTTGACGCCGACGAACGTGTAACGCCCGAGTTGGCGGCAAGTATTCTAAATGCGATCCGGAATCCTGGGGACAATGTTGCATTTCGAATTCGGCGCCGTGATTTCTGGAGGAAAACCTGGCTGAAACATGCTGTCAATTCTTCTTATTACATTCGGCTGTTTCGCCCGGAAAAGATGCGTTACAAGCGGCGAATTAATCCAGTCTCGGTTGCGCTTGGCCCGGTGGGAGAATTGCATGGTTACCTGGATCATTATCCTTTCACACGTGGGATGAGCCACTGGCTGGACCGCCACAATTCTTATAGTTCACTGGAAGCGCGACAAATTCAAGAAAACCTCGAAATGCACCGCAACTTCAGCGTCATGCAGGCGTTCTTTAGCGAAGACCGTAACGTCCGGCGTTTCCATCAGAAAGAACTGTTTTACAGAATGCCGGCACGGCCCCTTTTGAAATTTCTGCTTCTTTATTGCGGGAAGAGGGGCTTTCTGGACGGACTAGCTGGTTTCAACTACGCCGTGCTTCAAAGTTTCTATGAATACATGATTGTGTTGAAGTCTCGCGAGCTTTTCGATAAATCGGGCAACTCTTCCGCATCGGTCGTGGGTGGAAACGCCGTCCCAGTGGTTGCTGCAAAGCGACTTTACTCGGGCCAGGGTTCCAACGACTGAAATCACACGCCAATGAATTTGGCGCCGCCCACTTTTGTCCTTTCGCTACTGGGCAACGACAGCGGAATCACACCCAATATCTCTTAAATTTCGAATCACCACTCTCGCGGGCCGGGACCCGAATCATTTCCTAAACATAAAGGAGGAAATACATGAAAGTTAAGGGCCAAAAAGTGGTCGTGTGCGGAGCGGGAGGCTTCATCGGTGGCCATCTTGTCAACCACCTCGGGGCGTCCGGCGCGGCACGGATTCGCGCTGTGGACATCAAGCCATTGGACGAGTGGTACCAGCACACCGAAGGTGTAGAGAATTTGTCGCTCGATCTGCAAGAGAAGAACAACTGCTACCTGGCGACGGAAGGTGTCGATGCCGTGTTTCAGCTTGCCGCTGATATGGGGGGAATGGGGTTTATTGAAAACAATCGCGCCCTCTGTATGCTCAGCGTGCTGACGAACACGCACATGCTGGTGGCTGCAAAGGAGTCGGGCGTGAAGCGGTTTTTCTACTCTTCTTCGGCGTGCGTTTACAACGGCGAAAAGCAGACAAGTCCGGATGTCGTGGCATTGAAGGAAGAAGACGCCTACCCGGCGCTCCCCGAAGATGGCTACGGCTGGGAAAAACTCTTCAGCGAGCGCATGTGCAGGCACTTCGAAGAGGATTTCGGCCTGCAGTGCCGCGTCGCGCGGTTTCACAATGTTTATGGCCCGTTGGGAACGTGGACTGGAGGCCGCGAAAAAGCGCCGGCGGCTATTTGCCGAAAAGTGCTGGAAGCCAAGCGTTCCGGCAGTCACGAAATCGAAATTTGGGGCGACGGACATCAGACACGAAGTTTCATGTACATCGACGACTGCACCAAAGGCGTGCAAGACATTTTCGAAAGCGAAATTCACGAGCCGATCAATCTTGGCAGCAATGAGCTGGTAACCATCAACCAGCTCGTCGACATCGTGGAAGAATTTGCGGGCATCAAGCTCAAGCGAAAGTACAACCTCGGTGCTCCACGCGGCGTCAACGGCCGGAACAGCGACAACACGAAAATCAAACAGTATCTCAATTGGGAGCCATCCATACGCTTGAAAGACGGGATCGCGAAAACCTACTCGTGGATCGAAAGCGAAATGATGGAGCTTGCGAACAAATGACCGCCATCCAAAACTCTGTGCCTGAGAAATCGGAATTCCGACAGATTCTTGGCATCAAATTCTTCGTAGGCAGCGCGCAGCAAGCGATTGATCTCGTCCGCAACGGCGGCTTGCTCGTGGTTCCCGCTGCGCCTGCTCTGAAGACCCTTCCAGAGGATATGGCTTATCGCGAGGCTCTGCTTGAGGCAGATGTGGCCATAGCCGACAGTTCGCTTATGGTCCTGGTATGGAACTTCATGCAGAAAGACCGCATTCGACGGCTCTCCGGGTTGGAATACCTGGTCGAACTCCTGGCACTTCCGGAAATTCGCGAGCCCGGCAGAACCTTCTGGATTATGGCGGGTAAAGAGAGCGCGGCAAAGAACACTGCGTGGCTGAACCAACAGGGAATCGAGATCTTGCCGGAAGATATCTATCTCGCTCCGATGTACGATTCGCAGATCGTGGATCACTCGTTGCTGGCTCAGATCCGCGAGCGCAAGCCCAGGCATATTATCGTCACTATCGGAGGAGGCACTCAAGAACGATTGGGCCTCTATCTAAAGCAGAATCTTGAGCGGTTACCCGCTATCCATTGCATTGGAGCAGCAATCGCGTTTCTAAGTGGCGATCAGGTGGAGATCCCGATGTGGGCAGACCGGCTGTACCTAGGTTGGCTCTTTCGCTGCCTTTCGCAGCCCAAGCGATTTGTCCCGAGATATTGGTCAGCACGCAAACTGGTCGGGCTCATGTTCAGGTACGGTGGTTTGCTTCCGACGGCCACCGTGAAGCAGATCTAGCGGAGAGTAGCAAACACTTGAGAAAATGTTTCTTGAGCTGCGGATTCAAAACCAGGTGAAGCGAGTGAGCTTTGTGCAACCGGGTAAAACACTGAAATCGATCGCTGACGGTGGCCTCCGGCGAAGACTGCTGAAGGGTGCGGGAGCAACGGCTCTTTCCCCCGTGATCAGCGCCATTGTCCAATTGGGTTCCGTTCCCTTGCTACTGCATGCCTGGGGCGCGGCTACGTACGGAGACTGGCTACTTTTGTCGGCGATTCCCAGTTATCTCACCTTCAGCGATTTGGGATTCGGCGACGCCTCCGGCAGCGATATGTCCGTGCGAGTGGCGGCGGGCGATCGAGACGGGGCGCTGGAAACGTTTCAAAGTTCATGGATACTCGTGAGCGCTGTTTCACTTGTAGCGCTGCTTCTCGCGGCCATTGCAACGTGGTGGTTTCCGTGGCAAGCGTGGCTGAAGTTGTCAGGAGTTTCGAACGTCGAGGCTGTCAAGGTGGTGATGCTGCTCGGCGCTTACGTCGCCGTATCACAGCAAAACGGCATAATCGAAAGCGGGTACAGATCGGATGGGCATTTTGCCACGGGGACATTCTGGATCCTGATGCTGCGGCTTTCCGAAACGTTGGTAGCGACGATCGTCGCGCTCGCCGGCGGAACGCTCGTGGCTGTGGCAGCCACTTACCTGGCCGTACGTTGCGGCGGCACGATGGCTTACGCACTGTATATGCGCCAGTTGAGTCCATGGATTCGGTTCGGTTTCAGGCACGCCCGCTGGGGCACCATCAAGCGGATGGCGGCTCCCGCAATCGGATTCATGGCATTTCCACTCGGCTATGCTCTGACGCTGCAGGGTTTCACCGTGGTGATCGGGGCGAGGATGGGACCGATCGCCGTGGTTTCGTTTTCCACATTGCGCACCCTCTCGCGGATGGTCCTGCAAGTGAATACGGTTATGAAGCATGCGCTCTGGCCAGAATTGTCCCGGGCTTTCGGCGAAGGCAACGTAGACCTTTCGCGTATCCTGCACCGCCATGCCTGGCGAGCGACGCTCGGCTTGTCTTTAGTTGGCGGCCTATCGCTGTGGATCGTGGGCCCGACCATTTACGGAGTGTGGCTGCACCACGGCATTCCATTTGATGCGGCATGCTTTCATGTTCTGCTGGCTGTCGTTGTGGTGAGTTCACTTTGGGAGCTAAGCGCGGTGATTCCGATGTCAACGAACGGGCACTTTCGAATCGCCATGATCTATTCGGCAGTCGCTTTGACCTCTCTAGGATTGACTTGGATGCTCATCCCATTGATGGGCACAGTCGGAGGGGCAGTTGCGCTTTTGGCAGGAGACGGATTCATGAGCTTATTCGTATTGCGAGCAGCCTTGGCACACACTGGAGATGATCGGAAGAATTTCGTGGGCGCGCTCTTTGTAATGCCGCGTTTCCGGCAAATGCACTTATCGGCCCGGTAAGCCCATATCAATTCCAACCGCCGCGCGGACAAGTCAAAGTGCAAACATCGTTTCATGAGCGGATTTCGGAGTATTACTAATATATGAAGGTCGTTTTATCTACTATAGGAAAATTTCACACGTTTGATCTGGCTCGGCAGCTTCACAAGCGCGGCGCCTTGAAAACGATTTATTCGGGCTATCCGTTATTCAAGCTGAAAAAGGAAAGCCTGCCGAAGCAAAGCGTGAAAACGTTTCCATATCTGCATGCTCCTTATATGCGTTTTGCTCCGCGATACACACCCGCAAGGTTTCTTTGGGAATGGCAGGATCGGGTCTGGTTCGATCGCTTTGTGGCGGGTCAATTGCCAGAATGTGACGTCTTTTGTGGCCTATCCGGAAGTGGTTTGCATTCAGGACGGCGCGCGAAATCCCGCGGGGCCAAGTATGTTTGCGATCGAGGGTCAGCGCACATTCGAGTTCAGGATAGAATCTTGCGGGAGGAATTTGAACTGCAAGGAATTCCTTATCCCGGGGTCGATCCACGAATCATCATGAGGGAAGAGGAAGAATATGAAGCGGCCGACCTCATTACGGTGCCGTCCGCATTCGCAATGAACACGTTTCTGGAGGCCGGTGTCCCACGTAGAAAGATGAGGCTTGCCACCTACGGTGCGGACCTTGGGATGTTTCACGCCTGCACAGCGAGGCAACCCGATGATTTTAACGTGGTATTCGTAGGTGGGTTATCCGTCAGAAAGGGAATAAGGTATTTATTGGATGCGTTCCAGCAGCTCCAGTGCAAGAACAAACGGCTGACCCTGGTAGGAACGGTGCTGCCGGAGATGGAAGCAACAATTAATGCCCTTCGACACAACCCAAGGATTAAGGTCAGAGGACACGTGCCGCAGGAAAAACTGAAAGAGATTTTGAGCGCCAGTCACGCACTGGTCCTCCCCAGTGTCGAAGATGGACTGGGACTGGTCCAAGTGCAGGCTCTGGCTTGCGGTTGCCCGGTAATTGCCACGCAAAATACCGGCGCACAGGACGTTTTTACGGATGGAAAAGAAGGCTTTATCGTGCCCATCCGCGATGCGGCAGCAATTGCCGAGCGCCTGCAAAGACTGGCCGATGATCCGGAACTTAGCATAACAATGAGTCAGGCGGCGGTTCAGCGCGTGAAATCAATCAGTGGTTGGGATCGATACGGCGACAGAATGTTTCAGATATTTTCGGAAGCAACTGTTTTATGAATTCGCTATCCATCCTCTACATTGGGAGAAATTCCGGCACCTCACGCCACCGCGCGCTTGCGTTGGGCCGGCTTGGACATAGCGTCTTCCATATTGATCCGTATGAGTTCATTCCGAAGTGGCCAGCGATGGGCATGTGGATATGGCAGACCGGCGCATTGTTCCTGGAAGGATATGTACGCCGTTGTGTCCTTGCCGGCATACCGCAAAGGGATTTCGATCTGGTGTTTGTCGATGGCGTGGAACTGATGGGGCCCGCGCTCGTGCAAGACTTAAAGCGGAAGTACGGAACCGTTGTTAACTACAACATTGATGATCCTTTCGGTAAGCGCGACGGCAGGAGATGGAGGTTATATCTCCGAGCTGTTCCGTTCTATGACCTTGTCGTCGTTCTTCGCGATTGCAACGTTCCCGAGGCATTTGCCGCAGGTGCAAAAAATGTTCTCCGTGTCAGAATGTCGGCCGATGAAATTGCGCATGCGCCGAGAATATTGAAAGAAGAAGACCATGTCAGGTGGAACTCGCAAGTTGCTTTCGTCGGTACGTGGATGCCGGAGCGTGGCCCTTTCCTGGCGCGACTTGTTGAATTAGGCGTACCTCTGGCGATCTACGGCGACCGCTGGCATAAAGCGCGGGAATTTTCTGTTTTGCGTTTCCACTGGCGCAATGCGGGTTTGTATGATGACGATACTTACGCCAAAGCAATTCAATGTGCCCGCGTCAATCTGGGTTTGCTTTCCAAGGGCAATCGAGATCTCTCTACCACGCGCTCTTTTGAAATTCCCAGCCTGGAGGGTGTGTTGTGCGCTGAACGCACTTCCGAGCATGACGAACTTTACAGGGAAAATCATGAAGCGGTTTTCTGGGACACGCCTGAAGAGTGTGCCCAAAAATGCCTGCAACTTTTGCAGGATCACGACCACCGCCGCAATTTGGCGATCAACGGGCGAAATCGCTGTCTGCAAAACCACACGACGAACGAACACGTGCTTGCCCGGGTCCTCCAAGAGGTAGAGAGGCCTCTCCGTGCGCAGGTGGATGCGATAGACACGGACTCTCGAGTCTCCCACGGACTCAAACAGAGTGTTTTCCCAAGTCTGGCGAGCTTCTAGACATTCCAGGGCAAAATTTGAGACGCGCATGTGTATAGTCTTCGGAACCCTAACCAACCGGGCAAGCCTTTGCCCCAGGATTTCAGAGAAAGGTGATCGTCTGAACCCAAACAAATGAAAACAGCAATCGCAAATCTGCGCCCGCCAGAGAGAGCTATTTGCCTTGACGATGCGGGCAGAGTTTTTCATCAAGCGATCGACGATCATCTGAACGTAGTCCAGCACTTGAGGCAACAACAGAAAGTTCTAGAGTCGCTGGCGCTGAGAATGGTCGAAGCCATCCAAATAGGGGGCAGGGTGCTTTGGTGTGGCAACGGGGGAAGCGCTGCGGATTGCCAGCATCTTGCGGCGGAGTTTGTCGGACGGTTCCGCAGAGAGCGACGCGGCCTGGCGTCGATAGCGCTAACGACGGACAGTTCCGTACTCACCGCAATTGGCAACGATTATGGATTCCACGAGATTTTTCGGCGACAGGTTCAGGCACTCTGCACTCCAGCAGATGTTGTAGTTGGGATTTCGACATCGGGAAACAGCCAGAACGTCTGCGCGGCGTTGAAAGAGGCAAGAGAAATCGGCGCCTTTACTGCGTGTTTCACAGGAATTGGCGGAGGCGAGATGGCCGGAACCGGCGATATTGTTCTAAAGATCGCCTCGAAGGATACGGCGAGAATTCAAGAGGCGCACATACTCGCCGGGCATATTTTGTGTGATTGGGTGGAGTCAGCAATTTGTCCAGCGGACACCACGGGAAGCTTGGAGGCCGGGAATGAATAGGACCCAGGAACGTGTGATCGAGCTCGTGGAGCACCACTGGGAGAACCGGTGTGTACTTGTCATTGGCGACGTCATGCTAGACAAATATGTGTGGGGCAATGTCGACCGCATCTCACCCGAAGCTCCTGTCCCGATCGTGCACGGGTTGCGAGCCACACACTGTCCTGGCGGTGCCGCGAACGTGGCGATGAATCTAGTGGGACTGGGTGCAAGAGCAATGCTCGTTGGCTTCGTTGGCAAAGACGAAGATGCAAACGCTTTGAACGCGGCGTTGGCTTCCGCCGCTGTCGGCCCTTCTCTGGTGCCTGTGGAGGGTTTTCCGACAACCTCCAAGATGCGAATAATGAGCAGTAATCAACAGATGCTTCGCGTTGATTTTGAAGAAGTGGCAAGCCGCTCCGATGCAGATTACGAACGTTTGATGCAACAGGCGCGGGATGTAATTCCCGCCTGCTCGGCGGTCGTTCTCTCGGACTATGCCAAAGGGGTTTTGACGGATAAAGTGTGCGCTGTAATCATCGAGGATGCGCGAACGCTGGGGATTCCGGTACTAGTGGATCCGAAGTCCTCCAATTTCGAGAAATACCGCAACGCAACCACCGTATGTCCCAACTTGAAGGAGTTGGAGGCGGCGACGGGCGAAGCCAGCCGGGACTTGGGAAAGCTCTTTAAACTTGGAGAAGGGTTTGTAGAGCAGTATGGCTTTGATTTCTTGACGGTAACCCTCGCCGAAAAGGGAATCGCGATCTTAGGGAAGGGAAAACACAAGCGCGCTCCGGCTGTGGCACAGCAAGTATTCGATGTCTCTGGTGGAGGTGATACCGTAATTGCGACGCTGGCACTGTGCTTGGCTTGCGGACTGGAAATTGAGACGGCCATCGAAGTAGCGAACGTTGCAGCGGGAATCGTAGTCAGCAAAGTTGGAACGGTTCCGGTCGAGCGGAACGAACTACTCGGCGCCTTATCGCAAGACGTCGGTTGGCACTCTGACGAAAAAACTATCTCACGCGAACACTTGCGGGCCCGTGTGGGGACCTGGCGGGCCGAAGGTAAGCGCATCGTGTTCACCAACGGGTGCTATGACCTCCTACACGTCGGCCACATCAATTTGCTCGAACGCGCGCGGCAGCAGGGTGACAAGCTGATTGTTGCGATCAATAGCGATGATTCAGTTAAAAGGCTAAAAGGGCCAGCACGTCCGGTAGTCGGAGAGCGCGAGCGTGCGAGAGTCCTGGCTGCTCTCTCCGCCGTCGACGCCGTGGTTATCTTCAACGAGAGTACGCCCTTGGAAATCATTCACGCCATTCGACCCGATGTTCTCGTCAAAGGTGGCGACTATACCGAAGAAACCGTTGTAGGCGCTGCGGACGTTCGCTCCTGGGGCGGTAGAGTTTGCCTGGTGTCTCTGGTCGAGGGATTCAGCACCAGCGAATTGGTGGCCAAAGCGGCCGGTCAGAGCGTGTCATAAGTTTCTTGTTTAATCTCCTTGGGCCGCCCTCTCGGGCCGCCAATTCTCCGGTGAATCGAACTAACTTCGGCTAGAATTTATCATCGCTCTTGAAACCAAGGGAAAAGCAAAGGTAATTGTCTTGGCCAGTCGGAATGCCATTCTTATTTACAGGATCGGGAGCCTCGGCGACACCGTGGTTTCGCTTCCGTGCTTTCATCTGATTGCCCGCGCCTTTCCGGACTGCCATCGAATCCTTCTTACCAACACCCCTGTTCATTCCAAGGCGCCCGCCGCCTCTGCAGTGCTCGAAGGATCAGGTCTTATACACGAGGCCCTGAATTATTCCATTGGAACGCGCAATGTCTTCGAACTTGCCAAACTCTATTGGAGAATTCGCCGGTCGGGAGTCAGAACTGTCATTTATCTTGCGCCAGTGCGTGGCGACTCTGCATCCAGGCGAGATGAGCTGTTTTTCCGGTTCTGCGGAGTGAAAAGGATTGTTGGAATTCCTCACGGGGGATTGTCCACTTATCTTTACGATCCGAAAGTAGACCGCTACGAGTCGGAAGCAAGCAGGCTGGCCCGCTGCCTCAGCGAATTGGGAGATGCGCGCCTCAACGATCGGGCAAGCTGGGATCTTCATCTATCGGAAGCGGAGCATGCGCGTGCTGCTATCGCTTTGAGCCCTATTGCTGGCACTCCATTTCTGACTTTGGGTATCGCTTCCAAGCAACAAGTTACCGATTGGGGCGTAGCAAACTGGAAAGATCTGATGCCGCAGTTGCGGCAAAAATTCCCTGAACATGCGCTCGTGTTCATCGGAGCGAAAGAAGATCGCCCCAGCGTGGATGAAGTTTCGGCCCAGTGGGCAGGTACCACTCTGAATCTCTGCGGTGAGCTTTCTCCCCGTGAATCCGCTTCGGTGATTCAGAGAGGCGACGCGTATTTAGGATTGGACAGCGGTCCCATGCACGTCGCCGCCAGTGTGGGCACAACTTGTATCTCGATTGCCCCGGCAAACAAGCTTCCTGGCATGTGGTTTCCTTACGGTGAAGGGCACGAAGTCATCTACCACAAGACCGAATGTTTTGGCTGCAATCTGCATGTGTGCACGCTCGAAAAGAAGAAGTGCATTCTGTCGATCTCCCCTGCCGAAGTTGTCTCCGCAGTCGTGCGAGCCGTCGGACGAAAGCAGGGAGTGGCGATCGCAGATGGCATTCTTACCTGCTGACAGCAATGCGTATTTCGTTCTTGCAATAGCCTCCCTTCTTGCCCACTTGGACGCCTTCCACGTTTCTTCCAATCTTTTCTCCAACGCCATTTCCAAAATGGTTCCCCTACTCGCGCAAATCTTCAATGATGTGCCGTGGGGCAGGATTTTAGGTTGCGGATGGATCTACTGAACTATTGTCCCGATGGAACCAACGATAGCAGACCCGAGCGTCTTCCAATCTGCCAGAAAATTAGGCGAATTAAGAGTAGGTAGATTGTGTGTGAGCACCGCGCCGTAACTACCCGTTCCCAGGGTGAAAGCAGTACCGCAATTCAGGCACTGGTTTGATTGAAAAATGGTGCCAAGAACCATCGGGGTTGTGCTCAGCTTTCCTCCGGAGGCCTCGCTACGCATAAGATTCATAAATCCTTCACGACCCGCGTATTCTTCGGTCATGGAAATCAAGTTAGGCGTGTTCGCAGTTAGGCTGTTGTTTCCGATCTCGATTCCAATATCAGCCACGCCAAAGTTGGTTTGATCGGTGTTGACGAAGACCACGTTGAGGTAAGACATCCACAGCCCGGTCGAATTGCCGATCTTGTTGTCACGTATGCGGACGTTGTAAATCGGATCGAACTGTTTAGCGGCCTTCGATTGAAAAGTCCGAAGATAAATTCCACCGCCGTTCGTAATCGTGTTTGCCAGGATGTCCACATCCCGGATGGAGGTTTGGTAAAGCCAAATCCCGCGAGGATTGTCCACTAGCGTGTTTCCTTTAAGCAGACTCTTCTCGAGGCCCCAAACAAACGTGGAGTAATGACTGGTGCTGTCGGGAATTACGTCCCAGGCATGGTCGACTTGAAGCACGCCGTTTGCGTAGCCGACAACCTCTCTGGTTTGGCCCGCGCCTTTGCCACCCACGATGGCCACTCCGTAATTCTCCGGCAAGCCGGTGCCAAAGGGATTTACGTTAATGGTATTCGACAGATCAGAAATGCTGTTGTTCGTGGCGGAAGCGACCATCCCTAGATTCTCTGTCCGATTTGCCCCTCCTCCTTCCGTCAATAAGGTCTCGCCGTCGTTGCGCGTCTTATTTGTTACCGGACCATTCGTCACATCAAACGTATTTCCCACTACTGCAATCCGGTAAGCAAAGTCCATTACGAATCGATGCGTTGCAATAACCGTGGATTCGTTCTGGTTACTGGCGTCGCGCGTAAAATGATTGCCGATGAACAGCGCATCATGAACGGCCTTGAAGGTTGGCGATCCGTCAATCGAAGTGGTCGTGTTCCCGCTGAAAACCAATCCTGCGGAAGAAGTAAATAGATAAGGATTCTGTCCGCCGATCGATCCTCTTTGTATGAAATCGCTTTGCGATACCACCATATTTGTGTTTCCCGTCAGGAACAGCTGGCCGGAAACTCCCATGTCGATCTTCACTCTGACGATGAAGCTTCGCGTATTCCGCTGCCAGCGAGGGCCCTCTACGACAGAACCGGAATTGACCACGGTGAAATCGGCGATTCCCACCAGATCCGCTCCGGTGGAAGTAATGGGATAATTGCCCTCGTACCTTAGCACCGTTACATCTTTGCCTGCTCCCCGGAGAACTACCTTCGATTTCATCGCCAGCGAACTTATCAGCCGGCAAGTACCCGCGGGTAACTGCACTACTCCGCCGCCGACCGCCGCCGAATTGATAACCGCTTGAATGTTTGCCGTGTCATCCGACGTGCCATCGCAAGGTGTGGAGACATTGCGGATTTGGCTCGCAAACGTAAATCCCGCTCCCCAGCCCACACCCAGCCCGAAGGGGTCTCCCGATCCGGTCACGACAGAAATTCGACGATCCAGTCTTACAGGCCCTGTTCCGTTCCCGTTGTCCACCATGATGGTCGAGGCAGTCGTCGGCGCCAGCGAGGAAGGGGCGTTGGCGACCAGCATATTTTCATCGCTAGCATTGAGGTTAAGAGTTGCAACTTGTCCGTCGACGGTAACAACGGGCGTAAATCCAACCATCAGCAGGTTCCGGCCGAGTATTCGGAAAGCGCCTCCAGGCACCAGTTGTAGTGCGTCCAAATGGGAAGCTACAGCCCCGTTCAATGCAACCGACTTGCTAGCACCGTGGCTATTGGATACCCACAGCACCATTGCGCCGGTCCAGGACTTCGGCAACTGCACCGCCATCCACGTGGATCCCGAGCGATTGACAACGGTCAACTCCGTGGCCGTGGCAGGGGACCCTCCGCCTAGCCACGCTTGTGATGTGCCGTCGAAATTTTCGCCTTGAATGAAGCCAACGTCTCCCGCGCGGCTGCTCGAAGACGCATTGAATATCTTTGGCGCCAGAGGGTCTGAACTGGGCGTGGGCACAATGGGTGGCGTCCCACTGCCGGCATTCGTAAAGGTGAACGCATTGGCGGCACTCGCGACCTGGCCATCGGAATTCTGGACCGTGACATCTACTACTCCGCTGGGTTCGGCGGGAGCGACAGCCTGCAACTGCGTCGGATTCACGATTTGGACGGACGAAGTGGCGATGTCGCCGAATTGCACCTTTACGCCGCTCCTGAAATATTTTCCTGTAACTGTCACGCTGGTTCCGCCGTCCGTTGGTCCGCTATTAGGTGATACGCCCGCAATCGTCGGGGGAGGATCCGCCAGAACGTTCACTGACAACCCCGAGGAGGACGAAGACGCTTTTGCGTCGAGGACTTTAGCAGTAAACGAAAAATTCCCAGCCGTGGAAGGGACTCCCGTAATTGTGCCGGTGGAAGCATTCAGCTGAAGGCCCGTGGGGAGTGCTCCACCGGTAGTGCTCCAGGAATACGGTGGTACACCACCAGCAGCGGCCAAGATCGAAGAGTAACCAGTTCCCACCGACCCAGCCGGAAGGGAAGAGGTCGCAATCTGAAGTGGGGCGACGAATGTGAACGCATTCGCCGCGGTCACGCTCTGGCCATCGGAGTTTTCGACGATGAGGTCAACGCTTCCATTGGATTCGGGAGGGCTGACGGCCTGAATCTGCTTCGGATCCACTATTTGAGTGGATGTGGCTACGGAGTTGCCGAACTTTACCTGCGCACCGGGCCTGAAATTGCCCCCTGAAATGGCTACCGTCGTGCCACCACCCGTTGGGCCGCTGTTTGGCGACACCCCAGTGATTGTCGGTGACAGATCAGGAAACACATTCAGCGTAAAATTCGAGACGGACGAACTCGATTTCGCGTCGAGTACCTTGGCTGAAAACGAAAATGTTCCCGCTGTGGTCGGAGTTCCACTAATGGTGCCGGTGCCCGCAGTCAAATGCAAGCCTGCAGGAAGTGCTCCTGCGGAAGTGCTCCAGGAATATGGCGTCACCCCTCCAGTTGCTGTCAGTGTTGACGAGTATCCGGATCCAATGGCGCCAGCCGGAACGGAAGCGGTCGTGATTTCCAGCGGTCCGATGAATGTAAAAGCATTCGGCAACGTCCCCACCTGGCCGTCCGAGTCCTGAACCGTAACATCCACAACTCCACGCGATTCGGGCGCTGTAGCTGCCCGAATCTGAGTCGCGCTTAACAGTTGTACTGAGGATGCAAGAAGATTCCCGAACTGGACAGTGTCCGCGGCGCGGAAATTAGTACCGGATATTACTACGGTTGTGCCGCCATTCGCTGGTCCCATGTTTGGCGAAACACTGTTAATCGTCGGTGGAGGATCAGGCGAGATTTTTAGCAAGAATCCTGACGACGATGAAGTAGAGTTGGCGTCTTGAACTTTGGCCGTGAAAGAAAATGTTCCCACTCTGGTAGGTGTCCCTGCGATCCTCCCCGTGGAGGAATTCAACTGAAGACCCGCGGGAATCGCTCCAGCGGCCGTGCTCCAGGCGTACGGAGCCAGGCCACCCGTAGCGGTCAGGCTGAAGGAATACGCAACTCCTACCGTCCCCACCGCCAGTGCGTTCGTGGCAATATCCAGCGGCTCCACAAAGTTGAATCCATTCGCCGCGGTAGCCGCTTGTCCATCGGAATTGATTACCGTGACTTTGACCTGGTCGCTTGATTCGGCGGGAGTAACAGATTGAATTTGCGTCGGATTCACGATCATGACTGAAGACGCCAGTGCGCTGCCGAATTGTACGTCGGCACCGGCTCTGAAATTGGTTCCCGATATCGTTACCCGCGTGCCGCCAGCGGCCGGTCCGCTGCTGGGTGAAAAGCCGGCGATGTTAGGAGGAGGATCACCCGCGATGTTCAGTGACAATCCTG